>WNGJ01001169.1_pt1 | contig 49019 bp, 65 predicted proteins | sample 5400611 | NCBI WGS metagenome assembly WNGJ01 (sample SAMN13153375, study PRJNA577476) | soil metagenome | isolation source: 40 cm soil or saprolite under Garry oak tree replicate 1 | place: USA:California | collected 2016-06-15
GTGACGGTAACTGGGGGGGAAACCGTTGATACTCTGACCGTTACGGGCAATGAGTCTGTGGCAGGCACAGGTACAATAGGTACCTTACATGTGACCGGCAACTCTCAATTAGATGGTTCTCTCGATGTCAATGGAAATGTACATGACCATTCTAGCCTAACAGTAGATGGGACTACTAATCTAAATAATGTCACGATTTCTGGGACGGTCACCACTACGGGTAGTGGTAGCGTGGTGACGCTTGAATCAACAGATACAACAGTAAATATAACAAATCCTTCTGCAAATACTTATGATTTTAGTGTTCCTAGACTTGATTCGACTACGACTTTGTTGGCCCCCTCTTCCGGCCCAGGCTCTCAAACTATATTTATCTCGCACACATATGATATAGCAGCTTTCCCCTTATTTGGGGCTAGAGTATTAGTATCAGCAAAATTTGACACTACTACTACATTAACACTGACCGGCCCTAGTGAAGCCTCATCAGGAGGCTGGCAATTTCCGGGGTATAACTTTGGTAACGGCCCTACCGGAACTATGAGTGTAACTTGCCCCGCAGGTTTCACTTCTTTCATAGAACTTACGGGAATCTTTGGGTCGTCAGGATCTCTTTCTCTTACCATTGCTAATAGTGCTCCACCCCATTCGTATAATGGAACAGACTACCCGATAAATGTGATAGCTTGGTATAGATAATGCCTTCTGCGGGCCAGCCTGTAAACGAGCAATACACTGAACTACTTTCCGTAGGTCCTTTTGGTGGGTTAGACACAACCACTGAGCCTTTCTTCGTAGCTCCGTCTAACTTTGTTTCAGGTTCCAACTTCGTTCCAAACGCTGGGTATGGAGGGTTTGTTACTGCAAAGGGGCGTCTCCCCTTTCTAGCAGCACCTCTGCAAGGTCGTTGTTGGGGGATGCACAGGATAAGACAAGCAGGTCAACCGGACATGTGGCTGTTTGCCGTAGAGTACGGAACCGTTATGCTGTTCTATTCCGCCGTTCAAGGGGGGGTAGCCACAATCATCAATACGACTCCCCACTGGCAACAGAATACACAGGTAGTCTTCGCTGATTCGTTGCATTGGGTATTCATATCGAATGGGGTTAATACACCAGTCAAATATGACATTCTCACTGGTCTAATGACGAATTGGGGAATGGCTAGCCCCACAACTGCCCCATTGTTGGCCTTCGGCCCAGCATCTACGATGAATGGGACCTATCATTATACGATTACGTTTGGAAATGCGGTCCAAGAGTCTAGCCAAGGGGTCGTGTCCCTTCCCATCACTGTGTCAAATACAGGAGTTCTGCTGACTAGCATTCCAACTGCATCGGACTCCCAAGTTACAGAAAGAAACATCTATAGAATTGGAGGAAGTTTAGGCCAATGGAGGTTAGTGGGTACCATCAATGATAACTCCACGACAACGTATTCCGATACTCTTGGAGATGACCAGATCACAGGGCAGTTGCTAACTGTATTCAGAGACCCTCCTGCGCCCTTTACTAGTATTGTGGCACACAAGGAGCGTATATGGGGATTCGGGACTCCATCCGATCCATCCATTGTATACTACTCCAACTATGGAGAACCTTGGGGCTTCAACAACCTTACTGGTAATTTCCCAGTAGGTGAGAATTCGTTTGGTGATGGGTCAGTTGGCATGGCCTCTATTGGAACCCAGCTTGTTCTCTTCAAAAATAGAACTATTTACAACATCACTGGCTCCAATGATGCTGACTTCCAAGTCAACAAGCTCTTTGATATTGGGTGCAAGTCTGCAAAGTCTATATGCACAGCATATGGAGTATGTTGGTGGATCTCCAGGCAGGGGATCTATCAATACGACGGCTCTTCTCCACAGAACATAAGCGATGGAAACTTCCAAGCCTCCAACATCAAAACAATCCTAGATGGCTTCTCCTCCTCAACAGACCTGATAGACTGTACGTCGTTTGTATATGACCGTATGGTCCATTTTTGCTTCCCTACCGTAAATCAGACATTCCTCTTTGATCTTCGGGCACAAGGATGGTATCCTCTCAATTGGGCCGCTGACCAAGTGGATTTTGATATTGAGTCGGATATTCCTATCATTGGTACAAACCTTCAAACGGTAGGACAAATCGACCAATGGTTTGCTGCTCCAGGGGACTTCGGGGGAACTATTGATTCGTTTTTAATCTCTCGTATCACGGATTCAGGGAACATCCATGCAACCAAAGAGTATCGCTACCTTGAATTGCAGGCTCCAGTGCAAAATGGGCAGGTTGTGGCAACAGTTATCATAGATCCGGGCACTCTACAAATCACAGACACCCAAGCATTTGATCTCTCATCAGGCTTTACCCGTCAACAACTTTCCCTAAAAAAAGGAATGAGCGGAGCAGAAGTTCAAATCAAGCTGTTGATCCGCGCGGCAGCAACTATTCATATACAAAAAGCTGCCGTCTTTGGCTACGAAAAGGCGTTATTTAGAGGGGCAGCATAATGCCTAAGAAACCGGCCAACAGCCAGATCAGCGCCAGGGTAACGACCGAGTACAACGTAGGTAAGGGGCTTCATAAGCCTGATACCACGAACACGGTAGCAACCGCGTCATTGCCTCTAGACAACCCTCTACAGCTTCTAGCTGCCGACGCGGTGTCTTTCACAATACCGTCAGGGGGGGTTACATCCGTTGTATTCCCTAACCTACCAAAAAGAGACAATAGTGCAAACCCGTTAAATATCACACAAGTAGGGCAAAGCCCTCTTACAATTGGTACAAAAGACCTGTTGTTTATGGACATCTCCCTCTTCAATTGTCCTGTGTACGTACAGACCTCAAGTTACGCCACAACCAAGGACAATATCGGTGCCCCCGGCCCCTTCTTTGGGGCGGAAGTGTACCTGACCTTCGGTGGTACTATTCGCGGCCCCGTGGGTACTCGTGGTATGATAGTTTCAAAGCTCTACATTGCGAGGGGAACATGAAATTACCATCCTGGGAATCTCTTAACTGGCAGAAGAACTTACCAAAACCGCCCGATATGAAGCGTTTCCAACGTACGTTACAAGGTTTCCACGGCAGAGGACAAGGCAACTTTGGAAAATTCGCACAATCCTTTAAGAATCTATGGAGTCAGACCGATGGCAAGTAAGAAACCCCCCAAACCTACTGTTAAGAAGAAAAAGAAAGAAGCCCCTATGCCTAAGGTAAAAGGAGCTCCTACACAGGCTAAACCTAACAGACAGATCGCTAAGTCACAAGAACCTCAGGAAAGCGGAGTAGAGAAGTTCATGGACTTCGTGAGCCCGAATTTCTCTAAGATCAGGAAGTTTGGGAAAAAGTAGATGGCTGGGATGCCTCCTCAGGGGCAACCTCAACAGGGTGCTCCGCAACCATCGGCACCCCCTGAACTACTGATGGCCATTCTTTCTCATCTGGTGAGTGGAGGTGGGCAAGGAGGGCAGCCTCCTCCGAAGGACGGAGGCCAGACTCCCCCCTTAGCCGGGCTATTACCCGCGCTTCTTCAGGCGTTAACTGGTCAGGGTCAAGCCCCCGGAGCAGGTGGACAACCGCAACAACCCCAAGGACCGCCACAGCAGTCCCAACCGCAACAGCAAACACAACAAGCTCCTAATCCAATAGCAATGATTCTTCAACATCTAGGTTTGAAGTTACAGTAATGGTTCGCCCCAAGATAACCCAGATCCCTGCAGAATGGGCGGTACCTTTTGTAAAGGATTACTGCCGCAGATGGGATATACCATATGACCGAGATGAGGAGATGATTTATGGGAAAGGTGTGTTATGGATGGGAGCCCTTTACCAGGGAGCTCTTAAAGCAGTATGCGGAGTCTTTGCAGCAGACGAACTGCCGGGGGAGCTCTTTGTCTATGGTTTTTATGGTGATGGGACCAAACATCAGTTCGCACCTTTACGGGCTCTTATAGAATTCATCAATAAACTCCCGTATAATGATAAGTATGGGTACATCTTAGCTGACAATGCAAAGATGGTCCGTATTTTACACAAGTATGGATGGGAAGTCCGTTCTACAGAGATAAACGCCTATGGGCGTCCTATAGTTATAGCGGGGAACAAGCATGGGGAAGAACAAAAACAGCGCACGGGGGGCTGAACAACAGGCGCTACAAAATCAATCGGCGATAAATCAGCAACTTTCTAAGTATGCTAATCAGCTTGCCGGTACTAATTCGCAGTATTATCAACCCATGTTGCCGCAGCTCGCCCAGGGCTTCTCGGGGATTGCCCAGGCAACAGCTCCAGGGGTTCAATCAGGGCTTCAAACTTTACTTGGGTCCCAAGGTAACATGCAGGGGCTTACCGGTATTGATCCGAACCACATTGCTCAGTTGCTTCAACAATACGCCTCACAACCTGGGGCAACAAACGTGTCGCAGGCGACCCCTGGGCTTCAATCTTTCTATCAAGGCCAGATGCAGAACGGGATTAACCCTCAGTTCGCACAGAATGCCCAAAATCAGCTTTCTCAACAATCTGCTCAGGCCATGTCAGATGCTAGGGCGCATGCTATGCCTGGGCAGAATATGAATGCACTAGCGTTGGCTAACCAGGACTCCCTCTTACAGAACTCTACGAACCTAGCAGGCAGCTTGGCAGGGCAGTCTCAGAACTTTGCTAACCAGGGTGCTCAGGGGTTAGGGACAACTGCTGGAAACTTTGACACTCAGAAGTTGGGACTTCTGCAAGCGGGTCAGACAGGCGCACAGGGTCTCAACACTCAAGCTATTGCCAACTACTTAAGTGCATTACAACAAGGACAATCTTCCTTGAACAATGCTAACGCCTTTATGAATCAGGGAACTTCAAACCTCACGGGCGCTATGGATGCAATGGCAGGTATTGCTAAACAGAATGCAGATCAAGCGTCACAGTTTGGGGCTCAAGCGCAGCAGCAACAAGGCTCAGGCGGATTACTTGGGGGCCTTCTAGGTCTAGGGGGATCTCTGATGACAGGAGGCGCTGCGGGTGTCGGGGGATTGGGTTCTATCCTTGGTAAGCTATAATGGCACGTTTTGCTTATTGGAGCTCTGAAGGATCTACCCTTGCTTGGGCTAGACGATTGATGGACGAGGGCAACGAGGTACTGGTTTTCATTAAAGCGGATAGAAAGAATAAAGTCGGACAAGGCATTGTCCCTATTGCTACTTCAAATAAACAATGGGTTGAATGGGGCTTTCAAGATCCTAGGACGATCTTTCTTTTTGACTCCTCTGGCAATGGAGATCAAGCGGATCGACTGCGTAAGGCAGGGCGATTTACTATAGGCGGGGGTAAGTTCATGGACCGCTTGGAAAAAGAGCGCAAATGGAGCGCTAGCCTTGCCGAGAAGTGCGGCATCCAAGCCCCCCCAACGAAAAGTTTCGGGTCAATCACAGAGACCCTTAACTACCTAAATACAAATCCTACTCAAGAGTTTGGGGATGGTGGTTGGGCGTGGAAGCCGGAGAAAGACATCGGCTGCGATGCCACTATCGTAGCTAAGAATGCTGAAGATATTATTCATCACGTTGAACAGCTTCGTCGTCGTCATGGGGATGCCTTGAAGTGCATACTTCAAGAAAAAATTGATGGAGTCGCGGTGTCAACAGCCCAGTGGTGGAACGGAAAATCTTTTGTGGGACCTATCGAAGGGACCATTGAGAATAAAAAGTTCATGGATAAGAACCTGGGGGCAGCTACCGGTTGCTCTTTCGATCTTGTATGGTTCTATAGAGATGTCAACACTAAGATCGCGCAGGCACTTAAATGGAACAAAGTGGCCGAAATGTTTCGCCAGAATGAGGCACCTCCTGGTCTATACGATATAAACTCTATCTTGGATTCACGCACCGCATGGTTTCTCGAATGGACCCCAAGGCTAGGGATTGACTCGGAGTTAACTAGTTTCAGGGGTATTAGTAATCTAGGCCAATTTCTAGAGAACTTGGTTATGGGGAAAGACGTAGAGAAGTTTTTTGATACCGATCAAATATACTGCGATATACATTTAAGCGTTCCCCCGTATCCTAACGTAGTAGACCTTCCCGATTACACTTCTCCCGCAGAGGGGGTATCTATACGTGGGATAGATGGGCTATGGGATAAGATGTTTGTGTGCGCGGGCATAGCCTTTGATACAGAGATTGGTATACACTGCGCTGATCCATGTGGCACCTTTGGATTCTGCATTTCTTCAGGAACCTCTCTAAAGAAAACTTACAATAAGATGTATGATTGGATCAAAGAGAATCTAAAGGTACCTGATCTCCAATACCGGACAGACGCGGTAGAGACTATCCAGAAGGATATTGATGATATGATTAAGCATGGCTGGGAGTTAACTCCCGTTCTGAGGAAGTAAGATGGGTTTTGGAGTTTCAGGTATCAATGCCCCTGGAGGGGGAAATGAACAAGGAGTTTTAGGATTCCTTGGAGGACTGCTTGGAGGTCTTCATAATGCCAATCAACAGAGGGAGCAGGAGAAGCAGCAAAAACAAGAGTTCCAAACTAACCAGGCAAAAGAGAAGCAGCAGATGGCCCTCACTGATGTAGATATGCAACAGAGGCAGCAAGCGATCAAACAATCACAGGTTGGGCAGGCGCAGGCACAACAACAAACGGCACTGACGAGGGCGTTCCAAGACCCTTCCCTGGCTAAGGACCCCATGATCGTTAAGGCTATCACTGAAGGGAACACAGCTCAAGGTCTTCCTACAAAGATGAAACCGGATGGTACCATTGATCTTACGGCTTATCAGAAGTCGATCACGGAGATTCCACAAGCAGACATCAACGCTATTCAAGAGCGCGACCCCTTGCACCGTAAGCCACTATTGGACGCGCTTGTGGCTCAAGGCTATAACATCCCTAAGAGCATGTATACTGACTCTTCGTACATAGATGCAAGAACCGAAGCCGTTTTGGATCGCGTTAAGGTCATGCGTCAGCATGAGGCGGCCACGGAGAAACACTTTGTTACGGAAGATATGATCCGAGGAGCTTCCGAGAAGTATCGTGAAAAACACGCCGCAAATATGGACGCGGCTTCTGCGGCTCGCCAGGTTACTTTAGATGGAGTAGCTAAGGCCCGCATCAACTCTCTAAACTCTACGGCAAAAGCATCTCTTCTAAGAGCGAATGCTGCTGTTCAGGACTCAAATACTCGTTTGACCCGCTTCCATGCAAATCCTACAGGGGGCCGAGGCACCTTGCAAGCTAGTCTTTCTCAAGTGTTGAAGCTTCATAATGAACTACAGAAGCAGTTAGATACGGCCCAAACGGCTTATAGTACCCTAATGAATGGAGATAATCCCCCTGACCCTGGATCTGACCAAGCCGTAGAGGCTTTACAGAACATCACGGATCTCAAAACGCAAATTGGTGCTTTGGGTGACCAATACACCACTTCCGTTGGTGCTCTTCAATCAGGAGCTGATATTTCTGCAAGACTTAGCGCAGCTTCAGGAAAAACAGTTACCAATACCTCTAGATCCTCTGGTCCTAAAGAAGGACAGCGGTCCCTCTCTAAGTCTGGGCGTCCTATGATATTCCGTAATGGCAGATGGGCTTACGGTGACTAATGCAAGTTCCAGCATCCGATCTCCCGGCTAACCTCGTACCTCAGGACGACCTTCCTACCTCTCCAACCCAAGTTCCAAGTACTTCTAATGAAGTACCACAAGATGACCTTCCTGGAGGTGCACAACCTGCTCCTAGGAACACTGTGCCCAATCCTATTGCAACACCACATACCTATGACTCGGCGATAACGTCTGCATCCTCAACCTATGGAATAGACCCCAGGGTTCTCCAGGCGGTAGGGATGCAGGAGTCCCGTCTAGGCACCGGAGCAGGATACAACGCGAATACGGGTAGAGACGCTGGAGGCAACCTCGGGGTTTCACCGTTTCAATTAGACCCTGCTTCTGGTTTGTCAAAGGACACCCTGGCACGTGCAGCTCAAGATCCGTCTTACGCGGCGAGGTTATCGGCTCAGATGCTTCAGCGTAACTTAAAGGCGTCTAATGGGAACCTGCGGGAAGCGCTCTCAATGTATAACTCGGGGAGCCGCCACTCTTCTCAGGGTTTAGCATATGCGGATAGTGTGTTGTCCTTTATGAACCAGGACCAACCTCTTATTCAACACCAAGACCTCATTACTAAGCTTAAGCATGATTCCGCGCAAGTCCAACGTAAACTGTCTCGGGGCGTACCCTTAGATAAGGCCCTAGCTCACACATCTACTCTTAAACCTCTTCATAGATTGGAAGTTAGAGGGTCTAATGCGTGGGATTGGGTAAGACACCATCCCTTTACTGAAGCAATGGATATTCTTGGAGCCCCACAAAGAGCAGTTGGCGGGGCGCTGCATGAAGTGGCAAATCAGCATGGACCAGAGACTGTTGAAGCCTTTAAACAGCAACTTCATCATGTATGGGACTACGTGTTCAACCCGACAGAGCATAATCAGGAAAAGACTACCTCTGGCTTAGGAGAGGTTGTTAACCGTATCGCGGGGCATCGTGTTGTGCCTTCACACACGGATATTGACAATTACGTACACCGACAAACTCGTATTCCCTCGGCGATCCGTCCTTATGTTGCCGGAATAGCAAGAGCAGGTGTCGATTTTACGCAACAGACTTTAACAGACCCAATGATGATTGATGGAGTGGGTCGAGGACTTATCCATTTAGGTTCACATGTACCTAGTGCAGTGGCCCATGCCGCCCTCGCTACTGCGAGAACTATGGGTATAGCACAGCATTTTCCTCACTTACCCATGGTTCACCAAGCCGCAGAGGCGGCTAGAGATCTGTTCGGGGTGAGAAGGGACCTCACTAGAGCAGGCTTCACCTCCAAAGGGCATAAGGTACGACTTGCAATAGAGAATGCCGAACTAAATAGAGCCGAAAGCGATTTTGCAGCAGATAGAGCCGCATCGCATAGTGCCGAGGAATCCGCACAGCGCATTCTTGGTTATGTACATCAGCATGGCAACGCGCATAAATCCTCCCTGGCTGCAGAAGCGTTGGGGGTCTCTCCACATGCTTCCCCTACGGGACATATTGCTGTCGCCAACATGCCGAATATGCTGGAGAAAATTCATGGGATGAATCCTCAGGAACGGGAAGCATTCCTTATCAAGGTTCGTAAGCAGATTGCAAAAAAAGAGGTGAATAGGCAAACGAAAGCAATCATTTCCAAGCACCCGGACTTATACACAGGGGGGCAAAGAGAGCTTGATAAATTGGATCTTCAGGACAATTCCCCTATATTCAAAGCCTTAAAAGGGGTTGAGAAAAATAACCCCTTAGCCTCCTTAGCAGATCTTGGTAAAAAAGCGATTCTCTGGAATCCCATGCCACATGGTCTTGTAAATGTTGGTACGCTAGCCTACCAAGCTGGAGGCATCCCCGCCGTTATGCGAGGTTTTGCTCACATGACAGGAAAAACGAACCAACCGTTGCTTAATAGACTTCGTGATATGGGGGCTCTCTCTGAGTACTCTAACACGGCGAAAACAACGATTGGTAAAAAGTCAAATGAGATTCTCCACAAAATGGAATATGGCTGGAGAGCCGGGTTGCTTGAGCAATTAGATAAGAAGCTAGGTCCTAGCGCCCCCGGCTCCGTTGAAGAGTTTTTAAAGGGCCACATGATTTCTAATCACGTTGGTGATTATAGGAATCAATCAGCGTTTGTGCATATGTTTAAAGCCTTGGGGGGCCCCTTCGTAGCCTTTCGATTAGGAATTGTGCCGCAGCAGTTTCTCCGAACGATGAAAGAGAAGCCCTCTCGGATCATCAATCAGATTCGTGGAAATCAGGACATTCAGAATAACCGTCAAGGGAAGCGCAAGAATGAGTTAATACAGGGGGGTCCGACGGAGGACATGCTCAAGCTTCTTACCGATCCGAGGGCGTTCTTTGCATCCCCCTCTACGTCGGGAGTCTTAGGTGAGTTCCTCTCATCTTCAAGTTCCCTTCATGGAGGACTTCTCGAACGAGGTATTGATCTTGCTAAGGCATACATCCCAGGGGCGAGCGATATATCGAAGCTAGGGGAAGTTATGCAAGGATCGACTATGCCAGGACAAAAGATGTCCATTGTGGATAAGCTCATGGGGGCCGTTGAGTCAGAATTTCTTAACATGTACTACAAGAAGAAAGAGACCACGAAACAGGTGAAAGCCTCCAAAGGTAGAATCAGAAGGGATGTTACAATATAATGTCACTCACCTTTGTACTGAAAATGCTTGAAGATCGTATCGTCAATGTGGAAACAAAACTTGACGAATTTTCTACGAAGATCCACGACAAAATTGACAAGAACTTTAAGTTCCAAAACATTTTGATTTTTTTTGGATCTCTCCCCACGTTACAGGCTCTCGGGGTTCCTACAAAAGAGCTTGGTGCTGAGTTAATAAAGAAGGCTGTCGAAATACTAGGCTTCATTAGAGGTATCAGATGATTAAACCTATGCTGGCAGTAGATGCTATTCTTGACAAAATTCGTTATCCCGTGTTAGTGCAAGAAAAGATTGATGGGGTTCGAGCTTTCAACTATCAAGGAATACTTTACACTAGGACGGGGAAGCCTTTTCCCAATCTAGCCATTAGAGAGAAGTATTCAAAACTCGAGTACCACGGCTATGATGGGGAGATCTATGATGGAAAGTCATTCATCTCAACCTCAGCGCTATGTCGCTCTATTCACGCGCACGCTGATGTTGAGTGGCATGTATTTGATACTTTTGCCTCCAAAGAAGTTTGTTATACGGAAAGAATGGAGGAGGTAAACTATTATCCAAAAGTCAAGTGTATGTATGCTTGGCACAAAGACGGGTTACGAGATTGTCAAAATTTATTTATCGAAGGTGAAGGCCTGATCTTACGCAACCCTAACTCCCCTTATAAATTCGGTAGGTCTACTATGAAGGATCAAGCACTTATGCGAATCAAGAACTTTGACTATAATGCGGCGAGGGTCCTTCTAGTAAATGCCCGAATCACAAAAGAAGGGGAGATTCTTAGAGAAGTGGGATCGCTCATTTGTATGTTTAATGGTCAAGAGATTACAGTATCCGCCGGTCGGATGTCTAAGGAAGAACGCATTCTATACTTCTGCAAGGACTTTATTGGTCGAAAGATTACTTTTAAGCACCTGCCTACTGGGGCAGGGGAACGTCCAAGATTCCCTACCTTTCAAAGTGTTGTGAAATGAAAACGCCTATAAAGGATACGACCATTACTCAGTCATACGCTTGTGAGCTTATTAAAGAACATGGCAGTGCGAACGCAGCCGCATTCTACCTTTCTGAAAATTTTGAGATCCTCTCCTCTCGATATGAGGGGAAGATCCTCTCCTATGCCCGTATACGGGACATCCTCAATCGGTTAGTGAACATGGGGATTTCAGGTAGAGAGGATACGTCAAGAGAGTCTCGCATTGAGAAGCTTCTTCATAACCATAACGTGCCTCTGGAATCTATAAACCGTATTGATAATGTGAAGCTCGGGATATGGGGCGTCCATGCCAAGGACGCGGAGGGCAACATACAGACCAGTTACCTCGATAAAACGCAGATCACGATTGTACCCGAAGCTCCAGTCTTCCCAGTAGTAAACTGTGCAGAGCCTAGGATCATCCAGTACGACCGCGGGCCAGTAATAGCGAAGAGAGTCGATCAATACGTCATCATTTCCGATACACAAATCGGCTTCCTCCAGGACCCTGAAACGAAGGCTACCGTACCCATCCATGATCCCAAAGCTATCGCGGTGGCAAAGCAGATCACCGCTGATATAGGACCATCGAAGCTTGCTTGGATAGGTGACCTCATGGACTGGCCCTTCTTATCACGTTGGACTCAACACGATGAATATGATGCCGTTAATGAGTCCATCCAAGCAGCGTACGATCACCTATGTGAGTTTATATCGGCATCTGGAAGACGGCTCCAAGAGAAGATTATCATAGGAGGTAATCATGATATACGACCTGAACGATTTTTACTGGAGAACAACAAAAAGGCTATGCGTGTTCGTAGAGCTTCAGATACTTCTAGGTGGCCCGTATTCTCGCAGCCTTTTCTACTCCGCTACGATGATCTCGGAATACACTATCCCGGGCATTATCCCGGAGACCACTTTTATCTTCTCAATGAATTAGTACTAACCCATGCGCCACCTAAGGCCAAGGAGTTCCAGGCGTCGGTGATACATGGTCATACCCATCACATCACCCGCTCAACGTCAGTGCAACACTCTTCCCAGGGGCGTAAGACGTACTACAATTACGACATTGGGTGCCTCTGCCAGACAGGAGAAAACCCGAACCCTTACTCTCTAGTAAGAACCCGGGTTCCCTCAGATCGTGGTCGTACTGATTGGTCACAAGGCATCGCGGTAGTGAATGTGATTGACGGGGAGTTCTTCTCTGTCGATCAAATAGCCATCAACGATGGCCGGGCTATCTATCAGGGGCAGGTTTATCGAGTAGGGTCTTAGCAAAGACCCTTCCTACGAACTTTTGGGCTTCGCTAACACTACAAACCGTGGTAGCGAAGCCTCCTTCTTTCTTGACCTGCTCTGCGAATAGGATCTGAGAATCCGTTCTCCCCAAGCTTGCCTTAGCCCATGCCTCAGGAGTTTTGACCTCTATCGCAACAAAGTACCCGTTCACAACTCCTAAGATATCAGACACTCCGGCGCGTTGGAAGGGAGACGCCCCGGCTCTCCAGAAAAAGCCCAGGCCCTCCTTTCGGAGGGCCTTCATAATGTTGTCCTTAATGCTAGATTCAGTCTTCATAAGCTACAAATTCATACCCTTTTTGCAAGAGCAGGATTCTGGATACTGCGGAAGAAACCGCCCGATGGATTTCATAGTCGGGAGTATGGGCTTCCACCCCTGCCTTATCCCGCTTCATGTTAGGTGCATGCTTTTGGATAGTCTCTTCAAGGATCATAGCAGCCGTTAAGACAGAGTTGATAGAATGGATGTGTTGTGCGTCCAGTTGCTTAATCATCTTAAAGTCCAAACTCCGAAAGATCGGTGGAAGAGGGAGTAGATTGAACAAGTCCCAGGATCTTGAATTTAGCCCAGAGTTTAGGAGAGCCGTCCTCATTTGTAGCCCCTTTTGAATCTTTCTCCAGGAACTTCTTGAGCCTAATTTTCTTGTTTAGGAAAAGCTTTGCATAAAGTTTCTTTAACTCGACTGCTGTAAATTGCCTAGGCACCTTGGAAAGCTCTCCAATAGCCGTAGCATCACTTCGGAACTCTGAAATTCCGTTATTACCCTTAGCTCCTTTCTTCGTGATGAAGTTCACCAGGTAGTACTTCTTCAGCACGTCTTCCCCAGAAGACTCCCCTGATATGATCTCAAAGTTAGCTTCAAGAACTGGGTCTCCTTTTTGGGTCGCTCCAAGATTCACGTTGGTTAGCCTGGCTTCATAAATACCCTCTGGTAATGATGCCTTAAAGCTCATAATTTCATCAAGATTATATGTAATTTCTTCTGACATTTCTACACCTTTTCTCTTAAAGAACTTGTAACAAAGGTAGACTTGCCCACTCCTGGAGGGCCGTAAACAGTCAACCAAGTTGGTACGAACCCCAACAACTTCCATAAACGTGGAAGTGTTGGATTCGTTAGCGCTTTAGGGAGTTTCTCCTCATATGGAGCTTTAGCCGTATATTCCTCCGTAACACGTAATTGAAGAATTCTACTCCCAACCGCCACAACCTCCTCATTCTGGTCATTAAAGATGGGCTCATTTATTCGAGCCATCCTAAAGACGTGACTGCTGGAACCCATTAAGCTCCCCAACAACGCAGGATTTAAGTCAGGGGATCTTTTTTTTGTAGGAGGGACGGTTGTCTCATCAATACGTACAGCTTCGTGCACAGTAGTAATAATCTTTGCGCCTTCCCCTCCTCTGCTCAAATTCTTCAATTGACGTATAATCATCCCTTCTGGTCCTGTATATAGTCCATAGCCGGGTTTTTCCTTGAAGAAGCGTTCCTTCTTGCCCCACATGGTTTCTGTAGGATCAGTTCCAAGGTTATGATCTCCTCTCCAAGTGGCTGCAAGCATGTCAATTGTATCAACAATGACTATATCTTTAGGGGTTACTTGTGACACAATACTGGTGACATGCTTATCAAAGTCCATATAACGTACAACTGGGAATCGTACCAACTCTTTATGCCCTAAGACATCTATGATAGCGTCCGCACCATTCCCATCGGTCGAATAAAGGTATATCATGTTAGCCCTTCCGGTATTTCAATTGGCTCTCGTTTAGTCGATATGCCCCGCAGCATATCCTCTGTAAGGTCATCCTGTAATAGGTTAACTTTACAAATCTCCTTAACCGAGCAAGAAGGGCAGGCATCATACCCTCCTCCTTTTAAGTTAGTACGCGTGAATCTTTTTGATTTACTTGTCTCTAATAACCTCTGAAGTTCCCAAGTAGTTTCATCTGCTATCTTTGTGGCCTCATACAAGCTTATAACTAAAGGCATGGTCTGATAGCACTCCTGGGGGTCCCATACATCTCCTTTCTTATTATGGGGGATATAGGGAGGAGTACGTCTGACATACACATGCTCAAACCGTACTTTGGAGGTCTTAAAGTGCTTCATTGCACAAACAATGTAGAGTCGGGCTTGGAAGTCTAAATCTGCATCCAAACTAGGGAGGCGAGCAAATGTTTTCCAATCTCGTACCACAAGAGACTCCATATCGCGATACACCAGGTCGAAAGTACAACGAACGTACACTCCATCCAAAAATTGAACATATATTGGCTCCTCTACCAACACCACATTCTTAGGAAACTCATTCTCTCGTAGCCAGGCACTAGCTACATCTCTCATCGGAGAATCTTCATCCGGTAACTGACCATGCGTTGCATAATGGGCCATGATAGAGTGAAACGCAGTTCCCTCCGCCATTGCTTCATTCTCTTTCACTCCATCAAGAAGCATTTCATATTGTATCTCATACTTCTTACCACAACGAAGAAAGGTCTGAAGAGCACTCATACTGATTACAATGGGAGTCATAGCCTAGCTGCCCAGGACATAGCTACTGCAGCCACCTGAATGAGTTCTTCTCGTAGGCGGCTATTATCTACAGGGAACTGCTGCAGCTCCTGAGAAACCTCCCCTACTTCCTCTACAAGTATGGCGAGACGGGTGAGGTCCAAACATCCTTCATCATACGGAATATGGTCGAACGACCCTGAAGCTCTCAGAGCTGTCTGACGCCAGAGTTCGATATCGAGAGCGTCTCGACACTCGTTCAAGTCTTTTTGATAGTTTTCGTATTTGTATTCTTTTTCATTCATCATTTCCTGGGCTCACCTTTGTCTCTATTGCTAGAGGGATGTCGAAGTCAATGTCAAACTCGTTTTTCAAAAATTCAGGAGGGTGACGAGTCATTGCATACTCTATGCTTCTAAGACTCCCCTCGACATCTTCAGGGTTGCATTCAAATAGTAAAGAGTCGTGAACAAAACCTACGGGAGCTAGGCCGATCCGTTCGCATTCAGCCATAGCGATGTACGCAATGTGTGCTGCCAGGTTCTGCACCTTTACGTTGACCGCCTGCCGTAGTGCTTCCAGCTTCAATTTATCCGGGAGAAGGGTAAAATCCCCGAAGTGTCGTATGTGGCCGGTTGGGCAGGCTGCTTGTCCTGTACGTATGATCTCTTCCTTAACCTCGGCATACCAAGGGCGGAAGTCCGGGTAGATGAGATGAAACGCCTGGAATAGCATATGCCATTCGGTCATCGACTTGAAGATACCCTGCTTACGAGCATTCTGGTCTAGAGTAAAGGCGTTACCCAAGTAAAGAAGACCGAACTGAACCTTAGCCTGAGACCGCTCTTCCTTTGTGACCTCTGACTCTAGTTTGTCATAGTACCGAGAAGCGAAGAATTTATGCGGGTCCCATCGGGAGTCGTCTTGATACCGGGTTAAGATGACCCGCTCTCTGGCAAACCAAGCGGCGACTCGAAACTCAATGGCTGAAAAGTCAGCTTCTATAAGCACCTTACCAGGTTGGGCCCCAAAGAAGTCTTTGTACTGCTTAGGTAGGTTCTGCACGTTCGTGTTACGGGCCGACGACCTCCCGGTTAGCGTCCGCAATATGGTATATGTAGGGTGGACTCTCCCCCCTGACTGCACAATGGACTCATAAGGGGCCACGTATGTACCCAGGGTCTTTGTGGCCTGGCGGTATGCTACAAGGTTTTTTGCAAAGGGGTGTGTGATCTCGTTAAGGACCGCAACGCTAGTACACCTCTTACCGGAGTCTGTTAACGGTAGGGCTACTCCTTTGGAATGAAGGTACTCTCCAACTTGCTTGGGAGAATTGGGGTTAAACTCTGGTCCGGCATCTTCACAGAGACTTCGAAGTGAGGAATCTCTAGCTCGTTCCGCTGCTTCACGCTCTCTGGCGACGGCTTTTGAATCAATGAAGATGCCTCGTTCGGACATGCTATAGAGGGACTTCCAGGAGGGGGATAGTATGCGTCGAAGGGTACGCATACGATCACCAAGATTCCGTCGCAAGACTTGGTACACCATATACGTGTATTTAGCATCGCGAGCAGCATATTCTGCATCTTCGAGAGCGTTTGGGTTAAATTCATTCCAATCTTTTCCCTTCCAGGCAGGTACTCCTAAGTACTTGACTGCACAAGATTCTAACCCAAGAGCTTGGGTTTCATCATCAAGATAGGCCATTGCCATTGCATCGTCACTGGCTGGCATCTCAATTCCCCAATTCTTCATCTTGGGTTCATCAAATGCCCACCCATTCCAAGTGACTAGTTGCGACCCACTGTCACGTAATGCACATGCCAAGTCGCGTATGTTCCGCTCGCCAATCGCAACAAAGGCGTCTTTGCCGTTTGAGGATGACAGCATCGTCGGGTAATCCGTAATTTGTCCATTTTCTGCCGTTTCTATATCCCAAGCCCAATAGTTAGCTGTCGGTAGGTGCATACGGATGCCTCCACTTAATGTTTGTAACTCTTTTCCCGCGAGCTCTCCTAACACAAGAGTCACAAGGCTCGTGAGTCACGTATAAAGTTGCTTGGTTCCCCCACATTAGTGTATACGGGTTAAAGAGTTTAAGGGCATTAGTTTCTGCATGAATAGACCTACTACAATGATCCTTAACAATACGGCATCCCACATCAATACAATGCTTGTACCCCGAAGGAGCCCCATTATATCCTGTAAAGATAATCTTATTGCGTATCACTAAAAGTGCCCCGACTTTTAATCTTAGACAAGTAGATCTCTGAGCAACCTTCTCGGCAATATCTAAAAAGTATTCATCCCAAGAAGGGCGTTGGTTCTCTGAGTATTCTGTAGTCATTAGGTCAAACTCCTCCAAAATAAGGGTCTTCATCTAACAGGCTCATCCACATCTCATCCGCTTGGTCCTCAGGACGAGTCCAAAGCACCGTATTTCTCATCGCTGAATAAAACCAACCTTTATACCGGCCTATGCCGTTAACTACAATGGCCCCAGTCTCAGGCTCTTCGTGAAAAACATAATCATTCATTAGATCAAACTCCATGCCCTTAAAGACCCCTCGAAGCTGTTATTGGTTTCCTCTCTGACTAATTGCAACATCTTAGCCGCTAGTTCTCGGATCTCTAGCTGGGCATGTTCTGAGTTTCTAAGCATCTGAAAATGAGCGAAAGAGTGAAAGTTGCAAGAGACGATAAAGGTTAACTTGCGAGCGTAGGTGAGAGCATATCGAGCAGACTCCTTTGCGCGGCTACGGCCTAGTGTAGGGGTAAGGTCTGTGATGAGCCTATGGTAGAGAGCACTCGTGGCGTAGCTCATAGCGTCTAGTGCCCCGAGTGAGTCCTCATTCCAGTCGGACGGAGAGTAGAATTGATCTTCCTCATACTCCTTGTATCGAGCGCTTTCTGTATTGATTGAAAAGGTGCGATGTTTAAGAAACTGAATATGGGTGGCAACATCGGCAATAATCTGGAATTGAAGCCATGAGTGCTCAAAAGGCACCGTATGCCTTGGTACTGAGGTTCCTAGTCGCATGAGGAGCTTTGGGATGCGCTGCCTCTTCTCGTCCGTCATCCCTCCCGTAGAAGCCCAGGCAGCTTCAGCATGGCTTATGTCTCCGCCTGCATACCGCAATAGTTTAACGTCATTTTTCATACAAGCTCACAACTCCCTCCGTTGCAGGTGCCCTCTGAGGCCCCTGTTGTCTGATCTTCTTTTTCGTAGTTAGAAAGTTTCGAGTAATCTATTCTCTCCGGCATGAGTTTCATAGCATCACTATAATCCTGACTAGAGACCTCCTGAAAAGGAGCCTGCTCATACACATGGTTTTCGTAGGGGAGAAACGCTACTCCTTGTATTTTATCCCAGTGTGTGTAAACATATTCCCCGACTTCTGCCCACTCATTGTCCCTCACCTGAATCGTGCAGGAGGGGTTATGATGGGTGTAATGAGTTTTCCACCGGATGACTTCTTTCAATTGTCCAAGGGCGGATAAATGCCTACGTACTGTAGAATCCACAGGAGCGGCTACGGGGAAGGTAAGCACCCAAGTAGTCGCATTCGATTTGCTTTGACCGTTTTCCGGGGTAGCGCGAAACCCTTGGTCTTGAAGCATAGGAAGTAATGGATCGGAAGCGGCGATACGCACCCTTCGCAGATAGTAAGGGCTCCATCGCGGGTGCATACCGGCAGAGGTATTGGTATATAGAGACGTGGTTCCTTCTGGCTTCACACAGGTTATAGCGGCAGAAGGGTTTATCCCCAACCTCTTGGCTAGTCTCAGGTTTTCAGACTCGGCGATAAACCTAAAACATTCAAGATCTCCATTGCCTAACCTGCGTATGTCAGAGATGCCGGTCATAGAAACTCCTAGCAACCGTTCCTCTAGCTGATTCTTCAACCATTCGGGCCTGACATAATGAAAGTGACTTATCAAAGATTGTAATGTTCCTATACGCGTTGCAATTCTAACTTTACGTTCAATAGCATCAAAATCATCATGATTACGTAAGATGACCGTCGAGAGGTTGCATGTTTGCCGAGAGCGCAGAGAAATTTCTCCGCACGGGTTAGTTAGGAGACTATCATACCGTTGCCCGGTAAGAGGTCTCTTTGCCCATCGGGAACGATTAAAAATACCCGGTTCTCCTGTTCCTCCTGAGCTAAGCTCCTGCCAAAAATCATAAAACTCTTCTTTGTCAGGCTTCGAATTGAACACTTGGGAGTTATTAGCCATCGCTCTCCATGGCGAGTGATCCCAGAATGCACCTCTTTTAGCGCCTCGCACGTCTGCGGTGTCGAACAGAATTATCTCAGAAGAACGTCGAACTCCTCCGGCTACGACGGCTTCTCCAATCATATTCACAATGTCTGCACATTCTAAAGGGGAGAGTTGGTATCCTAGCGTTCCTCTTAGAACTACTTTACGTGTAAATTCAAGGAGTTTCTTCAACGGCTCTGGCCCCGACGCCCGACCGCCCATCACGCTCAAGCGTGAACCTGCTGGGCGAATGCCCGAATAATTGAAGACTGCATCCACGCCCTCGTGCCAACATTGAAGTCCGAACACAAGAGCGTCTGCCCAACCTTCCCGAGAATCTTCTACTTTCCATTGAACGGTTATTCCTATCTTACAGGGTTGAATACACGGTAAGAAACGTACAAAATCTTGCTCTACGCTGACTCCTATACCTGTGCCGCTCATCAAAACAAACAATATCTCACCGAATGTGTGTAAACTGTCCAAAGCAATGGCCGAACAGTTATAGGCGGTCATGGCATTTTGTTTGACTGTTTCACCTGCTGCCCACAACAATCTGTTTGACCCGGCGACTTTATGATCGTACACAGCCAACAGGGTTTCTGCTTGTTCATCGGGAGAGAATACTCCTGGGGCAAGGGAAAAGAGATACTCGCAGTATCTCGTGACTGTCTCTGCCCATGTTTCGCGTCTTTGTGCTTCATCAAGCCACCTCGAATAGGTTCTGTAGTAAATAAATTTTGCAAGTTCGTTTTGGAACGGTTCTTCCCGAAGATTAAAGAGCAGAGAATTCGTTTTCATTACTTCGTCCTTCCATATTGGGTGCACTCGCTAATGCGGCCTGAATGCTCCCATGCGGTGCATGCCCAATCAGCTGTTACAAGGTCAAACCGCCTTGAAGTCCATCATTTATTGGAACGCTTGCCTAAGACCAAGGCCTATTGCTATGCAAAAAGCTACGCCAATCACAAATATTATATATAACATTATATACGGTGTGGACATTATTTACCTCCTTTAAAGTAGTAGTAGAATCGTTCTATAACCGTCCTAGTTATTCCTTCTCGTTGAATATCATCTAACGTAAAGTTTACAATCCCGAATTGTTCCTCTAGTTTGAACAGTCTCAATGCGACCGCTAATCCGCTATCTATGCCTATATCACTTTGGTGCGCGTCACCACAGAGTACCATTCGAGATTCCATTCCAAGCCTTGTCATAACCATCTCCATTTGTTTCGGAGTAACATTTTGGGCTTCATCGACAATAATGAATTTGTTGGTAAAGGTACGTCCTCTCATAAGCTCCAAGGGTACACATTCTATCGGACTATTAGGACCCTCTAAGAGTGCTTGGATGTTAGGCACATTGAGGTCGATGAGCACTTCCATTACCGGCTCCATGAATGGAGCAATCTTTTCGTCAATAGTCCCTGGAAGGAACCCGAAGTTGCGGCCCGCAGGCACCAATGGCCTAGATACAATAATTCCCTCGATCTGTCCCTTGAGAAGCATATCGAATGCTACACAGACAGAGACGAAGGTCTTCCCTGTCCCTGCAGGGCCTGTAGCCATCGTTATGCGCTTCGCAGCTATTGTTTGTGCGAGACTTATCTGAGTACGGGTACGAGGTTCCCAGGTAAACTTTTCAGGCTTGTAATGCCGAACCATAGTCAACCTTCCAGTAGGTGAATTGCACTTTTGCTGGAGTCGTTTGCCCTTTTGTGGCGTTTCGAATGTCTGAGACGATAACCTTGTAATAGGTTGGGACTTTTACTAAGTCTTCTATTCCGTAGGTTGGATGTGTATTATACATCATCCCAAAGTCTTTGTGAAGGGGGTAGACCTTTCCTCTATGTTTCTTTATGCCACTCTTCTTCGTGAGAGATACAAGCGCTGCGTTCCCCATTGATATTATGATGGTCGGTTGGAGCTGAGCAATGTCCTCTTGTAGGTATGGGCGGCAGGGACCAATACTATGGGTTATATTAGGAAAGAAGGTAGGAGGAGCACATCGAACACAAGATGTAATCGTTGCGTCATCATATAAAACACCACTATCTTTGAGAACTTTACGAAGCAAGGCCCCTTTTTTCCCAGTCCCATATTCCCCTCTAAGGTCATCTTCTCCCGTGGGATAGGATGTTACCACTAGGATCTTACCCTGCATATTAGTTCTCATGCAGTTAGTAAGGGCCCCTTCTCCTAGGGGGCATTTATGACATATCATGGATTAACTGCAGTGCGAACATTATGCGCGCGGCAGCATGAGATAAATGATCCTCAGTGTTATCCTTTGACATATACTGTAATAAATGATTTATAGCATGGTTAATGTGGTCATCACAATCAATAGTACGCCAATTAGATTGGCCATACACTCTATTGCCTTCCTTTAACACTTCAGCTACTTGAAGAAGAGCCATTGCAGGGAAGTCTCGATGAAATTCTGTTTTTATCTCGGATTGTTTACTCATATTATGCCCTTCCCTGGTAGGATTGGCCGTTCATTAAATGCTAATTCTCTAAGGTCTGCGTGTGTGATGGACTCATGGAAGTTTTCTTTGCCGGATAATGTCCTTGCAATGAAGGAATCAACGGTATTAGGGCATTGATACAAGCTAACGCATTTGCTTTTTCCGGGGGAGTATATTCGGTCCCTAGCTTGGAGTTCAATGTCGAAACTAAATCCTTGAGACACAAAGAACACATGGGAAGCGGAGGCAAATGATATTCCGATTCCTCCTGAATCTGTCTGTACAATTGCAACGCAACCTGAACCATGAAGTTCAAACGCCGCAATTGCTTTACCCCTATCTTGTCCGGTAACACTCCCATTGATTCGAAACACGTTCCTTGGTCCGAACTCTTTGCAGGTTCGCTCATATAATTGATTCCCTTCTTCTGTAAATTTGTGGAATACAACAATCTTCTCCCCGGACTCAATGATTTCCTCTAAATCGTGCATAACCGCATCAATTTTTGTTGAATGAATTTTGTGAAGCTCCCCATTCACGTCCTTGATAAACCCTGAAGTGAGTTGTTGTAGTCTAATGATCCTTTGTAATTTGTGAGTTACGTCGATGGTTTCGTTCTTTTGTAAAGCATCGACAGTAATCCAATCCTTTACAAGGCTGGCATACAGGTCTGCGGCCTTGGGGGGTAATGAAACTTCACGGATTATAGTTTGCCATTGATCGGGCCCGAAGACATCCTCTCGTCTCACGATGTCTGCACATTGTAATAGCATTTCTCTAATCTTCTCAGGGTGGAGCACCCCTAGAATCTTGTCAGGGAACATCGAATCCCGAATGAGGTACTTCTTAGCGAAGCGCTCATAAGAGGCCCCCCAGAGGGCCTTGTCAATGCCTACGAGTTGCCCCCACAGGTTGCCGACGTTGTTCGGGGTCGGTGTTCCTGTGAGTAGCCGAACATAATCAGTTAGCCAACAGATCCTACGCGCGGCTTTGCCTCGTAACGTAGACTTGCCCTTGTAGCGGTGACTCTCATCCCCAATGAATAAGTCGGGCCTCCAGCTTAAGATAGGATCAACTAACTTACCAAGCTTATCATCATTGACGACAACAATCCCCGCCTTATTGGCCTTCAACCAGGCGGCTATTCTGGTGGATGACCACCCGAAAGCCGGAATGGGCATTTCCTTGGCCTCTGTGAGCACTTGCACCCATTGTGGACACACAACCAAGGGTGCGGCTATCAAGGCCCGTAGCGGCCTTTCTAGGCCCCTCTGTGTTGATAGTAGGAACTCCACCGCCACTCTACTCTTCCCGAGACGGGGAGAATGGAGCAACATGAGCTTAGGTCGAGCATGGGTTCGGTCTAAACACGCCTGTTGATGCCCCCAAAGTGGGGGGAGTACCTTGCTCATTTGACAGCCTCTTTAGAGAGAGAAGGAGGGTGATTCATGATCCATGACCCTATATATATATATAAATCAGAATCGTTCTTCTATAGAGTAAGTTTGAGTACCCTTCAAGATCCTACTAACGCTAGATTGACTAATTCCTAACTTTTCAGCTATAGTCCTTTGAGATAACCCTTGCGAGTGTAGTTCCTGAACAGCATCATCTCTTTTTCTCATCTCAAGGTCGTCTTCAATTGCTTGTAAGGCTTCAGAGTCTTCTTCATACCCGGTAGTTATCCAAGCCTCTCGAACTTTTACAACCCCTTCTTTAGTCTTAACCTTTAAAGCTCTTGTAGAATCTCTAGGGTCGACTAGCTCTTTCTTTTCTCCTAACATTTTCAACACATGAGGAGGGTAATCTATGTTAGACTTTTCTATCCTGAGAGTAAGAAGTTGGTTCGGCTTCCTAGAGAACTCGATTACATGTCTTGCAACATTCAAGAACTCGGTCGATCCTCCGGGTAACCCTTTCTTGTTTGTATGAAAGATGCCAATGATAAGACAACCAGTCCTTTGGGCTATATCGGCTAACGGCGACAACCCTGACCTAGCTCTTTCACCTGCATCTCCATCTCGTTCTTTCAAGTGGTCCTTAATAGAGTCAAACCAAACCACCTTAAAGTCATGCTTGACAACAATCTCCTCTAACCTAGCAGCATCCTGGGGGAACTTAAGGCTGAGAGGCATGGAGTAATGCCCAAGGTAAGTAGGGTCGGCTCCCGACACAACGGCACATGCCTTCCAGTACTCTGGATGATCCTCATGGTTTACAAGAAGGAACTTGTGCTGCTCTTGTGTGACCAAAGATGCTAGATAGTGACCAAAGGAACTCTTGCCGGTACCGCCAGGAGCGTATGCAGTAAGAAGGTTGCCTCCTCGGGGGATGAAGTCCGGGATGTACCAATCGAGCATTGGCAAGTCAAAAGAACAGTCCATTACAATCTCCGGCTCCTCTTCTACAAGCTCCAATCCCTTTTGCGGGGCATAGGAGGCCACTGAGTGAGCAATACGACTACAATCATCCTGAGTATAGGGGTGGTCCGTATCCACGTCTTGTAGGGCCGCTAAAGGGCCGTTTTGGAGGACCCTTGCAATTGTGCTCTCAGAGAGACTCTCTTGTCCTCGTAACCAGGAAGCTAAGGTATGGAGAAACCGGTCGTGATCCCCGTTAGGGATACCTCCCTGGGACTCATTCTCGACGGCGATCCTATCTGACTTCTCCTCAAACATGAAGTCAAGTAGAAACTGAGGAGCGGGTACCGGTTCCATTGCGTTGACTAAACGGTAAGGTACTCCCCCGATAGTAGAGCTCGGCCCTACTAGGTACCCTCCACATTTGATGTCGGCGATAGGAAGATCGTCCGGCCCTCTCCATACCCTCTTAAAGGCCCCTTGGAAGCCCGTAGGGACGCTATAGAGCAGATGCCGCCCTCTGGCACTGCTGCGCGGCGTAATCTGCTCCCAAGTCTCAGGAAGGGACGATTCCAGGGCACTACGTTCTGGATGCTCATGGTCAATGTCTACCAATAACCATTGCCCATCAAGGACGATCCCATAATTGGAGGATGGATGACCGACCAACGGCGCTCGGACGGCATCCAGATGGCCTCTAGGCGTTTTAGGTACCTTGCTGCCAGGCACTAGAGGGAAGATACGGGCACCTTTTGGTATCATTATGCAACCTTTTTACCTTGTATTGTATTCAATACCGGAGTAGCTTGTGCGAATGGTATCTTGTCCTTCGTTACCTGCTCAATAAGAAACGTCGGAATGTATAATGGGATTATAGCACCTGTGCTTTTTCGTGTTGTCATACGGCTCTCCTGATTTAGGTATTTCTAGTATGCCGAGAGAATGGGGAATTGTCGATAGGACTTCTGTAATAGAGCCTTTACTTAAACCCTCTATTCAATGTCTACTATTTGAGGTAAGATGCTAGCACAAGGAGATACAACATGAATAAGAAGTATGAACTCACTGATGAAACTTGCAAAGTAGCTGGAAAAACTCTCTACCGTATCCGAGCTCTCAGAGACATTGACCTGTTTGGAGTCAACACAGGTGACTTAGGAGGCTTTGCACAAGACGGAGATGCTTGGGTGTTCGACGACGCCCAGGTGTTCGACGACGCCCAGGTGTTCGACAACGCCCGAGTGTCCGACAACGCCGAGGTGTACGGCAACGCCCACGTGTCCGGCGACGCCCAGGTGTACGGCAACGCCCGTGTGTACAGCAACGCCCACGTGTCCGGCGACGCCCAGGTGTACGGCAACGCCCGTGTGTACGGCAACGCCCACGTGTCCGGCAGCGCCCACGTGTCCGGCGACGCCCAGGTGTACGGCAACGCCCGTGTGTACGGCAACGCCCACGTGTCCGGCGACGCCGAGGTGTACGGCAACGCCCACGTGTCCGGCGACGCCCAGGTGTACGGCAACGCCCGTGTGTACGGCAACGCCCAGGTGTCCGGCGACGCCCAGGTGTACGGCAACGCCCGTATGTACGGCAACGCCCACGTGTCCGGAAGCGCCCACGTGTCCGGCGACGCCGAGGTGTACGGCAACGCCCGTGTGTACGGCAACGCCCGTGTGTCCGGCGACGCCCTGGTGTACGGCAACGCCCAAGTGTTCAGCAGAGCCTGTGTAGGCGACAACTAAGTAATCGATTCTTAACCTTCGATTCTGCTTGGATGTAGTATACTAGTTCAACAAGGAGATACAACATGAATAAGAAGTATGAACTCACTGATGAAACTTGCAAAGTAGCTGGAAAAACTCTCTACCGTATCCGAGCTCTCAGAGACATTGACCTGTTTGGAGTCAACACAGGTGACTTAGGAGGCTTTGGGTGTTTGGCAAGGCCCACGTGTTTGGCAACGCCCGTGTGTACGGCAACGCCCACGTGTCCGGCAACGCCTATGTGTACGGCAGCTCTCGAGTGTTCGACAACGCCCACGTGTTCGACGACGCCCGTATGTACGGCAACGCCCACGTGTCCGGCGACTCCCACGTGTCCGGCGAATCCCACGTGTTTGGCAACGCCCAGGTGTACGGCAACGCCGAGGTGTACGGTGACGCCCGTGTATTCGACAACGCCCACGTGTTCGACGACGCCTGTGTGTTCGGCGACGCCTATGTGTACGGCAACGCCCGAGTGTCCGGCAACGCCTATGTAGACGGCAACACGGTAATAGATTCTTAACCTTCGATTCTGCTTGGATGTAGTATACTAGTTCAACAAGGAGATACAACATGACGAACGACGAACTCTCCAGCCTTAAGGATCAAGTAGAAGCAGCGTATGAAGAGCAGTTCATGCAGCCAGAGATTGTGTTAGGAGACTTCGTTACCCTATATAATGTCCCTGGTGTAGGCTTGTTAACTATCCCTGGTGAAGACTTTGATCCTGAAAATGAATCTGAAGAAGGATTTCACGAGTACAATGTATACGGAGTGAGGTTGTCTGCTCCAGGGTATGTAGATTATACCGATTGGAGCACCTTTGTTACTGAAGAAGAAGCTTTGAAGTTTCTATTAGAGAACACAGGAGAATAAGATGGGAATCGTAGGTTACGTCTTCTTAGGTGATAACTGCTGTGTCGAATGTATTCAGCAGTTATATGAGGATTATGAACTTAACATCGACCTAGCCATTGATGATGCGGAGGTACGAGATGAGCACGGCCTTCCGCTAGGCTTAGTCAATGACTGTAGTGAGCGTATACTGCCTATCTTAACCAAAGATGCAGTTGTGTCCTGTGTCGATTGTGGTAAGGTACTCTCATTGATTGAGAAAGGTTAAGAAGAGCATGATGATCATTGTAAAGGATGACACAACCTGGTTCGGTGACGGATGGGTGGCCATTGAAGTTGTCACCGGCGAGAGGATCATTAAGGGACCTACTTGGGAATCTATTGCTCACCATTACGCTTAGGAGGAGTAGACCAATGTCGTATCGAAGTCTATCATGTGTATGGGAGAAGCTGAACGGCTACGGTATTGATGAGTACCCCGCGTATCGCTGCAAAGAGTCATGGTCCTGGGACCCAAACCCAAACTGCCCTCTAGACCGACATTGTGCAAAATGTATCTGTGACTGTCACGAAGATGAAGAGGATGAAGAGTAACATGAATGATCAAAGCTCCGGCATGTTTACCATTGTAGGGCTCTTCTGCTTAGCTGCAGATTTCGTCTGCGTACTCTCCGGCATCTTCGGAGGCCCTGTTTGGCCTATTACGGTGGCAACGATTGTCATATCCTTCATTGGTATCGTATGCCTATTAATAAGCTTGTATCTAGGAAGGATTCAATAACATGAACGTGAGTGAATTGATCGTGCAGCTCCAGGGGATCCCAGGCCATAAGGGAGTTGTAGCTCGCAACATGTTTGGGGATTATACGGACCTTTTAATCGCGTATCACCCTGAGCCCGAGGACATTGTGTACATCTCTGGGCATAGAAAAACGTCTGTTGTACCTTCAGATAGTGTTGAGCCTCGTACGTCCGCCATGCAGAAGCAGTACTTGATATGGAAAGCATCTAACCATCTGAAGGCAACTGTGACCGACCCGGAACTGCTAGCCGAGATTCTAGGGCGTCTAAAAGAACTTCAAGGAGGTTAGGACCATGGAGTTGGAGTTCCAAGAGCTATGGAGTAAGCTCGTAGAGCCTTTCGCGATCCTCTTAGAGGGGGCTCCTTCTAAGGATGTTCTCCCGTTCGTGCAACCATCCGATCAAGAAGACTGCAATGCTCTGGGGCAGTCTGACCCAGGAGGTAACTAGCCGTGTTAGTCAACGACATCTGTCTTGCGTTTGAGGGTGTGTGCATCATCATCTGTCTCGCGTGCCTATGTGAGTTCTTCTGGTCTTCACGGCGATTCTAGCCTCCGATCGGTTGCGGACAAAGACCCCTTGTATGAGGGGCCTTTTCTTGAGCACAAAGAAGAGAGGCCCTGAGGCCTCTCTTTATTATTGTTGAGCTCTTCCTATCCCCAGTGGACGGTTCTCAACAGGTAGTTGATGAGGTCGAAGTTCTCAGGCCCCTTGAGACAGGCCTTGTTGAGACGCTCGAACCCGATGAAGCCCTCAACTGGATTAAGAGGAGCTGCCAGGATGTATAGACTCCAAGACACCTTCAGCGACTCTTTCAACTCTAGATTGGTCATCTTACTTTCCTTTGAGGGTGTTGAGCATCCTTCACAATGAGGATGGTCATGTAAACTCCGAGCACTGTAGCTACGGAGGTTCCAACAACCAGGAGGATGTCGCTTACAGCTGATTCAATCATCACTGAGCTCCTTACTCTGAGTAATGGGTAACGACGGCGATCACAACTGCGCTGATGACGAAGAGGGCAATTGCACTTGTGACAAACGAGATGGCCAGGCTAGGCAAGAAGGTTACTGAGTCTAACATCGCTGGCCTCTTTCTTAAGCTTCTTACTACTCTTCTATTGTACTACAAGTGCTTGTAACCCGCCAGCCCTCTAAGCCAATCTTTACAAAGTTATGAACAGCCCCAAGTTATCCACAGACTTATGAACAGAGTTATCCACAGACTTATGCACTTTATCCACAGAGTTATGAACAGCCCTTCCTATAACCCCTGGAGTCTGGGTTACATCAGAAGTCAATACTTACTCGAGTCTTTTTTTACATTTTTAAATTTTTTTTATATTTTTTTCTAGTTTTTTAAATAAATTTACACGCGCTTAACACCAAATTAATACTCTATTAACCCAAAGTATACACTATCTTAACGCAAGCTGTCAATTACCACATCCAGCCATCTGTCAACCCCTCCAATGTATAGTTATCTTTACCAACTCTTTATAATCGCAAACTCTTAACGCTTCTTTACCAACTCTTTACACTTCCTTCATTCAATCTTTACAGTATCTTTACCTCAAGGGGGTGCCCCCTTTACAAAACGGGGGGACTCTCAGGGGGGAGGTTCTCAACGAGATATACCCGGTCATTGACTTGGCCGAGGAAAGTAGTATCATAGAGACATGGATACATCACGAAAGCAAACCTGCACCAAGTGTAAAAAATCTTTACCACTTGAAGAAGGATTTCACAAAGACTTGAGGAATCACTCTGGTAGGCGGAGTGAGTGTAAACAATGTGAGAACACTCGTAAAAAGAAAGGTCGTCTAGTGTCTACTACAAATAAGTTGCAGGCCATTAAAGAGATCGTTGCTAATACCCCAATCCCCTTTAAGCCTACCGACTTCGTTAAGTGGGATGAGACCCGTGTCTACGAAGTTACAGAGCTATCCCTTGAACTTGAGTACTCCACCGAACCCATCGACAGGGCTAGACTCGGAGTGTGGTGTGAGCGAGAGGTTAGAGTTGCCCATATGGACACTGAAGAGCAAGTAGCGCCTAATGACGCCCCTACCTACCCTTTCCGCACATATGTCATCCACTTCCGTCCTGAAGTGACCAAACAAGCCTTAGCCCTCCTGGCGAAGGGATGATCCCCCCTAAGTATTGAAATGGATGAAGAAGAGGAGATGACCTAATGGAAACGTCTAACATCTTGTTTAATATCTGCCCAGCGGATGACGGTAAGCTGCGACTCTATGTAGAGGAGCCTACTGAGGTGCTCGCAAGCTACCCAATCTCAGTGGCCCAACTCCACAACATCTGGAACCAATCCAATGCTATCTTGGAAGCACTTACGAACGATGAACGTCGGATTAAGACAAAGCTCCCCCGTGGAAGATTGTCTATCCTGACAGAATCACAGGTGAGGGCCATCCACGAGGATCGGAGATCTGCTCTCAAGATTGCCCAGGACTATGGAGTTAGCCAGCAGACCATCTCCAACATCAAGCTGGGGTACACGTGGCGTCATCTTGGACTTCAACCCTGTGCGTCACGTAAACGCATCAAGATCGACAAGCTCGTTGCTTCCCTCGCCCAAGGAGTAAGTACCCAAGATGTATGAACCGAACCTTATGGACTTTGAAGAACTGTATCCCCCTGAACTTCAGATGTCCCGCACAGAGAAGGAAGAACTAGTCCACCTTAGTGACCTGGTGACCTATTTACGTGACCCTAACAAGGTTGCCTATGCAGAGTCTATAGCGATCAGATCCCGCAAACTCGTAAATGAGTTTGATGATTCATTGCCTGACCTCATCCCTTCCCATGATATCCTCTACGTCTATTCGACTACCGTCATAGAATCTCACCAAGGAAAGGGTGCGGGCCGTAAACTCATACGTCAACAGCGAAGGGAGTCCTTACTCTTGCCAGGGGTATCGTGTATAACAGGCCATGCTACTACTCCTGCTATGCTGCACCTGAGACTTCAACAAGGGGCAATTGTTACTAACGTCCATAATAATTGGGAGGGATCAACCCGTACAGCTCACTTCTATACGCTCATGCTTCCACAGTCCAAGGCCTCCAACTGTGGCCCCACCGCCCTAGCCTACATGCTCCTCATGCAAGGTTACAACTTCTCAGTTGACACCTTAGAGGATCATCTCGAGACCACGGATAAAGATGGCACTAGCCCTAAAGTAATTCATTCTTATCTTCTTAGTATTTTTCCCTCTGTTGTTCTCGCCAAGGAACTCGATGGAGACACTCCACTCCCCCTCTTAGTTAACTACTTCGAGGGAGAGGACGGTCACTATGCAGTAATCACAGAGATAGGATCCACAACTATCCGTTTTTGGGATCCCTCAGATGCCCAGTTTCATACGCAGGGTATTGCCACATTCTTAGAGAATTGGTACTCTCCCCGTTATGGCAAGACTCCTGGTATCCACCTTACGAGAAAGGAACCCACCCCATGAGTAGCCCTGCCCAGATCCCAATCCCCTACCACGACAATCTCATTATCATTGAGAAGCCTCAAGAGGATGTTTCACATGGCGGAGTCTTGCTCCCTCAAGGACATTTTGAGGGCCACCGGAATCTTCGACAAGGTACCGTCGTGGCTTCTGGTCCTGGCCTACTGTATCCAGATGGCAGCCACTCTCCTATGGATGTACAGGCAGGTGACGAGGTACTCTTCTCCATGCTCTCCGGGGTGGAGATTAAGTACGATCAAGGATCGTTTCTCGTCATGCCTCAGACACATGTTGTCGCCATAGTCGAGGATTAAGAACATGAACTGGGAGTATGAATGTGAGTGTGGTACGAGGTTCACTGTTTACTATGGGTCAGGAGTGATCCCCCCTCGGAGGATGTGGGGGCACCCTGCCCTAGACCATAAGTGCTGTGCCGTCCTCCTAGACGACATTGGCAAGTAGCTCACATGTACTACAAGGCGAAAGAGAATGAGTTCCTGAAGTGGGAGTACATTAGCTGCCAACGTATGATGTGGAGCTACGAGTTGTGTATCGCTGAGGTACCCCCCTCGCTCGTACGGGCGTTGCAGATTTTTAAAAAGTACTACAATGTCTATCCGGTACTAGATGATCCTGTGATGGCTTACCCTACTTTGAGGCTCATCGATGATTATGGTAGGTTGATGCACATTCCGTACAAGACCTATATCATGAGAAACTTCAACCATACAACTTTACTGGATGATGTGAAGCACGAGAGATGGGACTTTACTCAAATCGACAAAGACAATGCCTAGACCTCACTACCCTCCATGCCATTGCTTCCAGTGCATCAACTTCAAGGCTGACTGTCCCTGCTGCGATCCTCCCAAAGAGTTCACAAGTTACCTTACGTACACAAGACATTTGCGAAACATGTCGCGCAAGAGAGGTACCCAGCAGCCCACGAGAACTGTTATCATACCCACACAACTCGGGTACCTGACCAAGGTTCTTACAAACAAGCAACAGCTTCAAAAGTATAATCTCTCCGTCATCTCTCGCTTCTGTGCTGCGTTGAATGACGGCAAGGGGTTCGGCAAGTTCACGAGGGCCCACCGGAACCTGCTCAAGGAGGTGGAGGAGAACACTACGCAGCTCTACCGATTCATCATAGATCTCCCCCAGCAATTAGCCCGCGCCATACTCATGCTGGCTCAGACAGTCAACACGTCGCCTAAAGGGGTTGTTGCTGCTCTTACCTCGTACGGCCTAGAGCACCTGGCCCTAGAACTATCGGCCAATGCTTCAGCTCCTCCATTAGGCTCTCCTAACATTAAGAAGCTCTTAAGAGAAGAACCACAAAGTGCTTCACAGGAGTTCCTAGACATCCCGCCGAAGAAAGTGAACTATGTCGACATTGAACCCCCCGGTCCTCCAGCCCCCAACCTGGGCCCAAAAAAAGCAGATCCTCTCTCTCTCCCAAGTTCAGAGGATTTCTGATGGCTTTCGGTATCCCCCCTTTGCTCCGGTTGTACTCCGCCACCCGTCACTCAACTCCGTTTCACTCCCCCGCATTCGAGGCAACAGTTTGCTCATCCGAGTGTATCGACCAAGCGGTTTTACACCAGGCGGACTATATGTGGAGAAGGGAGCTCAGTTCCCTGCAATCTGGGGACATGTCCTCGGAACTACCACAGGATTACAAGGCTTAACCCCTGGTACTCAGATCCTCTTTCATCGGTTCTCCGAGGAGCGTATACTAGAGGTACCCTCCCTGGAGCCTCTCTTTCCGGGAGAGATGCTTGACGTAAGTCTACTCCATTTTGACGCTATCCAAGCGGTCTTCTCCCCCAACCTTGTAGAAATGAGAACATGACTCTTCACAAACTCGATCTAATGGCCCTCCTTGCCCGCGTAGCGGGTCTTAGCATTCTTGCCTCTGATGCTACCTTCCAGAGCTCTATCGCCTCGCTAGCGGGCTCCTATGCCCCAAAGATCATAGCTGTGCTTGGTCTAGTCTCTCTCCTGGCGACTGATGTCCTTCGAATCATTGGTTCTCCTACCCCCACTTCTACTGGAGCACAAAAATGAATTTCTCTACCTACCTCCAAGTCTTCACCCAGGTGGTCCTTTCGAAGAAGGCATCCTTCACCGTCAAGCTTCGGGATGCAAAGTACTTGGTGTCTCTCTCGGCTAAGGAGCATACGTCGCCGCTCCCCCGCGTCTCAATCCCGGAAGCCATGAGCTTGGCTATGACCATCTCGACGCTCTCGTCTCTGACGGACATTCCCCTCCCCACCGTTCGTCTCGGCGGGTTGGATTTTTCAGTGGTCATTACGTCTGTCTAATGGACATCCGATATATCGACTATCCTAAGTTCGGACCGATGACTCCTCGTTCAGGCGCGGACATCACAGACCTCATCATACATCACTCTGCCGGACCTGCTGACCAGGACCCGAGAGCGATTGATGAGGAACACCGACAAAGAGGAATGGCCGGTATAGCGTACAACTGGATCATCACACACGATGGTGAGGTCTACTCCGGCAGGCCCATCATTGTTGTTCCGGCTGCTGCTTACGGCAGGAATCAGGAATCTGTTAACGTCTGTTTAACAGGGAACTTCATGGAGTCTCATCCAACTCCGCAACAACTTCAAGCGCTTAAAGAGCTTGCCGTATTCGTTCATGGGTTGTTACCTCACATTGTCAGAACGATAGGACACAGAGAAGTAGCAACGATATTTTATCCTCATAGTACCTCCGACTATGCAACCGCCTGTCCCGGCGACAATCTGCAAGCACTGATCCCTGAAGTAAAAGCATACGTTAAAGAACACCTGCATTCTGCAACATAGGAGAGCGTCATGGCACAAGATGATAATTCCCCCAATTATCTCGTTGGGTGGGAAGGAGATTCTACCGTAGTTCTCATGGCGTACTCTGAGATTACAAAGGAATGGAACTTTACACATATCCCGTTAGATGTGTGGGATGGACTTGTTCAGTACGTGCAAACGTATCGGCCTCCCAACAACGTTTCGTTTAGCGATCCTAAAGATAAGGGACTTCGCGCTCCTGATCCAGCTGATATACATCTGAAGGACTTTTTCTTCCCATGACGGAGAATTTTTTTGACTTCTTATCGGTGCCAAAAGAAGAAGTCATTATTGAGGATCCTCTAGCCACTCTCGTAAAGCCTGAGTGGCTTTATGATATGTGTAAGGGGACTTTACACATGGAAGATATGGAGCCACAGCCTCATTATGATATGTGTAATATCTTTGAGAAGGCAGTCGGAGATTGTCAGTTCACAGGTAAGACGCAGACACTCATCATGGTTGGCGTTCCTCGTGGAACGTTTAAAACGAGTTGCGCCACAGAGGGCTTACCTCTTGGAGTACTCGTGAGAAACCCCAATGCTCGAATTCTGATTGATTCTTTCCGCCATGATGTTTCCAAAAAACGACTTAAAGCCGTAGCTTCTCATATCACAAAAAATGATGATTTTAAAGCACGATACGGAGATGATTGGAAGCCGGTCTTTCGAGAAGAGCAGTGGAACGACTCTGGAATAACCATATCAAAGCGAACAAAGGTGTTTCGTGAGCCTTCTATTGATACTTCGGGGGTAGATCGTTCACAGACCGGCAGCCATTACGATCTCATAGTCGCGGACGATTTAGTAACCGATACTAACTGTCGTACTTCGGAAGCGCGTCAGAAGGTGTTCGATCATATAGCTGACCTCTTACCCATCCTTGAACCAGGTGGTACATTGATCCTGATCTTCACTCGGTGGCATCCAGATGATGCTTACGGGAGATTGATCTCTATTGATGCTGAGCGAGAGAGGAGCGGTAAGAAGCCGGTCTTCACGAAGCTGATCCGATCATGCTACGACGGCCCCAATGGTCTTTACTTCCCCTCGCGACACGATTATGAGTTCCTATCGGAGCAGAAAGAACGCATTGGATCTCGGAAGTTCTCTGCTCAATATCTCAATCAACCTATTGCAGATGCGGATAAGACCTTTAAGATGGAGTGCCTACAGGAGGTACCGTTCTCCTTTTACCGTACTACGAAACAAGGGATTGTACAAACAGATGACCATCAATACCCGGTCTACACCACTATGGCCTGGGATACAGCAGGAACTAAAGCAACAGCTAAGTCAGATTATCATGGCATTACCGTTGTTGGAACCGACATGTTCGACAGGTGGTGGATTCCACATGCCGAAGGGGTGAAAGGAACACCTACTGAAGTTGTGCAGAGAATTAAGTCAATCATCCTTACTTATAGACCTGATCTGCTCCTCATCGAGGCCATAGGTTCATTTGCCCATTGGGTCAATGCTCTTCATCGGGAACTCGAACCTATCGGTATCTCCCTAGCAATTGAGGAAGTGTCCCATGGGGGACAGCCGAAGGCTGAACGTATAGAACAACTTGAGCCTCTATGGACCGCTCGACGTATCTATCTTCAACCCGGGCTCCATAGCCTACTAAGCCAACTAGACTCCTTCTCCCCTCAGTCCCTCCCGGATCACGACGACATCATCGACTCCCTGGCTATGCACTTAGGTTTCACTCGACCAGGTGAAGATGGTATTGAGAAAGCATATGACTCCCCTATAGATCAAGAGTGGGTTAAGCGAAGACTGAGGATGAATCGAGAAGAAGGGAATCCCTGGCGTAGGGGGACTCGTTGGGTTAGATAGATTATTGAACTCCTACAGGTTATAATGAGTATAACAAGCCTGTAGGAGTTTTTTTCATGCCCGAGATGCGTAATCGCAAAGATGGAGCCGGTCCGGTTAAGTCGCTTCACCAGTCTCTTCACGGTGGAGGGCACCTCAAACCGCATAAAGTTGAACGCTTGGACGAAGCGATCGATAAGAGCGGGGGGAAGAGTTCAAAGGGTACCCACTTGTCCATGAGCGGTGGTAAGGACGAAGCTACAGATATGCACATGCCTTCTGTTAAGCAGTACAAGAAGGTTGCGAAGGCCGGTAAGAACATGCCGAAACGAAAGAAGAACAAATAAGATGGCACGTAGCAAAGGAGCTAGTGCTTCTAAGAAGGCAGCTATCAAAGAATCCGGCAAACCCACGGAAAAAGGGAAGAGTATAGGTCTGAAAGTTGCTCTGATGAACTCTTCTGAGGAAGAATCCGCGAAGAAAAAGGGTAAATTCCCGGCCAAAAAGCATGCTAAAGGTAAAAAAGAGAAGAAAAAATGAGAAACCATTGGAAATGGTCCACACCCTGGCTTATCTGGGCATTGTTAGCGGGCTCTTCCGTTTCAGCAGCCCAATTTGTCAATGTTCCGTATGGACTTTCCGATGATTTCTTTCCTAAGAACCTTCCACCTAACCAGTGCTTGCATACAGACGCCGATTCAAAGATCACTTCAACCGGATCGGACTGCGGAACGGGCTCAGGGGGCGTTACAAGCGTCTCTGGGACGGCCAACCAGATAACGGTTGTTAATGGTACGACTACGCCGGTCATTTCTATTCCGAGTGATCCACAAGTGTCAGGGAACCTGACAACGAATGATATAACAGTCACTGATACGACGACAAACCAGTGCCTTGGGACCAATGGAAGTAATCGGATTACTACTGCGTCTCATTGTGTCACTTCAATCACCGGCACGACCAACCAAATAATAGCAAACAGCGGGGGAGCAGTCTTTACTCTGTCCTTACCGTTTACTTTTAAAGTACCCGGGACATTTGAATCCTCATCCAACGCCACATTTGACACGGCTACCGGAACCTCATGCGCAGGATTTGACTCCACTAAGAAGTTAGTGTCAAACCAAAATTGCGTAACCGCCATTACCGGCACGACTCCGATCACGGTATCTACTCCCTCCCCTGGTGTATATGACGTTGAGATAACTAGCCCCATCCCGGTTGCCTACGGCGGTACAGGCACCGCGTCCGCTACGGCGGGCAACTGTGTGGATGTTGGAGTTGGTGGGCATTATAACACAGACATTTGTAACCAATGGACGCTTGCAGGATTTATCATTCCTTCTGTTGGAGGGACCGTAACTCTGACAGGTGGCGGGACAGAGCAAAGACTGTTCTCTATGCTTACTTTCACCCCTATCTTTGTCACTGATGGTACGCATGCCATTCAGGGATACGCTAACGCGGCCTCATCTGGGGCGGGACCTGATACTGTCGTTCTCCATATGAATAAGATCATCGCTGGATCTGTTGGGGATAGCATGGCAGGGGGCGCTCACATGATGATCGGAAATGAGGACTTCTAATGTTAAGACGCTGGATCGTCTATCTCTGTGTTTTATTGTTGGGTATTGTAACGGCGGTTCCTGGAAAGGCTGACCTTGCTTATCTGACTGTCTCCGGTAATCCTGTCACCGCTCCGACGGCTCCTTATATCACCTTGTTGGGGCTCACAGGACAGTCCGGGTGTGCTATCTCAGTCTCAGGGTCATTCAGTGGGACCCTTGGGGTGGAAGGGTTCTACCTCAATGGATCAGCTTGGACCCCAGCACTAACAGTGGTGTCGCCTGACGGCGTGAGTTCCAGTACATCAATTACGTCGGTTGGGAACTACGCTTTCAACTGCGCCACGATGACGAAGGTTCGCGTGGATGCAACAAGTGCTACCGGCACCCCTTCAGTGGTTTTGAATGCAAGTCAGGGTGTAAGCCGGATTCTTGGAGCAGGTGTTAACGGCGGCAGAACTATAGTAGCCGGTACCTTGCCTATCCAAGTTATCAATGTCGGTAACACGGCCACTGTCAGTATTGCAACCCCAATCGCACTGACATACGGAGGGACAGGTACCTCCTCGATTGCCTCTGGCTGCGTCACTTCTAACGGTACGGCCCTCTCTGGAGGGCCTTGTCCTACCCCCACTCCAGTATCAGTCACAGCAGGCACAGGAGTAACAGTCGCTACTCCAGCCCCAGGGGTCTTCCAGGTCGCGAACTCTGGGGTGCTCTCGGTCTCTGGCACTGGAAACATTGCCTCCACAGGGGGGCAAAATCCTACGGTTTCCATCACGAATGCCCCGACCTTCACCGGGCAACTCCAGGCAGCAAACCTTAAAGATACTGCACTTACCTCAGGAGACTGTCTTCAGTCTATCTCAGGGGTTATCACTTCTGCATCTACTGCCTGTCCTAATGGCTCCATAGGATCACTCACTGCGGGCACAGGCATCACTATCTCAACCCCTAATCCAAATTCTCCTACTGTATCTTTAACCGTCCCAGTAGCCATAGCGAATGGAGGAACCAACAATACCTCTCTCCCGAGCGGTTGCTTGCAGTCTAACGGTACGACCGTCTCCTCCATTGGCTCTAACTGCGGAACGGGTTCCGGCACGGTAACGTCTGTCACGGGTTCGGGAAACATTGCCTCCTCTGGCGGTACAACGCCTAATGTAACGATCACAAATAGCCCGACCTTCACGGGCACTGTTACCGGCGGGTCTTTTGATCTTAGTACCTCCCCCGCGAACGGCTGTATGGTAGATGTGGCTAACATCCTTACCTCTCTTCCGTTCCCTTGCCTTCCGTTTACAAGTGCTGGATTCGTAGTGCCTGCTATAGGTTCTGCTGTAACCGTGAACACAGGCACAACCTATCCTGTTACCCTCAAGTCTGGAGCTCCGCTGACCATCACGGATGGTACAACGAACGTCTCTGGGTATGTTGTCACTTCCGTGAATGCGGCATCGTCGTTCTCGTTCAATGTTCAGCGTGTCAACTCTGGTATTGTAGGCAATACCATCGCTTCTGGTTCACCCGTTTACCAGGGAGGCTACGATGCCGCTGCAACTACGGGGATCACTGCGGGAACCAACATCGTTGTAACCACTCCTAACCCTAGCTCTCCGACAGTCTCTACAACGCAGGCACCTACCTTCACAGGAGTCGTGACTACCGGCAATGTAGCCGATAGTGGACTTTCTGTGAGCCAGTGTGTCGGTACGGATACGGCTAAGTTCCTCGTCTCAAACACAAACTGTGTACAATCGGTAACTGCAGGAGGTAACGTCACTAACACCGGAACCGCCGTTGCTCCTATCATAGGCGTTGTGAATCCACCAACCTTTACAGGCGAGAGCATTATCAACACCGGAGGCGGGTACGCGAACTCTGTAGGAGCTGGCGGTTTTGGTCAGACTTCGGGCTGTTCTACCACCTGCAACCAACAGCAAGCCTATGCTTGGACAACTAATGCAGGCACAGGTATCAACGGTTTTATCGGGGGAGATTCGACGAAGACTACCCAGGGAGTTAGCAACCAGTACTTCCAAGTTGGCGATAATAACAACGGCACTGCGGCAGTACACGTTGCGATTGACACAACTTCAGGCAATATCGGTACGGATGGAACCATTACTACTGGGGGCACAATTACTGCGCCCAACTTGATTGATAGCGGACTAGCGGCCAATTCTTGTGTATCAACGAATGGGTCTAAGCAACTTAACTCGGGGGGCACCTGTGTTAATAACCTGTCAGCAGGAACAGGTATCACTATCTCCGGCCCCGCTTACAATCCTACCGTTACAGTGGCTAACTCTGTAAATGCAAGTTACCCCACAAATCAAATCTTTCTGTCAGGTTCAGGGACATACACCCTGGCAACCGGCGTAAGATGGATTAAAGTTGTCGCTGTAGGAGCTGGCGGAGGTGGCTCAGGGTCAGGTAGCGGGTTAACTTCTGGTGGCAATGGAGGAAACACTACATTCGGTACATCTCTCATAGTTGCTAACGGAGGTGCACAGGGGACAGGGAGCGGCAGTGGAGCAGGAGGAACAGCTTCCCTTGGAACCGCAACCGGCATGTCCCTCACAGGGGGTATGGGTCAACCCCAGTCTGGATTAGCTAGTTCCTACGGGCCAGATGGGGGATCAAATCCACTTGGGGGAGCAGGTTTCGGTGGAGGTACAGCTACGGCGGGAACCTCTGGAATAACTAACACCGGTGGGGGAGGAGGTGGCGGAGGTACCGGAGCGGGGGGCTTCGTTGCTGGAGCCGGAGGAGCAGGAGGTTATGTGAATGCTATGATAACTGCTCCTAGTGCAACCTATGCGTATGCGGTTGGGGCTGCTGGAACTGCAGGAGTTGCAGGAACGGGAGGTAATAATGGCGGTGCTGGAGGCTCTGGGGGGATATGGGTAGAGGAGCATTACAATTACTGATACACTAAGGATGTTATGAAAAAGAATCAATACTATGAGGGGCAGTTGCAGCCGGAGAGCCCGGCTCAACTGCCTATGCCTAAGGTAGGACAAGAAGTTTGGGATTCATTAGGTGAGACAGCCATGAATCTCATCGACATCAACAAAGGTAATCGAGCTTCTCTCGATGCGGAATTAGATCTTTGGAACGCCATGTATGAGATGCGGACAGAAGAACGCAGTTCCCCTTGGCCCAATGCTGCTAACATCAATATCCCGTTAATCCCCTCAGAACTTGAAGAGCTTGTATCACGCATTGCTGGATCGGCCATTCTCCCCCGCCCTTTAGGGGTAAGAGGTAATGACCCCAATTCAGCTCAGTATAGCCACACTGTTGAGCAGTTCTACAATGGCGAGTACCAACGATACAATTGGGAGGATAAGTTTCATACTGGTATCCATCTCACGGCGAGAGACGGCACCTCGGTCATGGAAATTCTGTGGGACCTCTCTACTACAGAGAGAAACTTCATTGTGGATTCTGTAGATGACCAGGGGCAGCCAATCAAGATTCGGCAGAAGCAGAAATTCGTAGACTATAATGCCCCCAAGTTAGACGCTGTGGAGCTTAGAGACTTCCTTTTGATTCCTGCATTCGCTACATCTATAGAGGAGGCAGATGCGGTTTGTCGCAAGACTTACATGAGTGAGAAGTCGCTTAAGAAGTTGGTCAATTCTGGAATTTTAGATAAGGATGCTGTGGAATCTGCATTGTCTTATGTCTCTACGGGGCAAGGGGAGCTAGGTTATGATGACCAGGGACATTCGACGTACAACATTGGTGGGCTCGTTGATGTTGTGGATGTAGCTGTATCTCCACCTGACGGTATAACGATGTCACGCGGACCCCTGGAGGTGTGGCGTATTCATACTAGCCAATACGATCTAGATAATGACGGCATCCCGGAGGAGAACATCCTTTGGGTGCACGATAGGTCGCGAAAACTCTTAGGTTTTGCCCCGTTCGAGTATCTTCAGGGTAGACCGTTCAAGGCTCTTTCAATGTTTCCTCGTCCCAATCGGTTCTATGGGTTTTCTACCCCCCAGCGTTTAAAGGGCTTGCAAGAGGAGTTAAACGCGCAGCATAATGGTCGTCTAGACCTGATGGATTGGATACTGAATCCGACTATTGTAAAAGATAAGATGGTTCGCCTTCGTGAAGAGGACATGGCCGTAGGGCCCGGCACCATGATTGACGCTAAGCCTGGGGATATTTCGTTTTTAACAGCCCCAGAGGTGCCCCAATCTTCTTGGCAGGAAGAGCAAGCTATCTCTATGTATGCCAAGCAGATCATGGGGGCCCCACAGACGGCGGGTATCCCTACACAAGGTGGCAGCGGAGGAGGCGGGGGTAACCGCCAGTCTGCTAGGCAAGCTCAGCAGAATTCCGCCATTCAGGGCATGCAGACTAACATGGTCATCAAGCGAGTTCGTACGTGGATGTTAGAAATTTTCCAATACATCCACGGTCTGTACATTCAATACGGCAAAGATCAATTGAAGTCCGTGGATCAGACTCCAGGTGGAGCACAAAGGGTCGAGATACCTAAGGAAGTTCTTGCCTTGGATTACACCCTGACCATTGCGGGTATGGGAGGACCTCTTGATAAGGAGTCGCGTAGGAACGACCTTATGATGATGGCCTCGTTTCTTATGCAACTCCCGTTAGTACAGGGTAATCTTGCAAGGATCTGGTCTATTGCTGCCGAAGTTCTCTCTACCTATGACATTCCTGAGATAACTCGCTTCTTAGGGACAATGGAAGAGGCCCAACAACAGCAGCAACAACAAGCAGAAGCACAACAACAACAGATGCAGATGCAGATGGCTATGGCGGCGATAAATCATGGAAAAGCGGAAACTTCTCCCGGAAGCGCGGATTCAGCGGGAGCACCTCCACACAACCCTTAGTACGGAAATCTTTCGAAATGTCTTTAGCTTATCCTTCTCTCCCATGCTCAAGGAGATGAAAAGAAGGATTTTGCAAGATGAACACATAGCTGAAGACTATCGACGAGGCCTTGTTATAGCGTATAATGAAATGTATAGAGGATTTATTGCAGTTTACGAAAACTGCGGCCTCGAAGTACCACTTTGGCTTGAGAAAGAGTTTGACAGAGACGATGGAAGAGAATGACCCTATCGTGGACATCTTAGAGGAAGACGAAGAAGATTCGACTATCTCTTATGTTCCCGACTCACCAGAAACAGAAGATGAGCCTGTAAAACCGCCGCTTCCCAATCCTGAAATGATCGACCTGCGCCATCAACTTGAGGAGCAGCAGCGCGAGATCCAACGTCTCCTGTCGTTTTCGGCGCAGCCTGCCCCGACTTATATTCCGCAGCAGCCCGCCTCGACGACAGTGAATCAACGAGAGGTCTTCAAGCAGCAATTGCAAAATGCCTACCTCGCTGATCCAGCCGAAGCGCTTCTATCGTTGTATGAGAAGGCGAAGCAGGACGCCGTGGCCGAGGCACAAAGGAACATGGTACCAGTCGCCGGGGCAACTACTCGGTTTGCTATCGACCAGTTCCGACGCTCTGCCAACCTTTTGAAGGATGAAGAGGAAGAGTTTGAAGGGTTAATTGCTCAAATCAGCGCGCAAGACATGGCCCAAGCCAATCCCGATATGCTTGGAAAACAGCTTACTCTCTTGAAACAGGCGGCTAAAGGGGCTGCTCTGGAGAAGCGACAAGCTTCCCCCCAACCCAGAGTTCCTCTGTATAGCTCTGGAAGTTCCTCAAGTTCTGGGGCACGTAAGCCCGTTCAGGTAAAACTTACGAAAACGCAAAAGTCCTACTATGCTCAAGCGACCGAAGATATGGGGTTAACCCCAGCGGAAGCCATTCAACTGATTAAGTCGGAGGGTATTAGCTAATGGCTAGACCTAGTAAAGATTTTTTACCCGCACCAACCCCACGAGAAGTCACGACACCTATTCCGAGTGTGAGAGTTCCTCTTCCCAATGGTCGATTTGCTAACTTAAATGAAATAATCGACCAGAATTACCGCCCTGGGGAACATAAGTCCATCTTTGCAGATCCTTCCCAGTTTCTGATCTCTCCTCGTGCGGATTGCATGTATGCCTGGGTTGCCTATGGAAAGTCTGCGGATAACTATCTTAGAGGCAAAGTTCGCTCCCAAGCGTATCGTCCGGTTCTTCTCTCAGAGATGCGGGAGGATAGGGACCTCTCCATTCACACTCATAAAATTGCTGGCCTTGAATTTGTTGCTTGTATGGATGTTGTGCTTGTGGAAGTAAGCCCGGAAGCTGTGTATCGCCTGTACAATTGGAGGGAGCAGTCCGCCATAATGAAGACGGTCAATAATGCAGCTTTCCAAGCGTTCCAAAACACAATTTCAAATATGTCGGGTGGGCTTGCTCAAGCTAGTTTTGAAGTGAGAGAAGTAGGCTAGAACTTCCTAGTTACAACGCCTCCATTCTTATGAATGGGGGCTGTTTGTTTTTGTTGACTTGATTGTACTAAGCGAGTACTCTTAAGTTAAGATACTTTCGTCCTGTGAGATGTTGAATGTCCGTTACGTATACTGCGATGGTTCCTATAGCGGTTAGTCCCGCGGGCGGTACCGGCGCGATCAATCCAGTCAATATGACTCCGACCTCCCATTGTGCCGAAGGGGACATTGTTGTTCTGTCGGGCTCCGGGATTGCTCCCGCGGCTGCGAACGTGGCAAACGGTATTGTGGGTATTGCTCAGCATGATTCTTCATTGAATTATGGGGGCCAAAGTCCTACCTCTACGTTCAATCCGAATCTGCTTCTTGGTATCTCAAATGTTGGTACCTTGATGCCTGCATCTCCTGGTCAGACGATTGTCGCCAAGCTTGGTGCTCCTACCTTGGTGGAAATCAATCTTACGGTTTCTACGGGCTGGATCTCCGGGGGAACTCAACAGGCGCATCTTGGAACCCCCGTTGGTATCGCGATCGACGGCACAACCGGCTTCTATGTGGCGGACCCGACCGCTTCAAACATCGTTGCTACCATCTCTGATAAAATCAATGGACCGTTCGCGGTTCCGGGTGGTGATGTAGGAAACCTTGGAACTCGCATCCTCATTGAGTTCCTTCCCGCTGTCTTAGCTGTAAGTTAAGGAATAAAAGAAAATGGCATCGTTTATCAATACCAGAACTTACTTCCAGGCTGCGACGACCCAGCTTAAGAAGATCTACATGAACTCCGGTTCGATGGAACCGCTCCGTTATCCCTCCATATTCAATGAATACAAGGGTGATGCGGACCGTAGTTACATGCAGATGCTCTCTCTTGTCGGCTTCGGAACTCTTTTCGAGAAGACTGAAGGGGCGACGGCTGCGGTGGACTATTCGAAGGAAGGACTTCGTTCGTCGTTTGCATACGTGTCGTATGCCCTCAAGTATGCGGTCACTAAAGAGATGAGCCGAGAAGACGCGAAAAAGATCATTCCGAAGCTTCCTGGGCAGCTACGCTACTCTAGCGACCAGACAAAAGAGTTTCTCTTTTGGAACACCTTTAATCTCGCCTTCCTCTCTGCGGCAGCCCTTGCTGACGGACAGCCTTTATGCTCAAACTCGCATCCTCTTCAGGGCTCCTCGGCGAGACCCGGGATCAACAGTTACTCCAATCTTCTTGGAGCGGTCTCTCTCACCACCGACACCTTGCAGCAGGCGTACATCCTTATGGAAGATGTCCCTACTGACAGAGGCTTAGTGTCTTCTTATACGCCGAAGCAGCTAATTTTCCCCTTAGGTCTTCAACAAGCGGCTACCGAGACGCTCAGTTCTCTCTACTATCCGACATCCAACGAAAATCGAGTCAACGTTGTTGCGGGCTCCATCAGCCCTATGCCAATCAAGTACCTCACTGCCACGGCAGGCGGGCCATTCCCGTGGTTTGTTCTTGCCGGAAAAGGTGATCCTGGGACGGACTGCCACACTGTCTTCGCTGATGTGAAGTGGGATGAACAGCGTTCATGGGTTGATGACCAAACGATGTCTCTTTTTCACGAGACCGAGTTTCGTGCAGTCTGGGGCGCAATAAATGGCCGCGGTGTCGTTGGGTCGATGGGCGGTTAATTCAACCTTCGCTACCTAACCAAAAGACAGTCTTAATAGACTGTCTTTTCTTATTGTGTTAAGATAATGTTAGTATGTGATACGCCTTGAAAGGGCCGCTAATGCCGACTAAAGTAATACAAGCCAAGTCTAGGATGCCTTCTACTCTTCAGTACAACTCATGGGTTGCTATGGCCTTTGAGTCTGCTACTTTGACGGCAAGTGAAACGTCAACGGCAGTCGTCGCGCGTTTCCCGTTGGGATTGAACACTAAGATCACCCATATCTCGTATGTGGTGAGCGGCACCCCAGCAGGTAACCTTGCCTTGAACATTGTCTCGAATTCTGGATCGTATGAAGGTGCAGGAGCAGCGAGCTCTAAAGTAACTCTTACTCTTGGGGGCACTTATGTAGCCGGAGATACCATCACCTACGTCATAGGTGGGGTTTCTACTACGTTCATGGTGACTTCGAGGAATGCAGGGAATCTTCAACTGACTGCTGCCAGCATTGCATCAGCGTTCAATCGAATCTCTCCGTTGAATGTCACCTACAGAGCCTCTTCTCTTGGCCCTGTTGTTGTCTTCCAAACTCTTCTGTATGGGACGACTACTCCGACTTTCACCGCTTCTAAGGTTAGTACCTCTGGAACGGTCGCTACCTCAGGTGGGACGTTCACTGCTGGAGTGGCTGGAGCAAATCCTGCCGCGCCCGTTGGAGACTCTACCAAGATTGGCCTTGTTCCTTCTCCGACTGCGGCTCCGTTAACGGCGCTCTTCCCCTGCAACATCGCGATTCCTCTTGTGGGGGAATCAGAAGAGACGGGAACGATCTACGCTGTCGAGAATTTCGATGCGATCTTCCCTTCAGTGTCGGAGTTGACTCTTAGGTTGGTCACTGATGGTTCTGGTGCAGGGACGATCAAGGTTGTGATGTATGGGGTCCCTGTGGATAACCACCCGCAACAGCCTGCTGAAGCGGCTTCTTACTTCCATCTTAACCAAACGATCCTCTAGCCGTGGGCACGAGTCGCTCAACAATTGGTAATGTTGGCGGGAAAGTTATTGCGACGTTTACGGCCTCTGGGGACAGCGGCCCGTTGCTCTATCATGTACACGCCCCAGGCAACCAACCTTATGATTTCTCAGAGATTAGAGCCTGTTCAGAGTTCACTATTGGCCTCGGTGGAAGTGATACAGGACTTACGGTCACGATGTATTTCACAACGGACGTTGCCACAGCTAATGGTACCTCCGCGAACCCTGTCTGGTTCCTATGCCCCTCCCCCTCCACTGAGGCGTCGGCACAATGGAGCAACCCTATGACTAATATCTCTGGGCAGAATGTCTTGAACTTCAAGGCCCATGCGATAGCCTTGAGAGCCGTAGCAGCAGGAACGGCTAACGGGACTCTTAACGTTCTCCTTCTGTCTTCATTCTAGGATATGACATGGCCAAGACACGATTAGAACTTGCTGCCGAAAGGATTGGTAAAGGTGACAAGGCGAAAACGAAGCAGGCATTCTATCGCTTGCAGAGGGAAGACGCGGAAGAAACGGGCGATCAGTCCACCACAGATAAAATCTACAAGAAAATGGGAAAAAAGTCCCATAGTGTTGATACCCGTGCAGTGGATAAAGGAATACTTGGGTCTGTCGCCGCAAACGCTGCTATCCCGGAACTAGGAGCTGCGAGGGCTCTAGGCGGAGCAGCTAGAGCGGCTGGAAGAGCCCTTCCGAGGGCTGCTAGAGCAGTGGAATCCCTTGGGGCTAAGGCTACTAAGGCCGCCCCTAGACTCGTGTCTAAGGCTAAACCAGTAGCCCAGGTGACTGGGAGAAAAGCTACAGCGATTGGTGCGCGACAAGAAACCCAGAGGGCACTTCCCTCAAGTGGGCATAGGTCATATGAACAGGAGCTTGATAGAGTTTCTAAGAAAAAAGTCAGTAACAACCCCAAGTATAAGGCTCCACAACAACGTAAGAAGAGGTAAGATCCGTGAATTTAGGTAATCTGTCTGCTGCGTTTCGTCTTATGATGAATGAGCCTGGGACAAACCATTTCACGGCGGCTGATGTTGCTCAAATGGCAACGAGGGCACAGAATCAACTTGCATTCGAGGTAGACTTCCCTCAAGCTACGCAGACGATAACGACCGTTTCCGGGCAGCAAGAGTATCAGCTTATTGAACTTATGAAGCTGATGAGGGTGTATATGGTGGGCCCTGATGGATCGAAACAAGAGCTCATTGGGACTGATATTTACACTCTTGAAGGGGACATCCAGCAGACCTACGATAACAGTTCCAGTCTTACTCAAGGTGTTCCCACACAGACCTCCCAATTTGCAGTTCAACCTCCCATGGCCTACCCAATACAAAATGTCGGTATATCAGGCGGCGCTCCAGTGCCTACAAAGAGTGCATGGGGGCCTAATTCTAGACCGAAGTACTATATTCGAGGAGGGTATATTGGGATCGTACCTATTCCGTTAGTAACCTCTCCGGCTACCGTTATTGCCATTGACTACATCCCTAAGCCTCCTACTCTCGTGCTTTCCACGGATAGTTCTTTATTTCCTGACATCTTCCTTGATGCCTTAGTGTGGAAGATGGTAGCTTATGCTCGCTACAGTGACAATAGCTCTTTAATGGGTCAAGCGGAGCAGATGTATATGAACGAAGTAAACAGCAAAATAACTCCATGGCTGCAACGCATTCAGGCTACAAAGCCCAAAACTATGGTACCAATCACTAAACGTTCCTACTTTCGATATAGGCGAGGGCACTGATGTCTGAGGTTTTCTATCCATTTGCGAATCAGCCGTCGCAGTCAAACCAGAACGTCTTTCCGTATGACATCCTGGTTAATGAGACCTATCCTGGAGTCATCTTCGACCCAACGGAACCATCGGGAGTCTACTCTGTAATACGAGAGGTCAATGGCTGCTTGTGGTTCGTTAATAATGCCGATTGGGATCCTAATACGCTTCAATGGACCCAAGAATCACCGACAAATGCTAACCTTCCTGCATATGCTCTAGAGCTGTGTGCTAATGGACTGTTTACACGGTTTTATGGTACGGCTACTCTTGTGCCTGGCTCTCCTATTACTTGGCAAGCAGTCTTTAATCTTAGTGCTACTGGATATATTAACAGCACCCCTCTGACTGTCACTTCGTCGGGTCTAGGGCAAAATCAATTAAGCGTAACCTGGAACGCTGGCATTGCTACGCAGGTGGAGGCAAGAAGAGTCGTTGTCACAGATACTTCCTCCGCTTCTAATTCGGTTTTAGACAATTTGGTTGTAAACGGAACCTCAAAGTGGTTGATTGATAAGACAGGCACGCTGATAAATGGTTCAATCCCATTTGCACGTATAACTGGGTATTCCCCCCCATCCTTCAATAATGTGACCCTGACCGGCAACACTACAATGACCGGGAACCTTCATGTACAAGGTACTGAAACTGTAGATGGTAGTATTACGGGTAACTCCACTCTCTACGTAGCGGCGAATGCTAACTTGCATGGAGGGGTGACGGTAACTGGGGGGGAAACCGTTGATACTCTGACCGTTACGGGCAATGAGTCTGTGGCAGGCACAGGTACAATAGGTACCTTACATGTGACCGGCAACTCTCAATTAGATGGTTCTCTCGATGTCAATGGAAATG
>WNGJ01000838.1_pt1 | contig 48978 bp, 47 predicted proteins | sample 5400611 | NCBI WGS metagenome assembly WNGJ01 (sample SAMN13153375, study PRJNA577476) | soil metagenome | isolation source: 40 cm soil or saprolite under Garry oak tree replicate 1 | place: USA:California | collected 2016-06-15
TCAATCATTGACGCTTTCGTTTCGCGGAGACATGGAATTTTTTTCCCTGCGCACGCGATTCCTTCCGAGTCCCAACCGACGTCAAATGGAAGGGTTCCGTAAGTTGAGTCGTACTTCAAGAGATGAGCGAGTGTTCGAGGCGGAGAAGGCGAGTTTATTACAGCCACCTCTACGTCTGAGCCTTTGTTTCCCAAAAGCGCCCGGTAGAAGCATCTTCCGATGCGGCCGAAACCATTGATGGCTATTCGCAACTAACGGTTGACCTCCTAGCCAAGACCTCGGTTTCCCGAGAGCATCGATGAGCTCTTGAGGACAGGTGGAAGCAAAAGGACTTGTGCAAGACGCTGCCTCACTTCTTCCGGAGTTGTGTTGCGGGCCGACGTATTTATTCAACCTTAGGTCTCTAACGATTATGAGGGCAGAGTATATCTCAAGATTTATTTGTCATTATGCCGATTGAAATCGACAATTTTCTCTAGGAAGGGTTAAAACTCACGAATCTGATTCATCCGATAAGGCGGTTTAGACGAGCGGAGAACCCATCCTCACAACGAATCCTGCCAGTCAGGCCCAGACGATCTTGCAGACCAAACCCCGGTTCAATATTGGGCTGATGAGGCCGATCATTGATGAGGAAATGATTGAAGCTGGTGTCTCCGCACTACGAGACGAGAGACTCGTTATGGGTGAGAGTGTCCACAAGTTTGAGGAAGAGTTCGCCAGATATTGTGGAACGCGTTACGCAGTCTCCACTGGTTCAGGGACGGCCGCGCTACAAATCGCTTTTCAGTCAATCGGGGTCAAGAATGACGACGAAGTTTTGACAACTCCCTTTTCGTTCTTCGCAACATCGAACGCGATAATTCATGCTGGTGCGCAGCCAAGGTTTGCGGATGTCGAGAATTTCGGATTCAATTTGGACCCGGGAAAAGCATCTGAAAAGATAACGTCGAAGACGCGAGTCATTTTGCCCGTGCATCTCTATGGGGAGCCAGCCAGAATGGAGGAGTTTCTGGCGCTGGCAGAGGAACGCGACGTGAGTATAGTGGAGGACGCCTGCCAGGCCCATGGTGCAGATTACGACGGAAGAAAAGCTGGATCGCTTGGCTTGGCTGGATGTTTTTCGTTCTACTCCAGCAAGAACATGACTGTCGGTGGTGACGGCGGCATGATAACGACAGACGACGAAGACCTTGCCAAGGCTGCACGGAGCTTCCGGGACTGCGGTAGGGCGTCGAGATACGAAATGTCCCGTGTCGGGTTTACATCGAGGCTGAACACCGTGAACGCTGCTATCGGTAGAGTCCAGCTGAGAAGACTCGACAAGTGGAATAGCAACAGACGAGGAATCGCAGACCTCTACAGGCGGGAACTTGAAGGCGTGGATGGAATCACTCTCCCTCCAGCAGAGAATTCCAAGGAGACCCCGGTCTACCACCTATTCGTGATCAGAAGCCTGAACCGCGACCGTATCATGAAACACCTCGAAGAGAACGGAATAGAATCCGCAGTCCACTACCCTATCCCCATCCACCTCCAAGCCCACTACCGGCGCGAGTATGGATTCTCAGAAGGCTCCTTCCCCGAATCAGAGAAACTTGCGAGGGAAGTTCTCAGCCTACCAATTCATCCCATGCTTTCCGAGCAAGAAGTTCGCCAGGTATCTGAAACAGTGCGAGAGGCTGCCCAACTAACCTCCTGAAACCACAAAAAGAGCGGTTTGAAAATTGGATCCTACCAGAATCGCCATCATCGGCGCGGGTTATTGGGGAAAGAAGGTAATACGCGAGACCCTAGACGTCGGCAAGACTACCGGGCGTGTCCAAGTTCACGCAGTGGTTGACAACTCCCCGACGATGTTGTCCCACTGCCAGAACGAGTTCGGTCCCCTAGACTACAGGCTAGACTATCATGAGCTTCTTACAGACCCGAAATTGTCCGGAGTGCACATCGCCTCGCCTAACGCGACACACTTCGAAGTTGCCTCCGACTTTCTCAAAGCCGGAAAGAATGTTCTGGTCGAAAAGCCGCTCACTCTAAAATCGAAAGAGGCGTACCAGCTAGTACAGCTTGCGAAGGACAATAATCGCGTCCTTTGCACAGGCCATATTCACAGGTTCAACAACGGCGTTAGGGAACTAAGGAGAGCCCTCGCCAGCGACGTCCTCGGCGACCTCTACTATCTCCGATTTGTCTGGACTGGTTTCCTGCCTCCCCAAGGTTTCCGGGAAGTCATAACGGACCTTGCGCCACATCCGTTCGACATCTGCAATTACCTCCTAGACATGTGGCCAAACAAAGTTACATGCAGGGGCAAAGGATACAGGACAAAGGAGAATGAGGAATTGGCTAACATAACAGCGGAGCATGCGGGAGATCTTACCGCCCAAGTCGAGGTTAGTTGGCTAAGCAGAGAAAAGCGGAGAGAAGTAACCGTAGTGGGCAGTAAGGCTGAAGCATACTTGGATTGCTCTGAACAGAAAGGCGTTCTCCGGACCGCGGAGGGCACCCAGCAGATATCAATAACACCAAGCAACACGTTGAGGGAGGAGGTTGAACACTTCCTGAATTGTATAACCAGCCATCAGGACTCCAGGCCCTTCTCCAACCAGTCAGACGGGGTTCTCGGGGCCCGGGTAGTCAGCGTCTTGGAAGCTGCACGTGAATCAATCCGTCAAGAGCGCACAATGCAGGTCCAGATGCCTTCTGCCACGGAGATCCCCGCAAAGTGAAGACCAGTCGCCCGAAGTATTCCGTTATCAAGAAATCTAAGATAGGGGAAGGCTCCAGAGTCTACGATCAAGTAAACCTTTACGGCTGTACTATCGGCGAGAACACGAAAATAGACGCTTATGTCTACATCGAAGAAGGCGTCACAATCGGTGACAATTGCAAGATCAGACCGTTCGTTTTCATCCCGACCGGAGTAACGATCGAAGATAGCGTTTTCATCGGGCCCAATGTCACCTTTACCAACGACAAATACCCCAGATCCCATGGTGACTGGTCTCTGCTCAAGACTCGGATCAAGAAGTTCGCCTCCATCGGAGCTGGATCCACTATAAACCCTGGAGTAACCATCGGCGAGAACGCCCTCATAGGGTCTGGCTCCGTTGTTACAAGAGATATTCCCAGCAATGCTGTCGCAGTCGGGAATCCAGCCAAGGTCGTCGGCCAGAGAGAACCTCACGGGTAAGGGACTCGCTTTCGAAAGCTCTAGCGATAATTCCAATCTACGGAGAAGCCTCGGCGATAGGGACAGTCCTCGAGAGATTCGAACCGGGGTTCGTAGACGAGATCTGTCTAGTGGCTGACAGCCCATCGCCTACCACGCTTAAGCGGGTAGAGGAAGCTCGCAAAGAAATCAAAGTTCCAATCCACCTAATCCATAATTCTGAGAGGAAGGGAATTGGCCACGCCATCAGACAAGGATACAGTTACGCCTTCGACAACGACTTTGACCTGATCGTCGTTATGGCTGGAAACGGAAAAGACGACCCGAGGGAAATTCCCAGGCTAACCACCCCCATATTGAAAGAAGGGATTGACTATGTTCAGGGATCACGGTTCCTGCCTGGAGGGCGACGGCAGAAGAATCCGTTCCTCAGAAGCATCTTCATTCGCCTCTTTCCAGTCGTCTGGACCTCAATGACCGGGGTCCATTGCACAGAGGTAACGAATGGATTCCGAGCCTACAAGTGCTCGATTCTAAACGACCCTCGAATCAACGTCTGGCAAACCTGGCTCGACAACTATGAGCTGGAATACTATCTCCATTACAAAGCTCTCACACTGGGATACAAGTTCGCAGAGAGACCGGTTTCCAAAGATTATACCGAAATTAGAAAGGGAAAGTACTCACACATTTCTCCCCTCAAAGACTGGTGGCAGATTGTCGGGCCTGTATTCATGTTGAAACTCGGGGTCAAGAAATAGCCTTGAAACCAACAATCACTCCACCCATCTCACTGAGAGGCAACAACGCTAAGGAAGTTCAGATTCTAAGAGAATTTGCTCAATTCTGGAAGGTACCACACCGTGAGAGGCCCTCTCAAGACGGGAAGGAAATTCTGGTATCATCTGGTAGAGTATCCGAGACAGAGGCCAAAACTCATTCTAGTATCATAGTCTTTCAATCGGGACTGGAAGACTCGAAAGAGATCGCTAAAGAATACGGCCTCGCAGTCAAGACAAAGGAAACCCTGGTTCAACTCCCAGTTGCGCCTGATGTCGCAGTCTCGATTAGAACACGAGTGAGCGAGTTCTCAGGACCAGGCATTGAGCCGGTAATTAGCGGTGTCATGACGCCGATATTGTATAGGCTCAGTGGTACACGCGTTCATCTATCGTCCGTGGATCTAGTTTCCGAGTACGAAAGACTCGTCAGCGGGGGACTTGAGGAGGTTCCGAGTAGGAAGTTTCGTCTGGTTACAAAGATTCCATTCTCGTACCGAGCAATACCCTCTTTCATCAGGAATCGAGCATTCAGAGCCCCCAATTCCGTGACGGAACTAACCGAAGACAAGCTCGCTCCAGTAGAATGTCTACGGGTAATATTTCTAGCAAGCCTAGTTGTCGCAGCAGAACGAGCAGTGCCGCGCATAGCCTTCTGGAGGAAAGGAAAGTCGCACGCCCTAGCCATCACTCATGATGTCGAGACAAAACTTGGCCTAGAGGATGGCGCTGGACGTCTTGCCGACATCGAATCCAAGCTGGGGGTTCGTTCGACCTGGAACGTTCCTAGCGAGCGATATCCCCTTTCATCGCAATTACTGATCTCTCTGGCAACCGCCGGCGAGGTTGGAGGACACGATACGAAACACGATGGCAGGCTGATTTTCGAAAGCATTGAGAACAAGGTGGAAAGAGTGGCCAGATGCAAGTCACGACTTGAATCCCTCTCAAAGAAGGAAGTCCGAGGGTTCAGGGCCCCTCTACTCCAGCATGGGCGAGAACTCATAGACGCGCTGGGAAAGGCCGGCTACCAGTATGACTCGTCCGCGCCAAGCTGGGAGCCTCTTTCGCCCACATCCCTCAAACCCCACGGCGTCGGAACCGTCTTCCCATTCTTCATCTCAACGATGCTAGAGATCCCGGTTTCTCTTCCCCAGGACCATCAACTCATCAGGGTCAGCGGTCTCACTGTCACAAAGGCAGTTGAAGAGCTGTTGCGAGTTTCAGGGCTGGTCCGAGATATTGGCGGCGCCTGTGTCCTGCTGGTTCACCCAGACTACGAATTTGGTCAACCAGAGAACAGCGAGGAATACTATCGTCTTCTCGAGAGGTTCAAGTCCGATCCTGAGTGCGAGATTCTGACTTTGGGGGAACTGGCTCGGTGGTGGACTCACCGGGCGAGCTCGCAGATCGAGACGGGCAACGGCGACATTTCGATCCGGTATGGGGACAAGGACTGGTCAGGCGATCTCGAACTTGAGCTAGTGACTAGTTACGGTCCTGATGGATTCAAAATCGTCCGGATCGAGGACAAAATGGAAATCGCCTCGCTCCTGAGGGACGCTCCTAGGGAGGAAGAGTCTTCTTGATCAACCTCGTCCTTCTTGCCTGGCTTCTGGTAGGTTTCATCCATATCGGCATTCCTCTAGCATACTTCGCTGCAATGGGAAGGGTGGCATCTTCGAGAAATTATGGCTTGAATCTCTCCAACGACTGGGAGCCAACTGTCAGCATCATCGTTCCGACATACAACGAGAGCCCGGTAGTAGAGAAGAAACTCCGCAACCTATCCGAGGTTGATTATCCCAAGGATAAGGTCGAACTAATCGTGGTCGATAGTGCATCATCTGATGGTACCGCCAAGCAAGCCCGAAAGGCATTCGACGAAATGGGATTCAAAGGAGCTGTTTTGGAGGAATCAGAGCGGAATGGTAAAGCCTCGGGCCTCAACACAGGTTTGAAACGTGCTTCTGGAGAGCTCATCTGCATCAGCGATGCCGAGTGCCTATGGAACAAGGAGACTCTGAGAAACGCGGTGAAGTATCTCTCCGACCCTTCGGTCGGGTCTGTTTCAGGGGTTCATGCAAGTCAAGCGCTAGACGCAAACCTGGCTGTCAGCATGGAGAATTCCTACCGATCGATCTACCGTGCAGTGAGAATCGGAGAATCCAAAATTAACAGCACTCCCGTCGCCGAGGGAGAGATTCAGCTCTTCCGTCGAGCGGATCTACCTGGATTTGACACTCGAATAGGAGGGGATGATACCGATGCTGCCTTGTCAATGGTGGAGAAGGGTCTCCGTGCGATCAGTGCTGAAGACGTGGTTTTCTTCGAGCCTACCCCCAGCGTTTGGGGCGCTCGATTTCGGCAGAAGATCAGGAGGGGCCAGCACGTGATCCAGGCATTTCTCGCGCACCGACGCCTCTTCACAAAGAGGTCTACTCCCACAGGAATTATCTTTCCAATGGAGTTCTTCCTATACGCTATCAATCCGATTCTTTTCGTTCCCTTCGTGATCTTGACTATCTGGGTCGTCGCAATATTCCCACTGGTTCTCTATCCAGGATTAGCTGGACTGGCTGTGATAATCTTAGTTCCCAGTCTGAGGCAAATGGGAGCGACCTACCTGACGAACAACGTGATCATGCTGGCCGCGTTGTATCAAGAGGCGCGCGGGAACAAACAGTTGACTTGGGAAAAGATCGAAGAGAACCGGCTGCAATGACGAACTTAATGCCGCCGGGTTTTGGCGGGTCCGATTTGTCGTCAGATTCTCTCAAATTCGGACATGTTGCCAAATGCATCCTTGGATATAGGACTGACCATTGTTATTGGGTTAGGTCTCGCTCCTGGTTCGCGTCAGCTTCAGAGTTTATTACGCCCTGTAGCTCTTTCATGATGATTTAGGGTCCAGAGGGTGTCATGGAGAGCATAACGTATGTGAGTCCTCGCTACCCTCCGTACATTGGAGGAGTCGAGACTCATGTGTCAGAACTCACCGCTCGTGCCTCTGCTCGATTTCGCAGGGTTTCGGTCGTGACCACGGACCCTTCAGGAGGCCTTCCCTCCACGCAGAACCTAGGGAATGGTCTGACAATCTTCAGAGTGAGATCCTTCGCACCTGGGGAAAACTACCATTTTCCCACGTCTGCGAGTCTTATCAAGATTCTTCGATCGTGTCGGTCGCCCATCCTACATTTACACAGTCTACACGATGTTCCGGGACCATTAGCAGCGATTCTCGAGAGCAAGAGTGGTAGCTCAATTGTGTTCACTCCCCATTTTCATGGAAAGTTTAGTTCTAACCTTGGAAAGCTATTCTTCGAGGTGTCTCGTCCCGTTTTGAACTTGGTCATGGACCGAGTTGATTGTATTATCTGCGTGTCGAGGTTCGAAGCGGGAATAATGGGCGACGCCTTTCCCGATTCGGCTGGAAAGATCAAGGTAATACCCAACGGCGTGGACTCTGAACTTCTCTCCCAATATTCCTGGTCTCCGCCCAAATCTCCCAGGATTCTTTTTGTCGGTCGACTGGAGAAGTACAAGAACGCGGACAAGGTCTTGTCGGCTTTTGCGATCTTGAGAGAGAAGTTACCCTCTCTCAAGCTCACCGTCGTTGGAAAAGGGCCGGCCAAAGAAGATCTCGTGGCTCTAGCTGGGCAGCTAAAGCTGGGTTCAAGCGTGGAATGGCTCGAGGGGTTGAAGAAGCCTGAGTTATACCGGCTCTACGAGTCGAGCACTATGTTTGTTCTTCCATCCTATCTTGAGGCTTATGGGTTAGTGGTCGCGGAAGCTGTTGCCGTTGGGACCCCTACAATAGTGGCGAACTCGTCCGCCCTATCCGAGTTTGTAACGGCCGGGTTGGCTGCTTCTGTTGAACCTCCAGTGGAAACGGAAAAATTGGTGGACGCAATGTCCCTGGTTCTGGAGAGCCCGAGATCATACTCGTCCAGGTACAAAGTCTCTGACATGATTCAGTCCTGGGATAGCGTGGCCGCGAAAACCTTCGAAACATATGAGGGGCTTCTCTGAGAGGGTTGGGTCATATGCGTACTGATTTTCTAGAGTCGATGGGGATAGTGAAGACGGCCCGAAAAGAGGCCGATTCTATCATCCTGGCTCGGGCTCTCCTTCGAAACGAGCCCCCGCCGGTGAACTCTGAAAAATTCGTGGAACTGGCTAAGCTCAACAAAGTACTTCTAAGGACAGCTTTCAAGTTGAAGATTCCTGCTTCAGTGGGAGAGCGTGCAGAGGAAGGAGCGGCGGAGGCTTGGGAGTTGTTCGACAAGATGAGCAGGGCTTTCGAGGAGCGGGGAATCTCGTTTGTGGTGATAAAATCCTTTGACTCCCTACCTGACATTGGGCATGATCTAGACTTTCTAGTCCCGTCACCGTCAGAATTTCGCAAAGCCAAGGATCTGCTAGTGACCGAGTATAGAGTTCGTGCTCAAGATCTTACGCATTGCGACAAACTTGTAGGGAAGTTCAGTTGCTATCTGCCAAAATTCCTGCATGACTTTGAAATCTATCCTACCATCAGTCAGCTTGGAGAGGAGTACCTGGCACCAGAAGCACTTGTGGATCATCGCAGAAAGGAGAATGTGAACGGTCGCGAGGTCTGGCTCACCTCCGATGTAGACGGGGTTCTGATAAGAGTGATCCACGCGATGTTCCGTCACAACTTCCTCAAGCTCTCCGACATCATCGATTTCGCCAATATGACCCGGAGTTGTCCCAGTCAAGAAATAATCAAGGGGATTGAGGCTGCTGGTACCCAGGACGCATTCCTCTTCTATCTCTCCACCATAGAGCGTTTCTTAGAGGCGTGCGGGGTTGATTTTCCCCAAGTTACGAGTCTCAAATTTGAAGCTGAAAGGAGTTTCGGGAAGGACAGATTGGGCTTTTTTGAAAAAGACAGGCTCGTTCTCCCCTATCGCGTTCCTCTTCCCGCTATAGTAATGGTCTTCCTCTTTAAGGCGGCACGGGATACTGCGAGGGGCCGGGTTGGAAGTGCTGTCAGATGCTTGCTTGCTCCTCCTCTCTTGCTCCTGAACTTTGTCAACGCGGTGTCCGGTGATCGGCTTCTCAAGAAGGTCTGGTGAACGCGAAAAGTGCTGGTGACTCTTAGCGGGACCCATGGAACCGGGAAATCAACGAATGCTGGCAAGTGCTACTATCTTCTGAATAGGCGAGGCCTTAAGTTCTCATATCTTCGGCATCAAGACCTTCTGGACCCGCTCGGTTTCATCTTGAGAAGAGCTGCGAGAATCCTCGGTTTCAAGAGCACTACCGACCTCGAGAGGAGAGAGCCCGTCCGTGTTCTCTCATCAGCCTACCTACTATTAGTCTATCTTCCGACCTTAGCGTTTGGAATATGGGCCCGTAAGCTTCTAGGATACAGTACTATAGCGGACCGGTATCTGTACGATCTCATCGCTGGTTCTTGGGGCAACGGGGTCAGCGTGCCTTTAGAGAGCTTGCTTGTCCGGATGGTTCCTCGGCCGGATGTTTCCTTTGTTCTTGAAGCGGACGAGAAGAGAATTCTCAACGACCGGCCTGAGCACACGTTGGAGTACATTATGAAGGAGAAACGTCAGTACAGCAAGCTCGTGGATGTATTCCAGCTCAAGAGAGTCAGCACCGATGATCCTCCTGAGGTAGTCTGGAACAGGATAGTTCAGGAAATCGAATCAGCGGTTTCAGAGAATGACCATGTGGGAACGATTGTTCAGGGTGATCAGCTTTGAAGGCAATTGTGATCGGCCTAGATGCCGCGTCCCCCCGTCTCATCGAGAAATGGATTGACAAGCTTCCCAACCTAAAGCGGCTTTCGAATCAGGGCGTTCACGGAGTCCTCAAATCAGTCGTTCCACCGTCGAGCATCCCATCCTGGCAGTGTTTTGCGACCGGCAAGAATCCGGCGAAGATAGGGAATCTCGGCTTCCTCTACATTGGCAGGGATTTAGAGATCAAACATGGTAAGACGACTCCTGACATGGGATGTATCTGGGACATCTGTTCAAGAGCTGGACTCACGGTTGGCGTCTTCAACGTTCCAGGCACCCAACCACCTTACCCGGTCAACGGGTTCATGGTCTCCGGGTTTCCTATTCAACGAGGGAAGGCCTGGGCATACCCAGCAAGCCTGATGAAAAAGCTCGATTCGACAGTAGGGGGCTATGATGTAGATGTGCCGTTGGCAAAGCCCTCGAAGATGAAGGGAGGCGAGAAAGCCTACCTCATGGAGGTCGAGAAGCTTCACAGCAAGAGTGTCCGATCGGCTAAGCTGCTAGTCGAGTGGTCTCATCCTGATCTGTTCGTCATGACTCTCCAAGGCTTGGACATGATTCAACATCACTTCTGGCGTTTCATCGACGACCCCAACTCAGAGTACGCGAACGTTGTACAAGACTGGTATGTTAAGATGGATGAGGCAGTCGGAGAACTGACCCGTACCGTATCTGACGACACATACATCCTCGTCCTCTCAGATCATGGATCTGTTACGGTTTCGAGCACTCTCTACATCAACGAGCTACTAAAGTCTCAAGGTCTTCTCACGCCTGAAAATGGTAGGAGGGAAACCAGGAACGGTGGACTTCACAAATGGGTCAGAGAGCTTGCATTGAAACACGTCTCTCCCAAGACAATAAGGGCCGTTTACCGATTTTCTCCACAGTTCATATCAAAACAGCTCACTGTCTCTGCCGAGATGGAGAGAGTTCTCGGGGATCTCGTTCGCAACATCGACTGGAAGCAGACTCAGGCGTTCTCAACAGGCGGACACGAAGCAGCGATCTACGTGAACTCGCGTCCAGAAGCACCGAAGGAACTCTCAATTCCACAAACGCATTCGGAAGTCGTCCGCAAACTCTGCGACCTGCTAGGCAACATAACCGATCCGGCCTCGGGAGAAAAGGTGCATCCTGTCTTCTACCGTAAAGAGGACGTCTTTCGGGGGCGGTATCAAGCTGAGGCACCTGATCTTTGCGTGGAGCTCTTTGAGGGAGACAAGAAGATCCAGGTGAACCCGCGGCTAAATTCTGGGAGGGTCTGGAGTTCAAGCCCACACTTTTCCGCTATACACTCCAGGGATGGATTCTGGGGGCTGACCGGTCCTCGGATCAAGCGCGGGCTTGCGCTAGACGCAAGCATTCTAGACTTGGCACCGACCCTAACACGTCTTCTGAACGTGAGAGCGGTAGAGGATTTTGACGGACATGTCCTGGACTCAGTCTTCTCACCGGTTGGACCTTCTTAGGCTATGCAGTCTGAGTTGGTTCCATGCGCCGACGCGGACTACTCATAGCCTTCTCAGGTATAGATGGCAGTGGGAAGACCACCCAAGTCAAACTGTTGGAGAGTCGACTAAAGCAGAATGGAGTACGCACCTTGAAGGTGTGGTCTCGGTGGCGCCCCCTGCTCTCGCTTCCACTCCTCCAAGTTCTCCGTCGAACCAGCCAGGTAAGAGTCCACCGCGCCGATTTCCTAACAATTGTAGAATTCCAAAACCCCAAGAACGAAGGAATGGCCTCGCTCTGGTGTTTTGCAACTCAGCTAGAGAATTTCTTGAAAACCAGCCTGAAGATAGTCTTTCCTCTGATGCTCGGACGAACCGTTATCTGCGATAGATACACGCTTGACCTGCTCGTTGATGGCATCTCCGATCTTCATGATCCTACGACCAGAATGAGGTTCGGCTTTAAACTGCTCAAGCTTTTGCCCAGGCCGGACGGGGCCTTTCTGATCGACATCGATGCTGAAACTGCTTTTGGGCGGAAACCAGACCTTCCTAGCGTCGCCCATAACGTCGAGAGAATTCGCGTCTATCTTGAACTGTGTAAGAAAGTTGGTGTGAAGGTTGTGGACGGGAGACGGTCCACGGACGCTATTCACGGTGAGATCTGGACACCCGTATCCTCAATGATAGCTTCTAGCTGAGCGACGAAGTTTGGAAGTGTGTTTCGTCGGAGACGATGCGCATCCACCGTGGAACCACGCCGGGTCGATTCTCACGAAGAGAATTATCGAGTGTCTCTCCCCGAAGGTGAAATGTACCCTAATCACGACGCTGTCACCTCAAGATGCGAGACGTCTCAAAACCGATTGGAGGACGATCACTACAAGTCCTTCTGGAAGGAGAGCGTTAGACGCAGTGAACCTGGGCCTTTTGACCAGTCATTCCTCGGCAGACATCATTCATCTTGTGGGAACCAACGCACTCGTCTTCTCGCCGGTTTGCAAGTTGCTGGGAGCTCGTGGAACAATTGTTCGTCAGATCTTCACTCCCTACGATACGAGGGACGAATTGGTGCGCCCGGTTAGACGCCTGATCAACAACCTCTTCCTAGGTGCTTACGCATTTACCACCCCATGGATAGGCCGATGGGACAAGGATCTGGGACCAGGGATGCGAAGAATGATCGTCAGGCCGCCTATTGACTGCGAACTATATCGCCCATCCAATGGGGGTCGCGACGTTACGAACGACGGAGGTAGGCACGAGTACAACCTTCTATACATGGGCCCGCTCTGGCCCTCACGGTTTCCGGCCCAGAATGTTCTGGGAGCGGTAAGACTGCTGCTGGAGAAAGGCTTTGATGTCGGGCTCAGGATTCTGACCAGCGCCAGAAGCTCGGTCACTCTCTGCGAAGAGGTCTTATCCCTCGCCAAGCGGCTTGGTATCGATGGAAATCTGTTCTTGGAACGGAGAGATCTCTCGGAGACTGAGAGGGTTCGAGCGTACAATGGGGCTGACGTCATAATTTTTCCCTACGTGGGCCCCGAACCTGAGCAACTCGCCGATCCGCCCTTTGGAATCCTAGAGTCAATGGCATGCGGAGGAGTTGTCCTCTCAACCGGGGTGTTAAGTGTACCAGAGGTTGTGAATGATGGAAGAACCGGGTTCCTTGTCAGAAATGCTTCACGGGACAAAATCTACGACGGGATCGTTCGCGCGCTGACCTCTCCAGATCGGGAACAAGTAAGAATCAAGGCCAGAGAGAGAGTCGTCACGGATTTCAGCTATCCCGTGGTTCGCCAGGATCTGATCGAAGCCTACGAGTATCTGTTGGCGCATTGAGTCCTTGAAGAAAACGACAAGCCTCTTACTCATTACGATCCTCCTGTCCTCGTTCCCCCTGATTCCGGCGGTTAGCCAGACGGTGTCGGCTACCGGCTCGACCTTCCAATTTGCGGCAGCCGGGGATCATTCTCAAGATGTTAACACGAATTCGAGCCTTCAGTTGCTGAAATCTTCGGGAGCGAACTTCTACTTGGCCCTAGGAGACTTGAGCTACCAGAGTGTAGGCGAGGAGGCCACGTGGTGCAATATCGTAAAGTCGTATGTGGTTCCAAACTTTCCGTTTGAACTAGTTTCCGGGTTCCATGATGACGGGCGGGAATCATCACCCAAAGATGGTGGGCTGATCGATAACTTTGTCGGTTGTCTACCTGACAAATTGGGATCCACCGGGATATATGGGAAAGAGTATTATTTTGACTACCCATCGTCCAGTCCTCTCGCACGGATCATAATGGTATCTCCGGACCTGAACTTTACGAACGGCGGATACTACTCCTACACCACGGGATCTTCCCACTACGAATGGTTGTCCAGCACGATAGACGGGGCACGAGCTTCCGGCATCACTTGGGTCATAGTCGGAATGCACAAGCCCTGCATTTCCGCGGGAATATACTCTACCTGCGTCGTGGGAGGAGCCCTGATGAATCTCTTGATCGAGAAAAAAGTTGATCTCGTGTTACAGGCTCATGATCACAACTATCAGCGTAGCAAACAGCTGACTTGCGCCATCGCGGAAAACTTCTCGAGTGGTTGTGTGTCAAACGATGGGTCATCGGGTACTTACACGAAAGATCGTGGAACAATTTTCGTCGTTGCTGGGACATTCGGGCAAGAATTCTACCCGATCAATTATACAAGTCCAAATGCTCCCTACTTTGCGAGTTTGGCAGGTAACAATACAGATGGAATGGGCCATGGGTTTGTCACATTTACGGTATCGGCCGATGAGCTCAGGGCTCAGACAGACTTCTCAGGCACATTCTCCGACTCATTCAGCTTAGTCAAGCCTGGGGTCGGGCAACCAGTCCTTCTCTTTATTCAGGGCAATTTTCTCTTCTTTTTGTTGCTAGTCGCACCGGTCTTGGCGGGCACTACCCTACTTTTCCGCAAACATTGGAAGCGATAGTCACAACTCGTGAAAGACTGACGGATTGTAGCATCTAGTGCAGGACTATCACGACTCAACCACCGCCGAGACATAAATTGACGGAAGATTTGGTGTCTTGTTGTTGTGGGTGCACATGGCTGACTCTCTTTCTATCCCTGTCGCGATCAGTAGGTCGGCGTTGGTCTAGCACGGGGCGCTGCAATCTTTCGAGAACTCAGATACATGACTTCAGGTTCGTTCTAGCCAGCCCCGCTGGCTGAGAGATCTTGCCTTCCGACGCGCAGCTGCAAGTTGGATGCTTGCTCTTAAGTTGAGAAGGGCGATCGATGATGCGAGGCCAATTAGCGCTCCCATCGCAAGTAGCCACACGCTAGTAGTCATTAGCGTCGGCAGTAAGCAGCTAAGGCATAGTCCTCCTCCTGAAGGCTGACTGGCGTTGCTTTGGAAGTTGAATGTTGCATTTGTGGAGTGGACGAGTGATCCGCTGGTCCCAGTGATCGCGAGTGTGTGTCTGCCGGCCGTGGTTGCGTTGCATGAGACTGTTGCAGTGCCTGATCCGGTTAAACTCGTGCTGTTGATATTTCCACAGTTCAGACCGTTCGGTACCGTGTCAGTCAAGGCTATTGTCCCATAGAATCCGTTCAGAGCGTTAACTGTGATAGTAGCCGTGCTGGATTGTCCGGGGTTTACCGTCGCGGGTGATGCGGCCGTTACAGTAAAGTCGGCCTGGTTCACTGCGAATGTCGCGAGTGCGGAATGTGTCAGAGGACCACTGGTTCCGGTTAGCGTTAGCGTGTAGGTGCCCCTCATGTTTGCACTGCAAGACACGGTTGCCGTCCCTGAGCCCAACAGGGTTCCTGGACTAATAGAGCTGCATGCTAGCCCTGGAGGGACCTTGTCAGATAGGGGGACCGTTCCAGTGAAGCCGTACAACGAGGCAATTGTTATCGTGACGGTAGCAGATTGGCCGGTGTTGACCGCGCTTGGTGAAGTTGCAGAGATAGTGAAGTCTGGTATCGGCGGGCCTAAGGGTGCGAAGGCTAGTAAGCATCCCCATCCAATGGGGTTGCTGTTGCACTGTAATGAGCCCAATGTTCCGGCGCCGGGCGTGTTGGTCCAGCTTCCAGCAACCCACCAGACCCAGTTTATCCTCTGAGGAGCATTAGCATCATAGAGATTCGTCAGAGTCTGTGCAAAGTGGAACGAGACCACTGAATATCCCGCTGAGCCTGATAGGACCTCGTCGGGAGGAACCTGCGACCCCGTGCTTGTTCCTCCTTCAGTGTTCAGCGCGGGCCAACCCGTCGTCTTCATGCCCGTGACGACAGCATTGTGGAACTCCTGTGCCAGAGTCTCGGCAGTTGCATTGTTCCACGAGGACGAATACCACTGGTAGCCCATGTAGCTGTGAAGGCTGATGAATATTCTACCGCCTTGCGACAGGTTTCCGAGCGGGTCTGTCACTATCGGATAGCCAGCGGCCATGTTGGAATCAGAAAACCCGCACGAAGCGCTGCACATACTCTGAACCACTATCCAGTGAGTATCACCTAGGGCCCTCACCTCGTTAATGAGAGCTTGATACGCGGAGGACAACCCAGCAACGTCTGCGTTGTTTATCATGTGGGGCTCGTTCAGACCCTCCCAGATGATCTGGGAGTATGACGATGTGAAGTTCCCTACCAGGGATTTCCAGAAGCCAAGCCAACACTGCTCGCTAGAACTAGTCTCCAGGTCGGTGTAGCCGTGATAGTCGACTATTATCCAGAGACTGTACTGCTTCGCTAGATCGATCACCTGGCCCAGTTTTGCGGCATCATATCTTCCAAGTATACCGCTATCAGGTGGAGTAGTGCATGTCGGCTCAAAAGCGACCCTGACAATGTTGTATCCTAGCTGATTCAACGTCATCATCTCAGTCTGGATATCACTCATACTCTCACCAATCCCAACGCCACCCCAGCCGATGAGTGCAGGCACAGAACCACCCGTCGAGGCCGGAAGGACAGTCAGAGGCTGACTGGTTGTAAACGTCTTCCCGGTGCTATCTGCAACATTCGGCGTGAGAACATGATCAAAGTTAGGGCCCGTCGGGGCAGCAAAGGCCCTTGCGGGCAGCGAGACAAATATCAGACTGGATATTGACAGAACAAGTAAGAAACCTGCAAGGCTCCTACGGTTTAGATTATGAATTACACTCATCTATTTCTCAATCCATTTGCGTCGGTTACGGCTTCCCTGCACTTTTGGCGAGGGGTGGTCCAGTCTCGAGGGGAAGAACCAGATTCTTTTTGATGAGCGCGTACTCCGACGATAGCTAGTATTGTCTCAGGGTTCCCAAAGGCACTTCTGAACCGGATGGAAACTTGTCGAGTTCTTGAGCCGATCCTCACGTGGACTATGGTGTGGGCAGACTCTACCCAGTTTTTCCTTGCTTTCAGTGCTGATCTCCGATCCTATGATCCCGGTTTTTATTCCTCACATCTCTAAGGAAAACGATGACGTTTGGGCTTCAGGGAATTACGAGTAGTCATGGCCTGTGAGTTTCACAGCGAATTTCGCGTCGGCACTGGCCCGGTGTGTACGGCTCAAAAGAAGGTTGGACTCAAAAGCGCCCACTGTCCTGGCCACCTGCGAACCCTCTTCGGAGTCCAGCAGGAGGCGTAATAGGATGAATCCAATGGCCCACCCCTCGGGTTCTTCCGGGTCGGCGCGGGTAGAGACGCGTAGAATCTCCATCAGTCGCCCCGCTATCTCGGCCTCGGCAGATGTTTAAGAGTCTTAGCTATTCGTGGATAGCCAGATATGTAGAGGGCCGAAGGGCTCGCTGATCTGTTAGAGCCGCTGTCGCGCCACGACTGGAATTTCCTGCGGGGATAGACCACATGAAAAGCGCCGTGAGAGTCATTCCAGGCATTTCTGCGCATTGATACCGGGGTTACCGCAATTCCCCGAGCTACTGTTTCTTGCCGAGGGTTTCGGGAGGCAAACCTTCGAGTCTCGGAAGCGTCTTACGGCGGCGCTTTCTGACAAATGTCATGATACCGATGGCCAGAGTCAGCCCAACCGGGAGACCAATCAAGACCACTGACGCTGTGGGGTTGCTTTTGAAAAAGCATTGAAGGCATATTCCCCCAAAAAGTGGTGCTGTAGCAACGGTCAGCGTGCGCGACGCTGTGAGCGTCTTTCCAGCCCCGTCTGTCACAGTCACCGTCGTCCTGTAGGTCCCATATTTACTGTATGAATGGCTGATGGTTTGTCCTCTTCCATTGCCTCCATCGCCAAAGTTCCATGTGTACGAGTAGGACTGTACTCCTCCGCTGGCCAAACCTGAGAACACTATTGTCTGACTTGCCTGGAGATGACTAGGATTGTTCACGAAGCCAGCTTGTAGCACGCAAGGCGGACCGGCTGCAAAGAGTTCACTCATCGGACGAGCCGAGCCATCGTTTGAAGTCAGATTCTGCAGACCCCAATTCCATTCAAGCGTGGACAGAAAAGAGTAGTGGGAATAGCTGGCACCGCACATGTAGCCCCGCTTCACCTGGGGTCCGGCCCATACGGCATAGACGCAGTCTCCGCGTACGCTCGGACATGTGTCCGAGCCCTTGCCAACGCCCTCGTCATATAGGACGAATAGGGCTGCTCTTTGGGTCGTGAAGATTGTGCTGGCGAGGATTTTCGGAACCACATTCGAAAGATATACGTCTCCTTGGTTGGTTGCGCCGTATCCGGTACAGAGGTGATGCCACTGATCACATGGGGATGGACTCAACCACATGAAATTGGAGGCGGTTGCAGTTGAGCCAAGGTCATTCAGAAATATGTTCGGATTACCCGTATTATTTAGAGGCCATACGGTACTTGCGTTGACGAGGTTCTTACATCGGGTCGCGTTGTTATAGATGTCCTGAAAGTAATTGAAGGGGAGCGGCTGACCTCGAGCGCGGCAACCACCATCGTAGTCCTCCGCGTATGCTTTCCATGTAAGACCAGCCTGATCGAACCTGTCAACGATGTTTGGGGCGTTAATAGGGCAACATAAATGGTCGGAACCACAGGGTTGAATTGGGAAACACTCCGAGCTCATGTTAAAGGTGGAACCGCTGATAAGGGCAACGTAGTCAGGAGGGCTTGGATGCCCAACGGCCGTGTAGTTGGTAGCGAGCGTGTAGCTTTGGGCCAGCGCCGCCTCGTACGGTGCAATGGTGGAGGCAGCACAGCCAATCACCATGTTCCCTGCTATGGAACATAGGGAATGGTTCTCCATGATAATGATGACGACATAGTCAAAGGCAGCGCCCTGCTGAATGGTAGCCGGTGAGCTAGCGAGATTTAGGCTGTTGATCGGAGAGGGGGATCTATCTGCCGCGATAGTCGTTCCGAGCAGGATGAAACAGATGAAAAGAATCTCGAGGCTCTTACTCAACAAGCCCATTCCCTTTGCTACACTGCGTTCCCAAGATTTAGACGCCCATGTTTCATCTCAATCAACTCGATCGGTTAGTCCCCGGAATGTGTGCAAGACTACTGGTCTTAGGCTCGGATCAGGCTTATGCATTGAGGGCTTTAACCCCTTCTTGGAAAAAACTGTCGATTTCTATCCTTTTGGTGAGAAGGAAATCCGGCGATATCGTCCTCCTGCACCGACCTCAGAGTTGGATAAATACCATTATGAGGAAATTCCTTGTTGAAATCTGTTTCGGAGACTTAGCCCACGTGGGCACAATATGATGGCAGATCCAACCCCGATTAAGCAGTGCTTAGACTGGCTCCTGAGAGTTCGGTTCAGGACTAGGAGAGGGGTTCGCTCGGAGTTCATGCCCTTCGGGTGGGTCGGGCGTCGAGAACGATAGTCCAAGGTGGAAAGCGTTTGATGAAATGCATTCTGAGAAGACCTGAATCTCTCGCAGGTTCCACGAAAAATCAGGCTCCGGGGACGGCAAAGTATTAACTCGATTGCGTAGTCGTAAACCTAGAAAACCCGTGGCGAATAATCGACTAGGCGAAGCCCTCATCGACATACAGACTATCATCATTGTTGGACTACTGTACTGGTTGCTTCGCGAAGAACAAGACAACGCCTACCTACGCACTTGGCTGTTTAACAACTTCCCGCTCGGATTGTACTTGCTAAGCCCTCTGACAGTTGTCGCGATCAGCGGAACTCTGTTGATCCTAACCGTGGCTCGGATCGTACTCTTCGTGACTGGCAGCAACCGCACGCTTGTCGAAGAAGTTCTTCAAAGGCTGAAGGGACTAAAAGAACAGCTCTTAGAACTCAATACCGCTGAGAAGAGCAATTACTCAGCCATGATACTGACCAGTTTTGGAACAGTACTGGCGCTCTATTCATACTTCATAGCACGTATCATCCCGCTCGTGGCGTTGGGTATCTCGTGCATCATTCTGGGTTTTACCGCTCTGTCGCTTCCTCGCCAAATCGGTGGTGGGCCTGGTATGAGGGCAATGCTTGAAGGGGCCACGTTAAGTGTGGAAGCCCTACTCGAAGCTAGTACTGTCGGAAGAGCCACATATCTTCCGCCAGCTGACGGCGGAATCATCTTCGCCTACATCCCCCTGGGTCCTCAATCTGAGAACCTTAGCCTGAACGAGATGAGGCAAGCTCCTAAGAGCCTGATCGGTGACCATCAAAAGGGATTGCTCGTCTACCCGGTCGGGTCTGAACTGAATAGAATACCCGAGTTTCAAGACGGACTTTCCCTTGAGGAGGGATTGAGGTATGTTCTCATAGAATCAGCGGACATCTGCTCTCGAGTGATGGTCGAGCAGGCCGGAAATCTCATAGTTGTTGGAATGAAGGGAGCACACGTGGATATCCAAGGAAAGAACTATCAAAAATCCCTTGGCAGCCTTCCCTCAAGCCTCGCCGCCTGCGTAGTGGCTACATTCTACCGCAAACCCGTGACATTGATGGACGAGAGGAAGAACAGCGACAGACTTATTGCCCGTTTTCGCTTGCTCGAATGAGCTGAAAGGAGAGATAGACCGGTTGCGGCGAGAAAGCGGGTTTCTGATGACACTTGCAGTCCTGTTCCTAGTCTCGGTTGTCTCGCTTTCAGCACTGGACGTTCAAAACCTCGCTGCCTACTTGACCCTCTTCACACTGTGCTACTTCGCGAGCTCGTTCGTTTTCAGGCCGAAGAGAAGAACAATTGATTTTATCGGCCTGGGCCTTCTATACTACAGCGCCCTTTTTCTCGCCACATTTTTTCTGGTGTTGTAGATCTCTTGCGTGGCTTCCTCGTCGTACTGCACCTGATCGCATTCGGAGCTTGCTCGCTTGTCATGCTGTTTCAAGCGTATACTCGTGAACTGCCCACTTCTGCCTACTATCTCACTCTTCTCGTTTTTGTCGTGCCTATCGTAACCTCGATTGTTCTCGGGAGCGAAAAGCTTGCCTTCGTCGGTGTTCTATCCTTCTTTCTTGTTATCCGGCTAATGTTCTATGTCTCTACATACTTTCTCGTCTTTCCGTACGGCGACCCCTATGGCCAGTTCGGTGTTCTACGGGTGTTCGACCAGTCCTCGCACATATCGGTCATCTTTCCCAATATTCCCACTTTCGACCAGACTGAATATCTTGCCGTTTTAACCAATCAGTATTCTCAATGGCCCGGATTCCAGATACTAACTCTCAGCTTCTCGAGGGTCACTGGCCTGCGGTTGCTTGAATCGGCAATGGCAATAGTCATGATCCTTGACGTGGGCTGGTTCACGATCGCCTATACGTTGGTCAGGAAGATTCTATCCAGAACAATTGTAAACCCTTTGAATTCCGTAACTCTTTGCATGGCAATCGCTACAGCAGTTCCGCCAACTTTCATTCCTTCTTATTTCAAGTACGATTTTCCAGCGACACTATTCCTCCTCTCCTCTGTCCTACTCCTGTTGCGGGTCTACGACAATCACGACTTCAAGGTTATGATTCCTCTCACGATACTAAGCGTAGCAATCACGGTGACTCATAGCATAACTTCCGCGTTCTGGGTTTTTTTGCTCTTGCCCTTCGCGCTATGGACAACGGCCCCCGGCCTATTTACACGAATCTCTTCAAAGGTTCCCTTCATTCTGGGGAAGTCAATTCAGTGGCCAAAATTTACTCGTCAACCTCCGCTGCACGCACTATTCGTCTTTGCGCTCCTTTCATTCTTGTCATGGTCAGCGTTCTACGCGGTATATCTGGCGAAATACTCTAGTGTTTCCGCGGGAAAAATTCTATCCTCGTTTTCACTTGGAATTTTGTCAGGTACGCGACTCGCGTCTGGTCAATCCGAAGTGGGCAACTTGACTCCCAAATGGATACTTGACGTTTTGTACGTGAGAGATCACGTCTTTCTTGGCCTTCTTCTGGCAGGACTGGCGGCGCTGGTCCTTGTCCCGGCTCTCGTCAGAAGGGCTCATCTGAAAATTCTGCTTCTCACCGTGGCCGCGATTACCCTCGTCACAGAATTCTCCGGCGCCTTAAACTTCGGGGACCGCTCCCTCTTGCTCTTCGCTCCCCTGATCGGGTTTTTCACGATAGCTCCCTTGACGGTATTGGGGTCTCGTTGGCCTAGGCTCGGCAAAGTCGTAGTCGTCTCTCTGATGATCATGCTCGTGTTCGCGGTAGGCGTCGGGTTTTGGGCATCCTCGTACGCTCCCACCGCTCTCTATGTGCAAGGAGCAGACGCGTCGTTGGCGAGTGGAAGGCCTGTCACGTGGCAAGGGGTTGCTTCTTACATGTCCTTTTCCGGAAGACAAGATTGTATTTTGACCAACGAGATCTACCTGACATCAATGAGCATTCCGGTGGAGGAGTGGAATATTTCCAAGATGATCGGGGTTGTCCGTCCCGCACCAGGCTGCCTTGTAGTGGTTTACCCCGGTCTGTATTCAGCTGTCAACTCTAACGTGTCATCGTTCGGCTTCGGCGAGCCCTATACACCGTACAACGGGTTCTCACCCAGTGCCTTCTACAACCACCTCTACGATAACACGGACAAGATCTTCTCAACAAGAGAAGCGACAATCTACTACTATTCCTAATCCTAACAACAACCATTCCCCGTGACCAAGATCAATGTGACGGTAACATGGCCTTGACACCGAGTTAGCCTTGGAACCGGGGGTTTGGTTTTTGAAGGTTGTTATTTCGAGTCTTTAGCCTTCTAGTAGAAGGAAACTATTGAGAGCTTGTTACTTCGCCGTCATGATGTTCGCAAGGCGGTAGTAGGAATACTTTCTAAGGGTAGTGAGAATTAGCAGCCCAATCGTTACCGCGCTGAGTGACAGGGTCACAGCGAACAAGGTAATGCCGAAGGGAGTGAAGTTCAGCGCGAGCCCGACTAACGTTGTTATGGCCAGACTCATGACAAAAGAGACCGATATTCGAGTCAGGTAGTCAAGGTCTTCCTTCTTGGAGTAGATGAAGCCGACAAGGGAGTATCCGGGGAGAACTAGGACCAATAGGGAGCCAAAGATGTAGCGGAGGTAGAGCGCTAGACCTGACGATGCAGAGACGAGGCCGATGGAGGCTAGAGTTGCGGCTACGAGTTCCCAGAACCAAATGGAGAGCGGAGAGAGAAGATAGTCTAGAAACCGTGTATACGGGACTGGTTCTCTGATCAGAATTTTCTTGTCAGCTTGCAGTTCTGCAATCTTCGAGATTATCTTGTCATACTCGTATGGGAGTTCATTGGACAATTCTCTCACTAGCCGAGCAAGAGGGATGGGCTTCGTCGCCGATTTCTGCAATACGAGAGTCTCGATCTCCTTCTCCCCCTTCGAATCTTTAGCTGGAATCCTTTCTCTGCTCATGGTGTGATCCGATCTCGCCGCAGTCTTCTTCGCTGGTGAAGAATCCTTGTCCGCGCCTAGGGTGTAACGTTTAGCCAAATCTGGTCCCACAATCCGGTGTATTCAAAGGTGGAGGTTGGGACATCATAGGACCACAACTCGAATATGATCCTCACATTATTCCCGGGCTGGTTCAGCGTGAGGTTCATCGGGAATGTCCAGGTTTCATTTTCCCTGACGATGTGCCAAAAGATCGCGAGTACAGGTGCATCAGCGTAAGTTGCATTGCTCACAATGGTTGACTGATTACCAAGTTTGACCATCAATTGGTAGTTCTCGACATTGCCCTCATGGTTTTCGACAAAACCGTAGAGTAGAAACGATTGGTTGACGGCTAAACTTGTCGGATAGCCCTTGGTTGTCTGGTCGGGGCCTAGGATGCCTAGCTCGGAATATTTTGGTTGTCCCACCGGTATTAGGGGTGCCAGTGCAGCTACTAGGATAATTATGCTGATGGATGCTAGGAAGATTGTTGCGGTCTGTCTATTCATCGTTCTTTTTCACAACATGGTTTCTATAAACGTACAGCCATAGCCGCCTGTAGATTCGGTCTCCCTTGAGATAGGCCAAGGCCGCTATGCCAAGCGTGGCGGCAACGGTGCCTAGGGATCCGGTCAAACGGAGTTGGCGTGCCATGGAACCGCTAGTTGAGACGGAGGTGGAATTCAGGGAAACCATTTGGGCTATTGTAGTTGCGTCAGAGAGGTCGGCGATGGCCGTATTTGGATCTGTCGCATTTTCCGTGACGGCCTTTTGGATTAGGGAAACTGCGATGTTCAGCTTTTGGACAAGCGTGGTTACGTCTCCACCATTCTGTTCAGCGTAATAGACTGAGGAAAAAGCGCTGTTAACCGAGTTGTTCGCGGGTGCTAATTGTCCTCCAGCAGTTTCGTGTGAATGAATCGGAGTGGTCGAGATCACCAGAACTATCAACGTGATGGTAATTAGGCATCGCCAGAGGGCTGAAAGGCTCAATCGTTTTCCACGTTGCCCCGAATTCTATCGCGCTGGGCTACATATTCTTGAGGATGAGTTTGGATGCAGATGGGTACTCTCTCTTTTGGGAGGAATCTCAGGCACGCACTAGACGTTTCCCGGGCTCTGTTCTTAACTACCTTCCCAGCCTGGTTCTGTGAGAATACTCTCGATCTCGTTTCATAGATCCCTCCTTTGAAATTGGGAAAAATTAGACGTCTTACAATATTGCACTTACAAACCTCTGTTTGAGTGCCCGAGTGGTAGTAAGCACTGCGGTGAAGGTAGTTATTGCTCTAACACGCTTCCGAATGGAATCTGGGAAAACTCCTTCAATCGTGCTGGAACTTAATGTGAGTTCAAGGCAATCGTTGGCAACAAAAAGAATGATTCTGATACCAAACCCTAAATAGATTGGCCCTCGACTTTACTTTTCGAAGCTAATATGGACGCGTAGAATATGGGAGGTGTCAACAACAAATGAAGATAGACTTTACGCCCAAAAGAATCAAATTGACCAGGGTGGCAATAGCATTAGTCGCAATATCGTTAGCCGGTTATGTGGCATACGCCGCAACCCAACTCTCAATCAACAACACTGGTACGGTTGTCCTTGCTAACAAGAACTGGAAAATCATTACATTTAATCCTGGGGCAACTGGATTTCCAACATCGGCTGCTAATTGCCCAACTACCGGTTACACAGACACGGGAACATACACCATTTCCTTTGGTAGCATTGCTCAAGGCACATCGGCGATAGGAGAAGTTTGCGTGCAGAACTCTTCAACAGCCACGGAATCCTATTCGGCATCAACAGCCCTAACACCCACACCCGTGCTTCCAGCTGGAGTAACTGTGACCTACAGTGCAGATGGATCAGCGCCTGGGCCAACAGCAACTTCTGGCCAAATAGCACCGAACGGTATTTCGTTGCTTGCGATAGACGTTTCAGCGAGTTCAACGGCAACCGCAGGGGCACTCTCATTCACAACTACAATTGCTTAGCCTCCTGATGAGCCCGTGAGATTCGGGCGAAACCCACACGCTTTTTTCTGGGTCGGGGCAGCTGGAACTGCGATCTTTGAACTCGGATGCGATGTTTAGCACACTTAGTCCATGCGCCTATCTCCAGCCTGTATCATCTGTTGTGGCCGGGTCCTTTGGCCTGATAGAGTTCGATCGGACGGTGCTCGCAGTTGCAAACTGGTTCCTGGTTACAGTTACCCTAACTTTCCGTTCGAGATAGAGCAGAAAAATGCGAACACCACTCTCCTCTGTCCTGTTCGTAACGGTCATTCTAATCTCGAGCACACTCGCGAGCACTAGTCTGAGCATTAACAATTCAGGGAGCGTGTTGACCCCTCTCGTTGGAAAATGGTTCGATTATGTGGTAGTTATTATGATGGAGAACCACAGCATCAACAATACCTACGGGATACCAGTTCCAGCTAACAGCTGGAATAGTAATAGTAAGACTTGTCTTGGGAATTGTACATTTTTCGACTCGTTTGCCAATTCAAACGGACTTGCTGAGCAATATACTGATGACTCAATAGCGGCCGGTAGCGTCGGAGACTATATCGCGATAACGTCAGGGTATGGAAACACAAACCAGGGGTGTAACTCGAACCCACCCGGCACCAGCGGCTGCGCACTGCTTACGAATTCCAACATCGCTGATCTTTTGGAAAGCGCCGGTCTAAGTTGGAAGGCATACATGGAAGGCTACCCCTTATCGTCCGGGTGCTACAACAATAACGCGGGCAATCCGAACAATTACTATTTCGCCCACAACCCGTTCATCTACTACGCTAATATCCACAACAACGCGACGAGATGCTCACACATCGTTAAAGCCAATTCCAACTCCCAAACAATCAGTCAAACCGCCTGCTGGCCAACTGCCATACCAAATGATGATCTGTTCATCAATGACCTGAATTCACCCGCAACCGCGTCCAACTATATGTTCTTGACACCGAATACCGTAGACGATGACCATGACTGCAACGATATTTCAGTGGGAAATGCGTGGCTGAACCGTGAGATTCCACAAATCCTGGGCAGCGCCTTGTTCACGACGCGAAAAGCCGCGCTGTTCGTAACATTTGACGAACCGGATTGCACGTTCTCGATGCCGACTTGCCCTTCTTCTGGCCCACAATTGTACACGGTTTGGGCATCAAACCCGACAAACCCCACCACTAATGCGGGATTCAAATCTGTCACGACCTACACACACTACTCTGCCTTGAGAACGATCGAAGACAATTGGAAGCTACCTCCTCTCATACCCTCGACTGATGGAAGCGCTAACAACATGACCGAATTTCTAAAAGCTCGGTCCTAAGGGCAATTCTCATGCTCGCGTTCGTTCTATATCCATATCACTCTTTGGACATGGAATTCTACATGGGAATCCTGGCAACGTTTATTTCAACTGAGAACGAATAAGGAAGAGGAGTCAATCGATTGGATTTCAGGGTCAGGTCCGCTGGCATGTTCGTCGTCGTTTTGTTAGGCGCGGGATTGCTAGCGCAGTTGATGATGCCGGTTCTGACGGTCTCGGGCCCTAAAGTTCCAAGAACTATAGCTGAGGCTTCTCTTGAGACAATCAGCTACATTGGGATCGGGCCTACGTCAATAAGCCTTTCTTGGACTGAGAGCACTGACCTTACGTTTACCAGTTACGCGCTGCGAGAGTCAACGGATGCTGCCATTGGGCCTTGGACAGTGATCGACAATATCTATGTTCAAGGAAATACGAGCTACTATTTCTCGGGTCTTACTCCAGGCGCAACGGAATGGTGGGAAGTAGTATACCACAACACAACAGGGTCTCGGGAAACTATCCCTGCACTTCAGGCTATTCAACCATCAACTGCGTCCCTCTCTGTCTCTCTGTTAACGTCGACAACCGCTCAGCTATCATGGGATAACAACGCGATGTATGGCGGCCTTCTCTCCTTCGATTCATACCGGCTGTTGGAGTCAACAAACGGAGGGGTGTATTCCATAACATGGACCACCACCGATGTCACTCAGCACGGTTACATAGTTGGCGAATTGTTCCCGTCGACCGACTATTCCTTCTACCTCTACACGACGGACCAGTGCAGCTGCCCAGCACGTTCCCCGTCGAGCTCGGATTCCGAGACTGTTAGCATCCAGACGCCAGGGCCCTTGACCAGTTCGATCAATCCTCTATCGAGCATCGTAGAGGTTGGAGAGCCGGCTTTATTCAACTGCGTGGCCATGGGCGGAAAGGGTCCCTACACCTTTTCCTGGGTGTTCGGCGATGGAATTACTGGCGCTGGAGTTGACACGAGCCACAATTACACCACGACTGGAGCGATGACGGTGGTTTGCACGGTAACTGATACCCTCGGGGCTACAGCGGTATACTCTATCGAAGTGAAGGTTGGCTCGGATCCCTCTATCACTGCGTTTATCGCCTCTCCCGCCAGCCTTTCTGCCGGAGAAAAGGTCACGTTCAGAGTTTCGACGAGCGGTGGGTACGGAGGTCTATCGTATTCATACGCGAGCCTTCCTACAGGTTGCTTGTCCACAAACTCTACTACTCTCTCATGCACTCCGACCTCAAGCGGCAACTATGATGTAACGGTGACAGCTATCGACCATGCAGGTGAGTCCGCGACCGCAAGGGTAAGCATAACTGTGGAGCCACAGAAGGTCCCCGGCCTACCCCAGGTCTTGGGATTGGCGGTAATTTTCAGCGGCATAGTGGGAATTGGTGCTATTGTAATCGTCTCGGTATCTCTGACCCTCCGCCGGAGAAGGGGACGTCAGGCCACGACCGGGACCTGAAGCAGAGTTTAGACTTCGTTCTTCCTTGTTTTGGAGGCGTGAATCAGTTTGTCATTGACTAGGCACTCGTAGGAGCTAATGCATGCTGGTATCGGTGATCCGCATGAATAGTCGTTGGTCCTCAAGCTTCTTCCTCTCCGTATCGAGAGCAAACCCTTTTCAGTTCACCAATCTATCTGGCGCGGTTCACTCTCGAGTAACATCGTTCTGGCCGGTTGTCTTTCCCATTCTGAAGTGTGTCCTTTCGAAGGCGATTCTCCGCCGGCCTTGGAACTGGTTCCTACTGAAGTGTAATCCTGCGGCTGTAAGAAGCCCAAGGACTGTCCCGATTGCAAGGATGAAAAGCATGGGTTGCATAGGTGTAAACAAACACGGCAGGCAGAGTCCTCCGCTGCTGTGCTGATTGTTGGGGGGTTCCTGAGCGGCTTGCACGTCCACGACCTGCGATGTAGACGCCGTCTGCTCCGAGCCGTCATTCATAATGAGACTCACTGTATAGTTTCCCGGATTCGCGTAAGAGTGAGTTGACGTAGAACCGCCGGATATGGCGCCATCTCCGAAGTCCCAGCTAAAACTGTAAGGTAGAGCACCCCCTGTTCCAATCGCATTGAAGGAAACTATTGTTCCAGTGGTCGGAGTCAGAGGCGAGAAATTGAATGTCGCAGATAACGGGGTTATCGGTATGTAGTTGAGTAGGTTGCCCCACCCGATTCCTCCTTTGTAGCCCGTCCCCCCTGGACAGGAGGCAGGCTGGAGTGCACCGTATGTGCCTGAGCAGGGAGTGTCCATCCACGTACCCGCGGGCCACCAGACCCAGCTTATTCTTGGACTGTGACTGTCAAATAGTTGTGTTAACGTTTGAATGAATGCTAGTGACACGTTGGCGTATCCGGCCGATCCTGGCAGTATGTCGTCAGGTGGGCATCCTGATGTGGTGCCTTTGGGACCATTACAGGTGGGTACTTGGGGATCGGCACCGCCTTCAGTATCGAGTTATGACATATAGTCGTGAAGGCTGATCAAGACCTTCCCGAGAGGGTCAGTAACTGTCGGGTATCCTAAGCTCATATCTGTGTTGTACGGGCAGGTGCTACTGCATTGATTCTCTACTGCGATAAAGTGCTGGTCGCCCGCGCTTCTTGCCATGTTGATCCATTGCTGGTAGGCTGAGGAGAGTATTGTCACCGATGCATTTGGCTCGTTTATGGGCTCCCAAACAATCTGGTCATATAATGGTCCGACCTGTTGCACAATTGGTTGCCAGTAACTGATCCAACAAGTTGTAGCTGTGGATATGTCCTCGTTGCCATCATAGCGAAGCACGATCCAGAAATGGTAGTAATTCGCAATCTTGATCATATTCTGGGCATCGGAGGACGAGTAGGGACTATCGTCCAGGTCGCCAGCCGCGTTGGTGCAGTATGGCGCAAAGCTTACCCTGATCGTATTGAATCCCATAGTTTTCATTCGAACAACTAGTCTTTCCATGTCGCTTTGATTCTGGCCCCGGAAGACATTGCTCGGTACATATGTCGAGTTGTGGTAGCAAATAATTGAACAGGTCGTCGTCGCTGAATCTAACCTCAACCCGCCCCAGCCGATCATAACAGGCGGCTGCTGTCCTTTCATAGAAGCCGAACTTTGGTCGTTCAGGCTCCTCAGAGTTGGCGCAGACACAATGGTAGATGTTAGGATCAGGCAGATGAGGACGACTAGGAAACTACGAACTCCTATCATTTTCAACATTCAATCACCCACTCTATCTTACCGGTCCGAAGGGGATGTGGACTCGGCTTCATTCCAGCCATAACTAGCGCTAAACCAAGGGGAGGCTGACGGTAATGGTCACTGTTGATGTCGCGGTCTGTCCGTTCGCATCAGTAACGGTCAGTGTTACAGTGTATGTTCCTGGGAGGAGATAGATGTGGCTGACGCTGGCTCCGCTGCCTGTTGTTCCGTCACCAAAGTCCCAGCTGTATGTGTAGGGCCCGGTTCCCCCGGTCGCACTACCGGTGAATGTTACAGGCAAGACGGTTGTCGGGTTTGAGGGAGAGTAGGAGATGCTCGCGGAGAGCGGAGAAGTTACAACTACCGTCTGAGATGACTTCGCAATCTGACCAGCAGAATCAGTGATAGTCAACGCAACAGTGTAGCTTCCTCCCGACTGGAACGTGTGGCTCACCGAGCCTCCTGAAGCAGTACCCCCATCTCCAAAGCTCCACGAATAGCTGTAGGGCGAAACTCCCCCGGAGGCTGAGCCTATGAACAAGACAGTCTGTCCAACGTTGGGTGATGAAGGGCTAAAGGTGAAGCTAGCCGACAGAGGCGGAGGTGGACTAGTGACAGTGATGGATTTTTGAGAAGTGACCGTCTGTTGTGGCGATCCGCTATCTGTCACTGTCAAGACAACGGTGTATGAACCTGCCGTCGCGTATGCGTGGGTTGCAGTCGAGCCTGTTCCGGTTGAGCCGTCACCGAAGGCCCAGCTGTAAGTGTATGGCTGAGTTCCACCCGACGCACTTGAGGTGAAGGAGACTGTCTGTCCAACCTGGGGGCTCGCGGGACTGAAAGCGAAGCTTGCTGTCAACGCCGGTGGGGGCGGACTTGTAACGGTGACGGATTGCTGTGAGCTGGCTGTCTGTTGAGGCGACCCACTGTCCTTCACAGTCAGAATAACATTGAACGTTCCTGCCGTTGTGTAACTGTGGGTTGCCGTGGAGCCTGTAGCGCTTGAGCCGTCTCCGAACGTCCAACTGTAAGTGTAGGGCGTTGTTCCGCCGGTTGAAGATGCTGTGAATGTGACCTGCTGCCCGGTCTGCGGCGTGGAAGGTGTAAAGCTGAAGCTAGCCGTTAGTGGAGGAGGACTAGTAACCATGATCGATTGTTGCGAGCTAGTCGTCTGTTGAGCCGAGCTGCTGTCTTTGACCGTCAAGGTCACGGTGAAGGTTCCTGGCGATGAATAAGTGTGGGTTGTGGACTGTCCGGTTCCAGCTGACCCGTCTCCGAAAGCCCAGCTGAAAGTATACGGCGAAATTCCACCGCTGGCCGATCCGGTAAACGTGACCTGCTGGCCCACCTGGGGTGAAGAAGGCGTGTAAGAGAAGCTGGCACCCAGTGCTGCTGCTACCGTGATCGTCTGGCTTGACGCTGCTCTCGCTCCGTTAGCGTCAGTAGCAGTCACAGTTACCTTGAACGAGCCAGAGGTCGAGTAGGCATGGCTCGTCGGGTTAACGGTTGAAGTGCTACCGTCGCCAAAGCTCCAACTATAACTCACGCTACCAACCCCGCCAGAAGTCGTCGCCGTAAAAGTCACAGCCTGGTTCACCGTGGGAGAGGAGGGGTTCGCGGTGAAACTAACACCCAACGCGGCACCGACGATAACAGTTTGGCTCGAGGTACCAGACGCGCCGTTTGCATCGGTCGCAGTGACGGTGACAACAAACGAGCCGGATGATGTGTATGTGTTTGTCGCGGGATTGACCGATGCCGTACCACCATCTCCGAAGCTCCAACTGAAACTATACGGAGATGTTCCACCGCTCGCCGACGCGGTAAATGTCACCGGTTGTCCAGCCTCAGGCGAGGGTGGGTTGAAGGCGAAATTGACAGCTAGGGATGGAGGCGGACTTGTTACGGTAATAGAGTTTTGAGAGCTTGATGTCTGTTGAGGCGACCCACTATCGCTCACCGCCAAGATGACATTGAAGGTCCCTGCGGACGAGTAGGTGTGGGTTGTAGTTGCGCCTGTCCCAGCAGATGTCCCGTCGCCAAAGTTCCAACTGAAAGTGTAAGGTGATGTTCCACCACTGGCTGAGCCGCTAAACGTGACCTGTTGGCCGACTTGTGGCGACGTTGGACTGTAGCTGAAGCTAGTCGTTAGAGGGGGAGGCGGTGGGCTCGTAACAGTGACGGATTTTTGCGAATTCGCCGTCTGCTGGGGCGAACCACCATCGCTGACTACCAATATCACATTGAATGTTCCAGCAGATGAGTAGACATGAGTGACAGTTGAGCCGCTGTCGATCGAACCATCGCCGAAACTCCAACTAAACGAATAGGGAGCTGTTCCCCCGCTCGCCGAGGCTGTGAACGTTACTAATTGTCCTACCGAGGGCGAGGCAGGTGTGTAACTGAAACTTGCAGTCAAAGTTGGGGGTGGCGGGTTGGAGACGGTGACCGTCTGAGTCGATTTTGCAGTCTGGCCGCCCGCGTCGATAACCGTGAGGACAACATTGTAGCTACCAGCCGCCTGGTACGAGTGGGTGACAGAGCTTCCCGAACCGATCCCACCATCGCCAAACGTCCACGAGTACGCGTAGGGCTGTGTTCCACCGGACGCGGACGCTGTGAAGGAGACCGCTTGTCCGACCTGCGGGTTCGCAGGGCTAAACGTGAAACTAGCTGTCAGAGCCGGCGGAGGCGGGCTGGTGACAGTGACCGATTGGTGAGAAGTGGCCGTCTGTTGTGGCGACCCGCTGTCTTTCACAGTAAGAGTTACCGTGAAGGTTCCCGCTGTCGCATAAGTGTGACTTGCAGAAGATCCTGTGCCTGTGGACCCGTCTCCGAAATTCCAGCTGAACGTGTACGGTGTCGTACCGCCGCTGGCCGATGCGGTAAACGTGACCTGCTGGCCGGTCTGGGGCGAAGAGGGACTGAAAGTGAAACCAGCGCTCAAAGGCGGAGGCGGTGGGCTCGTTACCGTTACGGTCTGTTGAGATGCCGCCGTCTGCTGGGGCGAGCTACTGTCCTTGACCGTAAGAGCAACGTTGTAGGAGCCTGCGTTTGTGTAGGCGTGCGTTACCGTTGAGCCAGTTCCAGTTGAGCCATCTCCAAAGCTCCAGCTGAAACTGTACGGCTGTGTTCCACCAGAGGCGGTGGCGGTGAAGGAGATCTGAGTTCCCGTGGAAGGCGATGTTGGAGAATAGGTAAAGCTGGCTGTTACACCGCTCGATAATCTCCATGCTGTGAGAGCGTGAAGTTCCCAGCCTGAATAGCTATGCCACTGGTCAGCAAAATGGTCGTTGCTGTTCGGGTCCCAGTAGACGAAGCCCTGAATGTCAAACAGTTGAGTAGTTGAAGGCGGGTTCTGCGGAGCAATACCAGCCGACTTCCACGCCTGATCGATCTCTACATGTATCCTGCAAAGATAGACATCTGAGCTGGCGCAGTTCCCATTCGGGTACGCAACACAGTCCTCGCTAGTGTAAGACGGCAATTCGATTCCATGGATTTCGACGAACGTCGCGTTTCCATTAACCGTACATGGAGGCGAAGTTGACCTCTTGTCAGGAATACCCGGTAGAAATCCTCCTCCCGCATACGTTGCCCCGCCATTTGAGTTCGCCTGGCTACCGATAACTCCCTCTATCGTCGTCAGTAATGCTCTGCATGAGACCGCAGGGTTCCAGGATGGCAGCGACCCTGGCGAGATAGTGCCCCGGACGAAGGAGGGAAAGGCCGCGAGGAGAGCGGTAGAGACTATTAGCGCACACAGCAGTATAGCGAACGTGAAGGGTTTCATCCGTCCCGAACGTGCCAGGGGCGCACGAGGCACTACTCGCACTTTCATTTCCAAAGGGTTACACGTGGAGGCGAGTATTTGTTCAGTCCGTCTACAATAGACTAGAAGATAACACACGCACAAGCAAGAGTATACAATGCGACTGGGTGATGCCCGAGCGCCTCATCTCCCCTGGCCTTCCGTGCTAAACATCGGAATTAGCGGGCACCTCGACAATCGTTCTGTATCGCTCTATGCATAAGAATGTAGAATTATCGAGAAAGGAGCACAATATTCTAAAGAGGGTCATGCGTCTGGGCCGAGTGTTACACGGTCGCGAGAATTGGCCCAGCACTTACGAACGAATCCTAAGGAAAACACTGGTGGGTCTACCTCTGCGAGCCAACCATGTTCACTGTGCAATATTTCGCAGGAGGAGGTTCTCGCGGAATTCCAGCGGTGGAAACTGGTCCGGACCAAGACGATGAAGGGTCATAGGGAACGTTTGATGCTTTTCCATCGAGACCACGTTCGGACTCTTGATGAGGGATCTATCGGGGAGGCATACTTGCTGTTGATGAAGGCGGGTTCAAATTTCTTCTCATACGCCAACGAGTGGGCCATATTCGAGCCCGTGTATGCGACGGTCCCAGATCACTGGCACCGCGTCGCCTCCGATTTGGACGAGAAAGCTCAGGATTACGGCCAGATTCTCAAGACCCCTAGAATTATCATAGACAACACTGATGGCACTATTTCCAGAGTGTATCCGGACAACAAGACGCTTGGGCCTTCCAACAAAGCCTCTTGAAAAGAGAGGAGGGGATGCTCGCGCTTTTGACATTTGATTGTACGGGAGCGGCTCCGAGGCATCACTCGCCAGTTACCACGCGCATGACTACCCTACTCACAGCGAATTGTATCTATGGTTCTTTCCGAAATTCTTCTCGTCGGAACTACCCTGATAGAAGAGAAAGCAACCTTCCCCATTTCTAGATCCTTCTCGGCCCAGCGGAACACGTTGTCCTCTGTCAGCGCTCGCTGTCAGACGGTCCCCTCTAACCGACAGTATTGGGAGAGCGAACGAAGCCGCACTTGACCCTTGAAAAATTAACGGAACGCCGCGTCTTCGGCTATATTAGCCCAGCAACAGTTACAGTGACGGTCACGGTCGTCGTGTGAGATACTCCACCACTGGATCCGGTGACCGTGACCGTGTAAGTTCCAGGCGTAGTGAGCAACGAGGCGGAGACTGTCAGGACGGCCGAACCACTACCTCCAGAGGCGAGAGATACGACGGAGGGGCTGAGAGTCGTGGTAGGCTCTGAAAGGGAAATGCTTGCAGGGCTCACCTGAGATGTCAGACTCACGTCACCTGTAAAACCGTTGATGCTAGCAAGCATTATTGTGGACTGGCTTGACGAACCGATTGGTACACTCAGCGAACGCGGATTGGCTTGGATGCTGAAATCGACCACGTAGACTGTAACGCTGACGTTGCGGGTCATGTTTCCATTCGCGCCTGTCACTGTGACGGTATAGTTCCCGGCATCAGACGAGGCTGTCGTAACAGTCAGAGTAGTGCTGCCTACCCCGCTAGTCTGGAGGAACATGGAAGAAGGATTCACAGCTGCCGCCGGGATTGGCCCGCTGGAGCTGGGCCCCGAGGACACTGTTGCTGTGAACGATACGCTGCCTGAGAACTGGCTGGAGGCGCTGACGCTAATCGTCGATGTGCTCGATTGCCCAGGCATCACGGGTAGAGGGTTCGGGTTCGCCGAGACGTAGAAGCTCGAAGTCCTCCATGCAGTGAGAGGATGCAACTCCCATCCAGAAAAGCCGTGCGCATTATCATCGAGGTCATTCGGATTCCAGAAGACAAATCCTTGCACATCAATCAACGTCATGTAAGGCACGGTCTCCGCCAACAATGTACTATTGTCACAGAAAGTGGAGGGCCCACAGTAGCCCGCACCCTTCCAATCGCGGTCTATTTGCACATGGATCATGTGCATGCAATTTGTAGTGTTGGTCGAGGTGCAAAGACTATAGCCGGGCGTGAGGACATTGAAGGCGGTGTCTGACTGCAGACCGTTGGTATAGTTAGCCCCACCATTTATCGGCACGAATGCTTGATTCCAATTGAAATCACCAGGATAGGACCGCTCGACACCGTTAATCTGGACGAAGGCAGACACCACTTGACCTTGCGCGTTAGTTATGGTACAGGGTGGTCCCGGCGGCACCCAACCGGGCGGAGTCGTTGATGATGGCGTGAGCCATCGTTTAGTGTTATCAGGACCATATGATGACGTTATTCCCGGGTTGAAAATACTGCCGTTCTCTGTGGCACCACCGAGTGAGTTGGTTTGACTTCCCAAGATCTGCTCGACCGTCACAACAATCGGAGCACAGTTGACTTTCGGATTCCAAGACGATAGACCGCCTGCCAAGGGAGCGCTAGCAATCGCGCTAGGGAGAATGACAGCTGGATGACTGGACAAGAATGAAGCCAGCACAAGAAGAAATGAGAAAGCTACCAGAAGGAGGCTTCGTTTTCTGTGGCTGAGCCTAGACCGGTTCCGCGGACACATAGCCGATATGATGGAACTCAATACGACTATTTAGCCGGCATGTCCACAGTGTGTTGGAAGCGCACACGATTAATGGCAATAGTGTACGTGTACGCGTCCCGATCGGCCAGAATCAGCCCTGATCCCGAATCTGAAGATTGCCAGAACGAGTGTTCTAGAAATAAGGGAGTCTGAGCGACTCATCTTGGGCGCAAAAGAGAAGATTCCGCAAGAAATCTAGATCCCTGACTCTAGAATGTCTATACTCCGGGGTTTCGGTGTTCCCGTAACAGTTGAACGTCAACACTTCATACTCGCGGGCTCTGGACAACCAGTCGTCACCCACGTCCCGTTTGCCCCGGATCGAGCTAAACTTATCGCCCCTTACTCCCGGAGTCGCAGAGGTCCAAAGCGGAGCCCTATTTGGGGAAGAAGCGAATAGAGGCGACGAATACATTGTGGTTGGTTGTGTTCCTTCTTAGACATGCTGGTTATATTGAAAGATCGAGACGTAGCTATCAGAAATCATGGAGCCCCTGCAGATCTCAGTAGTCGGCGCAGGCTACTGGGGAAAGAAGGTCATCCGGGAAATCTTGAACCTAGCCAAGACCACTGGTAAGGTAAGCCTCTGCTCCGTGGTGGACAATTCACCAAGCACCCTTGAACAGTGCGCGAAAGAATTCGGGCCCCTAACCTACCATCTGAACTATCGAGACCTCCTATCCGACCCGTATGTCTCGGCAGTTCATATCTGCTCACCGAACGCCAGCCACTTCGAAGTAGCCTCCGAATTCCTAAGGGCCAAGAAGGACGTCCTCGTCGAAAAGCCACTCGCGCTTAGAACAAGGGAAGCGCACGAGCTTGTGAGGCTTGCAGAAACGACCGGCAGAGTTCTATCAACAGGACACCTTCATAGATTCAACAACGGAATCAAGGAGCTCAAACGCGTAGTTGACAGTGGAGTGTTAGGCGATATCTACTACCTTAGGTTGCAGTGGACTGGCCTCCTTCCACCCCAGAAAGAAAGGGATGTGATAACCGATCTCGGCCCACATCCATTTGACATCTGCAACGATGTTCTGGGTTTGTGGCCGACAAAGATCTCCTGCAGAGGCAGAGGATATCGAATCCGAGCAAGCGACGAGGTAGCCTTCATCACCGCTGAATACCTGAATGGTATCGTAGCAAACATAGAGCTAAGCTGGCTCGATTATGAGAAACGCAGAGACGTAACTGTCGTAGGCAGCGACGGAGTCGCCAAGCTAGATTGTCTCGATCAGAAACTGGTCCTCCAGAGACCTGACAAGACCGAACCGGTATCGGTTATTCCAAGCAATACGTTGGGCGCAGAGATCCTTCACTTTGCTGACTGCGTCGAACAGAATAGAAGATCAGTGACTTACACCAACCTCGCAAACGGGGCGATTGGAGCGGGCGTTGTTCGGCTCCTGGAAGCATCAAAGAAATCGCTGTACGAAGAACGGAACGTCCAGGTTCAACGTCCAGAGTCAATCGAGATGACCGCTGACCCACCGGCACACAAAGGATTCTGGAAACTAGCGAACTAGCGCAGGCCGCTCCGCCGAGGTCAGAATGTCGGAGACGATTCCTGGTGGAGTCTAGACAAGGCGTCGGGAAGTGCTAGCGAAAGAAACAATCACCCCTCAGAATGATAAGCATACTCATAGCCTCGTTCGAGTAAACCTTCAGACATGCAGCGAGTGCGGACGCTTCCTGGTCACAACCTACACACGATCCGAGAATGGAGACTTGGTTCTGAAAGAACTGGAGTTGGAAATGAAAGTCAAGTCGTCACGAATTAGACCATACCAGCCCGAGGGAGAGGACCTTGGGGCAAGAGTACAAGAGTCAGCAGGTCAAAGCGAGATTCGAGAAGACACCTGCTGGTGAAGCACATCGGATCGGGGTCCCTCGAGAAAGCGAAGGACCTCTCGACTCTACAACCAGTTCTCGCTCGATCTGAGATAGCTTCGGCAACAGGTAGATTGGCTTCTATCGATGTCACGGGATTGCGTTTTGCAGATTCAGATTTCCGCGGATAGCCCGATAGAGTTCTAAGTGTGTTATCTTCTAGTCTATTGTAGACGGACTGAACAAATACCCCGCTCCCAACATTCCTCATGGAAAACAGAGGTGGTAACAAAAGTGCAAGGCGCAACTCGGACCACTCCAAAACGAAACAGTGCAGTTAAGGCCGCGCTACTGCTAACAGCACTGATGATCTCTACGTCTCTACTACTCGCATACCCTGTCTCGGTCCAAGGAAAGACCGTCGCCCCCGGCACGCTCCCATCGTGGAACCCTGCGGTCTCATGCACGGCACGACTCACAACCATAGAAGGCGTGATTGGTAACCAGGTGAACGCGAACGGTGGTTCAACATACGCTGGAGGCGGCTTCCAACCTGGTAATCCGAACAAGCGATCTACTTCTCCTCCGTGCTCAGTGAACGGAAACGCGACATTCGTAGAGATCCACGGAGTCGTGTATCCGGGCTATACGATCGAGGACTGTGCTCAGTACCCTAACGGGAGCTTCTGTGATACTACAGCCAACGTTCTGGACCCGAACTGCGCCAGCTCAGATGTCTATCTTTGCAGGATACATGTAGAGATCGATCAGGCGTGGAAGTCGGCTGGTATTGCTCCGCAGAACCCGCCTTCAACTACTCAACTGTTTGACATTCAGGCTGGGAACTTCACGCTCTCACAGCATGGAGACTCTCCAGCAGCGCAACGCCTGACTTCAGCCTGGCTAACAGTCCGCAGCCTCTGAGCGTCACGCAAGGTTTGTCGTCAACAGACACAATCACCGTCACTAGTCTCGACAACTTCGCAGGCACAGTTTCGCTCACAACGACTATAGATCCGGCGATAGCGAATACAACCCAAGTCACAGTCAACCCCGCCAACGTTTCAATTGCCGCGGGAGGTTCAGGGACATCACTGATGACAGTTCAAACATCTCAGTCGACCCCGACAGGCAGCTACTCGATCACGGTAAAGGGTACGAGTGGATACGTATGGCACCCTCTGACGGTAACGGTTGTCATCAGTGCACCACCGCCTGACTTCAGCATCTCCGCTGGCCCAGCCAGCATGTCCCTAGGACTTGGGTCATCCGGAACGGCCACGATAACTCTTCAAAGCCTCTACAACTTCAACTCAACAGTCAACCTAACGACTTCAGTAGCCCCGGTCGACACGACAGCTTCGTTATCTCTTAGTGATCCAACAACGTCTCTCAACCCGAGCAGCATAACACTCACCCCGAACGGGACAGGCGCATCAACACTAACAGTGTCCACATCCCTCGTGACGACACCTGGGACATACACGGTCACAATTACAGCCAACAGCGGAACAATAACTCACTCAACCACAGTGACCGTCACAGTCACATTGGTGTGAGTTGAACACTCGACTCAAACATCCCCCTCTTTTTTCCAAGTCATCGCTCATGTTCGGCATTTACGCGTGCTCATCACGATCCGGAGAAGCGTTCCCGCCCCTTAGGCAACCTAGTTCTTATAGCCGAAAGATGAGGGTGCAGATGGAAAGCGAAAGCCCAATTAGGTGAACTAGACTTGAAAGGAACGTCTAGACCAAAGTCAAAAGTCGAGTCAACGGTCAGATTCTATGATCTATTGAGCGTTGTATTCTTCGTTCTCGCCGTACTCTCTCTCAGCATGCTGACGCTCTATCTGATAACCGACTTCATTGTGCTCGCCCTTGGAGCTATGGACATTGGAACTGTTCTTAACGCGGTAAGTCGAATGATCTCGCTACGTAACATCTCGGATGCAAATGAACGTCAAAGGAAGGCAGCAACGACTGTAAAGTTCTTCCACATCGTAAGCTACGCATGCTTCGGAATTGCCGCGATCGTTTTTGGCATCGCGCTAAATGACCTGGCAACGGACTTTGCCGTCATGGGGCTGGAGCTTACAGGTTGCGGGACAATTCTACGTGCCGTGTCTCGTGACATACAATTAGAGGGCGTGGGCGTCTAGTTGGTTTGGCGGAGCTATGGAAACTAAACAATCTATTCAAGCTGTTTCTCTTATCCTTCATCGCAGTCTTCCTGTTCCTGATATTCGTTCTGGATAATATCCCGGCTTCCCGTTACATGCTCATCGTTCTTGCGGCCGGAACAATCACCTATCTCATCTTTAGTTTCCGCGCTAGCCCAACCGCCAGTGGTCCTCCCATCACCCCGGAAGGTCGACTCCACCTAACTCGTACTCATCTTCTCGCGATCGTACTGATCTTCTCGCTCTTTGTCTCTTCGTACATCATCGTTCGCACGGTCACAGCCCCCTCAGCTTTCCAGCTGGTGAAATTCCAATACTTGGTCCTTCCAAACGGAACAGTTCTCTCGATGAGCCCACTCCAGCCGAGTAATGAGTGCGCGTGGCTAGAAAGCATGAACATCACAACACAGGAAAGGGCAAAGCAACAGGGACTGCCTGACTGTGATTTCGTCTCGTGGTATCATCGGACGAGTCCTCCTACATTGTTCCTTGAGTTTCAGAATTTCACGGAATTTGCCTACAATCTGAACGGGACGGCTGTTAGAACGACTGGATCAGAGCTCCTCTGCTTCTTTCTGTCCTCTGAAAGTTTTCAGTGTTGGGTGCCGCCAGCGACGGTGTCTCACCTAAAATGAGACACCTAATCGGGCCTAGCCTGGCATCCGAGACCTGTGACGCTATACCGGAGGATGATGTGACTAGGCGTTGAGGAAAAGATACAAGATCCTAACACTCGCGATTCTCTTGACTGTTATTATTGTCGCAGGGGCTTCCGCGTATGTTTCTTCACAGTACGTTCCCCGAGTCTTAGTAGACGACACCCTTCCTCTGAAGGAGAATCATCAGTGGCAGTTCGACCTTTTTGTTCTCGGGAGTAGAAACGTGAACATCACGGTCAGCACCCGGCAATATCCTGTTTTCGTGACATTCTGGTTGCAGCAAGGATCGTCGGCAACCACTTACCTCTTTGACAAGCAGGTTACGAACACAACCCAATCCGGCTTCAACGTCAGCGTTCAACAAGGCGGAACCTACTATCTTAGCGTTCAGAAGACAGAACAATACGGGGAAAATGTAACCACCGTGGTTCATGTTGAAGTCAGATCATGAACCATGACTTCGGCCCAAGAATCTAACAGAGGAAGAGTGCAGAACTTGAAGCCCTGCCCAATGGGCTTCCGAGGCACAACTGTCCGTTTTCGAAAATAGGCATGCTTTTCTGGGAGGGTCAATCCTACAGATAGGATTCCGCAACTATTTTTTTCTCATGATTTCTTTTCGATAGCTACTCTTTTCTGCTAACTAATCTATGACCCCCCCGAGGTGGTCGATTTTCCCGGCCCGTGCCCTTCACGAAACTGCTGGTAGTTCGGTGGGCGGATTCGCGCTAAAGGTCTAGCCTTGGCGGAGGTCGGATCTCGGTTGATCATCCATCGCGGGTATCGGACTCTGTCCGTTGTCCTTTGCGAAGCTTCGGAATTGGCCGGCTCGTTGCACTCGTCGGATACTTCAAGTCCGCTGCTCCTTCGTAGGACCTGTTCAGTGGATGGGACGGGTCCGGGGGACTTATTGCTATTACCTGATCGTCAGTGACGAATATGTCGGTCCCGAGGCCTAGGTGGGAGAATGCGGCTTTTACGGCTTCAGCGTAGAATACGCTGGCCTTTAGTCCCATGTCGTGTTTGACGATGAGGGTGTGGCTTCTGCCGTCGAATGCGTAGTCAGAGGTGAAGGCTCGCCCGTACTGTGCCCCTAGGAACTCTAGGGCTTTCAGGACACTGTCGAAGTCGAATTTCTTGAACCAGAACGTTATGATTCCTGGAGCCTGGTTCTCACCCCACCAGCTTCCCATCTCCTTTGCCTGCTCTATGGTAAGATAATCGAAGAATTTTTTGATGGTACTGATTGAGGTTGTGACTGTTCCGAACTTTTCGGCATTGACTTCCCACTCGACATACCTTCTAAGAGCCTTGTTAGCCATCTGGTTCATGCTGACTCTACCCTCTGAAGAGAGTCCTTCCATCTTCTTGTCAACGTCCCGGTCTATTCGGAATGTTCTGGTAACTGTGTCGGGAGAACGACGGCCTTCAGTTTTTGAAGCGGTTTCAAGCTGTGTCACTACAGATTGTCACATCCTATGGCATCTGCAATCCAGTACGTACATTAAGATAAACTTGGCGTTCTTGTCTTACACAATGCTTCTCCCTAGTCAAGGTGGGGAAGATACGAGTCACTGCCCGCAAACGATTGCAAATGGTCAGTTTGCATACTCGACGCAAAGCCATGCCGTGCATACAGGCAATATGCTTGCCGATTGCAAGCGGAGAGAGACGTACCACTTAAGTGCTTGCAACGACGTAATGGGCTCTTGAAGAGCAAAATGACCTTAGCACCTACACGAACCATGCTTGAACTCAAACCAACACCGGTTTCGAGCTCGAGAAGCGTGACCAGGACCCTTAGGCTAGACGAGGATGTCGAAGCGGGCATTGTCGAGATGGCTGAGAGAGAACAGTTCTCATTCAACCTTCTAGCCAACAGAGCGCTCAGGAAACTTGTAGAGTGGGAGGACAAAGCTGGTAAATTTGGCTTCATACAGGTTCCCACATCCCTAGTTGAGAAAGTCTTCAACATCCTCACCGATGAGGAAGCCCGGGAACTAGGCAGAGAGGCAGGCGCCAACACTATTCCCGAGATGGTCCTCTTCTGGTTCAAGAAATTCAACCCCGAGACCGCCCTGAAGGCTTTGGAGATGATCGGTGGCTACGGAAACGCGTTCAGACTCCAATACACCATCGATGGAGAGACTGATACTGTAGTGTTGAAACATGATCGAGGGCCTAGAGTCTCGGCATTCTACGGGGAAATGTTCCTCTCCCTCTTCAAACCCATGGGCGCAAAAGTTGAGACACACGAAACAGACGGACAAATAGTCGCGACAATCACTCGCCCACCGACAAGCCTTGGCGGCGAGCACAGAGAAACATCGTTGATCCCAAATTTTCCGGGGGCCAAGAATGGGAGAGGCTACAAGAGATAATCAAAGCCCGGGAAGCGAGCCTAAGAAGGACAGGGAGAGGATCCGTGGATGGATCCGGATGCATTCCGATGATAATACGAAACTCCCTCCAGTCGAAGAACCGCAAAACAGTGAAGCTCAATCTCCCCATCGCAAGCCTCGCAAAGAACTAGAAAAACCGGCTCATACGGTCCCTTTTTTTGGATTATCGAGTTCACGAGAATTATCTCGCGCTAGGACACCTGGTTCTTTGCATGAAGAGTTTGTTCGCCCGATTTCTCTTCCGCATCGAGGCCCGTATCAACTGGACCTCGATAATGGTGGGGCCTCAGAGTGAGTTAGGAGAGATTACCTTACGTTACACTTTCATCACTTGTAAACGTGGTGGTTATATGGAAAGTTAGCGAAATGTAGCGATAGATGACAGATGGATGCTACACTCGCCGGGAGCGGAAAGCGGTATGGGCCTCCGGAGTCTGATGTTCGAGACGCCAAGACTGATGGTCGTCTGAGAAATCTCCTGGTCGACCTCATAGCCTCATCGAAAACCTTGGACGCAAGAGTCTGGCTCGACGGAGTATACACCGACATCGATGACGAACAGGTCCGTGGAGAATGGATGAACGATAGAGACGTCTACTTCAAGGTCGAAGGAAGAATAGACAAGAGGAATGGCTCATGACAATGATGTTCGATCAAGACTTGGGTCCCAACAGTTGTCCCTCGTGCCTAGAAACCACCAATCTAACCTGCGATAATTGCCGGCTCTGTTTCGAACACTGCTGCGCATGCTCAGTTGACGTCGATCCAACGGACACAATGGCGGGATAGCTGATGGAGAAGACAGGAGAGAAAATCATGGAGAATTACAAGTGGACGGCCTTCATGAAGCTGAAAGGACAGACTTGGGCTCGAAGAGAGGATGAGATACTAGACGAGTTTGATGGGTTCGTTCAGTCGCTCCGGGGGGTAGGAGTTGACTACAACATAATCGTCATGGTCGAAGGTGGAGTGCCTCGACAACTCCACTCTGATTGCAACGCGAAGGAGACGGAAGCTGGGATCGGTCGAGAAGAGTCTGGGGCATAACATTGGCCAAATTCATACTCTCAGTGGGGGATGACACCTTCAGGATACTGGAGTCAGAGGCCAAGAGAAGAGATGTCACGGTGCAACAACTCCTTCGAGCGGTCATTGTCCCAGAATGGGTAAGAGAGAATCCTCAAGTGAATCCAGCTTCAATGACATACAGGGAAATCGCCCCGCATTTGATGCACCAGTCAATCTACCCTGGTCAACGCGACCAGTTGCTGCAGACACCCGTTAGCAGGCTCAGAACCTGAGCTCGCTAGTTGTACCCGAATTCGACCCTTAAGGAATACTCCTCAGCTAATCCTCTTTCGTAGTCGCTCATTTCTCTTCCGCATGGCGATTTCTTCTAAACATTCTTTTTCATAACGACCCCCCGGGCGGTCGGGTTTTGCGCCCCGCCCTTCGTGGCTGAGCTTCCCCTCTACGCGAAATCACCCAGAATCAGCCCTGATCCCCATTAATCGGCTAGCGGATTATCTCCCCAACCGTAGACAGGAGCAATCTCGGGTCGCACGTAGACAGCCAGGGCTATACCTAGCTGGGGGGGTGCTCTTGTACCATACGCGTTATAAACCAAACAGCAACATACGCGGCGACTGGAGCGATGGAATCGTTAGTCGTATCTCCAACCGCTGAGCCTCGAGGCTCTTCAGATTTTTCCTGAAACTCTTCCTCCGCCATACGATAGACTCGGCCTCGCGGGCAGGAGCGGCCCCCATTGAAACAGAACTCTTCGGAGTCGAGACACGAGTAGAAAGACTCGGTTTCTACTCCACCCCTGCTATGAATCCGGTCCTTTAGTCTAAGGGTCGTTTCAGACCCCAGCCGATTTGGCGATTTCGTTGGAGAGCGGAGCTTCTGCGCCAGATCTAGCTATTCGAGAGTCGCACAAACCCCCGGCGAGTCCACGCAAGACTGCAGTGGTGACTGGGCACTTGAACTCGAATACCAGACAAGAGGTTCGGTAGCGCCTATCTCGAAAACATGTACTATACTAGTTTCTTGCCGAAGAACTCGCTCACAACAAAGAGTCTGGTTCTCGTTCGGCATTGCGAGCAGGCCGTTCGGCTCGGGCCATCGTGATCTCGGCTGAGGACGTGAAAGAGAGTTGACAACGAAAACAAGAATCATGGCGTTAGATCCGCACCCGCAGCATCACGCTGCAGGGTTCAAACTTGGAGGGCTCTAATCTTGAGAGCTCACTTACTGGTCGCTGTGCTGATCATTGGGATAATCGCTGGCTCGGCTCTGCCTCGAGCGCATGCGGTGTCAGGAACCTACTTCGACAACATAGTTATCGTAGCCATGGAGAACCAGAATTATGTGGATGTCATGGGATCAGGGACAGGAAGTTCCAACGCTCCGTTCATTGCAAGTCTACTTCCATACGGTACTACTTTTCTAAACTTTCATGCTTATGGTGCAAATGGTCGCAATACCTGTGCATCAACTCATTCAGCAGGCTGTTATGAAGCACTAATTGCTGGGGTTAGTGACCTACTAGGAAACGGGTACTCATGTTGTATACCCAACCCCACCGTTGTAGGTAATCGCTTTCCGTCAGCAGGATTGACATGGCAGGCCTATTGTGAAAGTGGGTGCCCAAGAGGCAATGACCACTTTCCCTTCACAGGATTCACTGACACGTCAAGCTGCTCTTGTATATTTGCGGGCAGCAGCGTTTCTACCTCAAACTTCGTAGCTGCAGCAAATTCTGCAACTCCTCCTAACTTTCTCTGGTTCACTCCTACCGACAATCACAATATGCACGACAATAGCATTCAAAGCGGAGACACGTATCTCCACAACTTCCTTGTCGGTTCAACAGGAAGCGTAGCAGCTCCTGCTAGTGGATCACTTCTCGCCAGTAACCTCTTCACGCCAGGTCACAGGACCATGCTCTTAGTCTGGTGGGACGAGTACGACCCAGCTCCAATCTTATTCTATGCACCGGGAATCGTCAAGCAGGCATACATCTCATCGAGCGACGTCTACGACGAATTCTCTATTCTGCATACGATCGAGAGCAACTGGGCTCTGCCAACTCTGACCTCCAACGATGCGGCTGCTGCGCCGATGACCGAGATCTTCGGATCTTCGACACCTCCACCCCTAACAACGAGCTTCACAGTATCTCCCTCAACACCAATCGTGAACCTGCCAGTCAGTTACGCGGCGACGACAACAGGAGGGAAATCGCCTTACACGATCAGCTGGAACTTTGGGGACAGCTCGACGGGAACAGGAGCTTCCGTAACCCATGTCTACTCAGGTCTTCAGTCCTACACGGTCACCGAGACTGCAATTGATTCGTCATCGCCCCCACAAACCGTAACGAGTTCCAAAACGATAACGATCACTGCCCCGCCTCCACCATCAACCAGTTTCACACACTCCCCTTCTACGCCGATCATTAACTCACTCGTGACCTTCACGTCCACAACGACGGGTGGAACAACTCCTTACACGGTAGCCTGGAATTTCGGTGACGGAGCAACGGGAACAGGGGCTTCGATAGTTCACACCTTCACGAGCGCCCAATCATTCACTGTGACTGAGACAGCGACAGACTCGTCCTCCCTTCCCCAAACGGCAACCAGCACCGCAACCGTGACCGTTGTTACAACACCACCGTTATCAACGAGCTTTACCTTTCTCCCCGCTAGTCCTGTGATCAACACGCCAGTCTCGTTCACCGCGGTAACGACAGGCGGAACACTGTCGTATGCTGTCAGCTGGGATTTTGGTGACGGAACAACAGGGACTGGATCCACCGCCACTCACACATTCGCCACGGCAGGAACATTTTCGGTGACTTTGACAGTCGTGGACTCAGGGTCGCCCAGGCAGACAGCATCATCAACCCGTTCCATTACTGTGTCTTCCACTCCGCAAGGAACTGTCACTCTCAAGTTTGAAGGATTTGACTTTGATGGTCAGAATGAGGTCACTCTGACCCTCAATGGTGTGATCATTGCAAGATACTGGTCCGTTAACAATCCTGCCAATGGCCAGACATGGGTGCCAATCTCACTGACCATCATAGTAGTCCAAGGGGCAAACACTCTGGGATTCACTCATGCAAACACTGACTGCGCTGTCGATGACAACATAAGGAACCTCCAGGTCATCAATGGTACCCAGGTGTTATTCAGTGATCCAACTGTGCACACGCTGAACTGTACAACCCCCACTTCATACAACTTCAACATTGGACGGGCCTTGATCCCACCCACACTGACGATTCCAGCAAACCAGACAGTCACGGCAGGAACTTGGATCAACTTTACTGTCACGGCCGCATCAGTCAACATTGGCGGCACCGTCGCGCTTTCAGCAACAGGCGTACCGGCAGGGGCATCATTCGACCAGGCGACCGGGGGGTTCTCTTGGAAACCCGGCGCGAGCCAGACAGGCTCTTACGTCGTCGTTTTCACAACCACGGACAGCAGTTCTCCCTCGACATCCACTAGCAAGTCAATGGGGATTCAGGTAAACCAAGCCGCGCCAGGAGGGTCTAATGGAGGAAATGGGGGTTCAGGTGGAAGCTCGAACGGGGGCTGTCTGTTCTGCGGCGTCATTCCGAAGGTCTCGACAAGCCTCGGCCTCCTCATGATCGGGGGACTCTTGGGCCTCGTCGCTTCGCTTGCTCTCCTGACAGTCAAGGCTCGCGCAAGCTTGGAACAAACCAAGAGAAGAATGAACCGGCTCACTAGGGACGAATAGCCACTATCGCGGGACCAGATCTCAGATCTTTTCTCATCTTGCTCTAAACATTCTTTTTCATATCGACCCCCCCGGGGTGGTCGATTTCCCAGCCCGTGCCCTTCGTGAAACCGCTGCGGCCTCGCATTATTCTCTATGCGCTGAGCCAATCCGCTAGCTGTGTCAGGTCTTTGACCTCTTTGGCGATCCTGCCTTTGAGCCGTCTTCCTTCAGGACTATTCTTCCTGTTAACCCATGCGGTATTGATTCCGAGTCTTGACGCCGGCTCGACGTCGTGGTAGAGGCTTGCTGCGACATGAAGCCATCCTCTATCAGCTCCGACAATCCTCCGCGCCTCTTCAAAATGCTCTGTCCCAGGCTTGTAGGATCTCACACGCTCCGCGGTCACGATTAGATCGAAAGGAACCGTGAAATGCTTCAAGGTGCCCGCCAGAAGATCATCGTCAACATTCGACAATATTCCCAGAGTGTACTCTGTCGCAAGCCTCTCAAGAGCAGGATTCGTATCAGGAAACGGATTCCATGAGGGCAGCTGCTCTGCAAGAAAACTTGACAGTTTTTCCGGAATGGTCTTTCCGAATTTTCTTGCAGCCGCTGATGCGGCCAGCGCTAGAACCTGGCGGTACGATCGGTAAGGCATCTGGCCCTCGACCCTTTTCTCTTCCTCCTGGTATAGGCCGAACAGTTCAGCTTCCTCGGTCTGACCCAGTCCCGTCCCCTTGAGGGCCTGCTTGAATGCGTTCTGGATTCCTGTCTCCCAGTCGATCAGGGTGCCATAGCAATCGAAGGTTACAAATTCGAACTCTGGGGTTCTGTTCAATCACAGATTCCTCCTCGAATGCTCTGAAACGACCTCGCGTCAGGATCATTCTAAAGCTAGACGCCTATACCTAGGTTGTTCGGGTTTAGGACAAGAGAGAGGATAGGGAAATCGCGCATTTTCAGCCCTGATCTCGAATCTGAACCAGCCACAAATTCTCGCCTGAGAATAGTTCGAGAATCACGGGATAGCGCAAGATAACGGCTGAGCCATCGAAGCCCAGAGTGTGCCCGGATCAGTCTGTCTTGCCGATAATCCTACCAGACAGGAAAAGTCCCAGGAAAAAGGGGGTATGTTTCAACCGTTTTGCGCGGCATGAGTGCTCTCCGCGGACACTTGTGAAAGTAAATCCCCATGGCTAGAAGAACCGTACCCTTCA
>WNGJ01001790.1_pt1 | contig 48958 bp, 40 predicted proteins | sample 5400611 | NCBI WGS metagenome assembly WNGJ01 (sample SAMN13153375, study PRJNA577476) | soil metagenome | isolation source: 40 cm soil or saprolite under Garry oak tree replicate 1 | place: USA:California | collected 2016-06-15
ATGGAAGTTGAACTACTCAATGACGGTCCTGTCACCATTTGGCTTGACAGCGAGGCTTTGTGAACCATTCCGCTTACGGCAAGGGAGTATCGCCAGCCATTTCCTCACACCCTGGCAGCCACACTTGAAAACAACTCCCTTTTCCCAACTCACTCTCCACCATAATCATGCTCCCATGCGCTTGCGCGATCATCAGCGCGATCGCGAGCCCCAAACCCGAACCCGATCGGCTCTTCCGAATGCTCGGTGCTGCGCTGTGGGCGCGGTACCCACGCTCAAAAATGTGTGGCAAATCCTCCGCGCTAATCCCTGGGCCCGTGTCACGGATGCTGATCTTTGCCCATTTTCGCTGCTCCTGGCGCTCGTACTTTTTTCCTGAAATCTCCTCCGGCGCCTCTGCCGTGCAAACCGCATCCAACCGCACCACTCCCCCCGGTGGTGTGTAGATCAAGGCGTTCTCTACAAGATTCAGTAGCAATTGTTTGAGCAGGTCAGCGTCGCCCGGTATAGTGATCTGGCGAAAATTCCCAATTTCCAGTCCGACCTCTGGATTCAAAAACTGTGCCTGTCGCACAACTTCGACCAGCAGGAGGTCCAGTTCGATCGGTTGATCTTCGATACGCGGCTGGAGCGGTATGCCTATTTCCGCTCTCGCCATCATCAACAAGTTGTTCACCAGTCGCGAGAGCCGCCTTAGCTCTACCTGAAGGAGTTGCACCTCCCGGCGTGTGTCATCCTCTAACCTGCTATTCAGCAAAAGCACGTCCACCTGCCCGCGAATACTTGTCAGCGGGGCGCGCAGCTCATGCGAAATATCCGCCACAACGTCTCGCTGGAGCTCAAAACTCTCTTCCAATTGTTCCAGCATGTGATTATACGCCTCGGTCAGCAGCCGTACCTCTGCCGCAGCCGGCCTGGGAGGGATGAAGCGCTGTCTCAGTCTCTGTAAGCTCATACTGCGCATGGCGGTGCTCAACTCTCGCAGTGGCTGTAACTCTTTACCGGTCAGTCCAAAACCGGTCCAGTAGACAATGCAGGCCGCCAGGACACTTCCTGTGCAAAGAGCTATGATAAGAAACAGTTGAACTCGTCTGACGGATTCTAGCGGCTGCCCCACCTGGGCAATTATCTCGATATGCTTGGAGGTATCATAGAGCGGGAACATGAGGACGCGCACTTGCCGTCCCATCGTGTCCTGGTAGGTCTTCAGTACCTTCTGCCCCCGTAATGCCTCCTTAAAGGCAGCAGCATCAAAAGGCAGTTGTACTCGCTCAAGATTGGGCGATCGTTGCAACAGGTGACCATTCTGAGGATCGAACAGCTTGATATAGCCAGATGCGGGTGTGAAGTCATCTCCCTGGTTCTGCTTTGCCAGCTGATCGAGAAATGCGGCATCAAAAGGATGATTCGTGCCTTTCCAGAGACGTACAAACAATTGTAATCCCTTTCCCTGGGCTTGCAGACTGCTATCCAGGTCTTCCATCAGAAGGTAGGTCATCAATGTGTAGACAAGGATTCCAAAGAGTAGCAAGGTGAGGAACAGCACCAGGATATTGATGAGTACAAGCCTGGCGCGCAATGACGCCGCCCTGACCCTTATCCCAGGAGATAGGTGTAAATGTTCGCGTGCGTGTGGCGTACTTTCTGCCATACTTTACCGCCCATCGGGCATGGACTTAGGCCGCAGGACATATCCTACGCCGTGTAGTGCGTGAATGAGGTCGGGCTTCCCGCCGGCATTCAGTTTCGTGCGTAAGTAGTTGATGTAGACTTTAATCACGTCCAGTCCCGCGTCATGATTGTATCCCCAGACCCGTTCGAAAATACGCTCTTTGGTCAGTGCCTGCCCCGCGTTCCGCGCCAGCAATTCCAGAAGATCGTACTCTCGCCGCGTAAGTTCCAGTAGTTTGCCTGCTCTCCACGCCTGGCGCGCGGTGGGATCAAGTACCAGGTCTCCTACTTCTATTCGAGTTCGGGGGGACTTTAGTGCCTCGACGCGACGCAGACCTGCGCGAATGCGTGCCACGAGTTCCTCAAAATCGAATGGTTTGGTGATGTAATCATCCGCCCCGATCTCTAACCCGGCGATCTTGTCTGTCACATCGTCTCTGGCCGTCAGCATCAGTATCGGCAGCGTTTTGTTTCCCGCCGCCCGCAAACGCCGGCAGACCTCGAAACCATCGATATCGGGCAAAATCAGATCCAGCACTACCAGGTCTGGTGCAAATAAAAGCTTTTTAATGAGAGCTTCCCTTCCACTTGCCGCTGCTGTAACCTCGAATCCCTTGTAGGTCAAGCCCTTTCTCAAAAAGCCGGTGATCTTTGGCTCATCTTCAATGATCAATATCCTGCTCATAGCCTCTTCCTTGGCCGCGTGCGTATTGTGATGGGGCGGCCTGTGCGGAGCGGCTTGCATTATGGAGAAGAAAATACGATCATCATGCCATATGTCAGCTAAGAAAACCAGGGTGACACGTCTACCGCTCCTAATAAAAAGAACGTTTTTCACTCACCGGGCGTTTTATTTCAGCGGTAAAATGTTCTTTCTTTTTGATCCAGCATCATCACCTGCATGCATATTTTCCGCTCTATGCCGGTGTTTCTAACTGTTTTCTAACGATACTCTTTCATAATTACTTCGGAGAACTCTCAACTTGGCAATGAATGGCACCGAGGACTCGGTGCCATTCCCCTTGCTTTTTGCTAGAAGATAAAGGAAACACATATGAATATCGCTCAGATCGCTCCTCCCTGGCTTGCTATTCCTCCGAACCACTATGGCGATACGGAAAACGTTATCTACCACCTCGTCGAAGAACTCGTTTCACAGGGGCACAATGTGACCCTCTTCGCCCCAGGTGACGCAAAGACCTCCGCACGCCATATCTCCTTCTTTCCTCGCTCCCTCTCTGAGAGCGGCATCCCCTGGCCGGCAAATCTGAAAGCCTATTATCACCTCCATAAAGCCGTAGAGCAAGCCAGTAATGGCGATTTTGATATTGTGCACACCCATCTATCTTCAACCGCCGATATGTATATCTTCCCTCTCATGGCTTCTCTAACCATCCCGCACGTCACCACCCTGCACAGCCTTTTCCCCTTCGATCGTGCGGCAAACAACGATTGGATAGGCGATGCGGACCACTACTACATGAAATGGGCTTCCAAAACTCCGATGATCGCTATTAGCGAAACTGCGCGTGCCCAGGCACTGGCGCAATTTCCTCTCAATTTCGCCGGTGTGGTGCATTATGGAGTTCCTTTGCATGTATACTGCTCTTTACGTAGGCCTCGTGAGGATTTCTTTGTATGGTTAGGGCGTTTTGTCCCTGAAAAAGGTGCTCATCACGCGATTCAGGCCGCGAAACAGGCAAACGTTCCTCTGATCCTGGCTGGCATCGTTGACCATTCTATGCAAGAGGCTTGCGATTACTTCAGAAAAGAGATCGAGCCTCACCTTGATGGCACGCGCATTCGCTATATTGGCCCTGTCACGACTGCCCAGAAAATCAAATTATTCAGCCGCGCCCGCGGCTGCCTTAACCCGATTGCCTGTGAGGAACCTTTCAGCATGGTGATGATTGAAGCTCTGGCCCTTGGCTGCCCGGTGATCGCTTTCGCAGGCGGCGTCGCCTGCGAAATCATTTTTCATGAGGAGACAGGCTTTCTGGTGAATACTGTTGATGAAATGGCGCGTGCGATTCCCCACATAGATGAAATCGATCGGCAGGTCCTACGCATGTACGTTGATCGCCGTTTCTCCGCCCACGTCATGGCTAGAAACTACCTTCGTGTCTACACCAACGTCATCCAGGACCGCAAAAAAAGCGCGCTGTCCTCCCTGGGCGATACTACGCGGGTTCCACCTGACCATCCTGCCAACCGTTACGCACCCGTGGCTGTAAAGGATATCCTGCCTCTCCAGACCACCCACCCGTAGAGGAAGAGATACAGAATGATCATCTTTCTTGAATCTATTTGACATCCCTCCAATTCTGAGGCTATACTAAGCACATACTAAAGGAAGCCTGGCACCCGCAAGGGTGCCACTACATTTCGCAACACCCCATCGAACAAATATGTAGTGGCACCCCTTGCGGGTGCCAAATAGGCATCAACCTAAGCCCCAACCCAGGATGCCGTAGGGGCGAGGGCGGCTGGGTGGATGCGGGGTGGGCCTTTAGGGTCGCCCGTGGGGGTATGCTGGCCGTTCATCGGCGAGCCAGCGTCTGCAGGCGAACCACAGCGGGCGACCCTAAAGGCCCACCCTTCCCCGCTCCACCACCCTCGCCCCTACGGATGTTGATGGGCTTTTCGTTAGATTGATGCCTATTTGGCACCCCTTGCGGGTGCCAGGCCAATAAGAACTACAGAAAGGAAACTCTGGTTGCTCGTCGATAGTCATGCCCACATTGATACTTCCCGCTTCAATGCCGACCGCGAAACCGTAATTTCGGCGGCCCTCGAGGGCGGCGTTACTCGCATCGTTGATCCGGGTACCGATCTCGCCTCGAGCCAGTTTGCGCTTTCGCTGGCAAAAGCCCATCCTGGTGCCATATTTGCTGCTGCCGGCACACACCCACATGATGCTACAACCTATAGCGACGAGGTAGGCGCACGGTATCGCGAGATAGCAAAAGAGCCAGAGGTCGTGGCAATCGGCGAGTTCGGCCTGGACTACTTTCGTATGCTCTCACCACAAGATGTGCAGCGCGACGTCTTCTGTGCACACCTCCAGCTTGCCCGCGAGTGTGATCTGCCGTGCATCATTCACGTGCGCGACTCACACGATGACGTAATCGAGCTACTACGCACACATGGGCAGGGTTTGCGCGGCGTCTTTCACTGTTTTTCGGGAAACGTTGCTCAAGCCGAAGAGTGCCTTGAGTTTGAGGGCTTTATGCTCTCGTTTGCAGGCCCGCTCACGCGCCAGGGAAACGCGCTGCCGGAGGTAGCGCGCATGGCTCCACTAGATCGAATACTAGTCGAGACAGATAGCCCTTATTTAGTGCCGCAACCGCTACGCGCCAGGCGCAATGAGCCACTCTTCGTCAAATACACCGCTGAAAAGTTGGCCGAAATTCGTGGCATGACCTTCGAAGAGATTGCCCGGGTTACCACAGCAAATGCCATGCGTTTATTTGGTCTAGGAGAATCCTCACGATGAAACTGTTCAACACGCTTACACAATCTCTCGAAGAATTTGCTCCTCTAAAAGACGACAATACGGTACGCATCTATGTCTGTGGAATTACGCCCTATGATACGACTCACCTGGGCCATGCCTTTACCTACGTCTCTTTCGATACGCTTATACGCTACTTAGAATTTCGCGGCTATAAGGTGAAATACGTGCAAAATGTCACCGATATTGATGATGATGTCCTGCGTAAGGCCCGCGAAGTGGGGATACCCTGGGACGAGTTGGGCAGACGCGAAACTGAGCGCTACCTGCGTGACATGGACGCGCTGAATGTGCGTCGCCCCGATGTCTACCCTCATGCCACGCAGGAGACCTCCGCGATGATTGAAATTATTCAGACACTGCTGGCGCGCGGGTATGCCTATGAAAACGGAGGCAACGTTTATTTCAGCGTCCACCGGGATCCAGAGTTTGGCATCTTGGCCCGCGCAATTGGCCTGAATGACTACTCAGCCATGCTTACTATCGCTAATGAGCGCGGCAATTACCCCGATGATCCCCACAAGAAGGACCCGCTCGATTTCGTGCTCTGGCAGGCACAGGCTCCTGGTGAGCCTGCATGGCCGAGCCCATGGGGTCCAGGTCGACCTGGCTGGCATATCGAGTGCAGCGCCATGTCACTAAAGTACCTCGGTCCACAGATAGACATCCACGGTGGCGGCACGGACCTTGCCTTCCCACATCATACGTGTGAGATTGCGCAGTCTGAACACTTCACAGGTAAAGCGCCTTTCGCGCGCTTCTGGGTGCACACCGGCATGGTACACCAGGATGGTGAGAAGATGAGCAAATCACTGGGTAACCTGACGCTTGTCAGCGACCTGCTCAAGGAGTATAGTGCCGATGCTATTCGTGTGACCCTGCTGAACCACCATTATCGCTACCCCTGGGAGTGTTTCCCCGAAGACCTGCAGGTGGCGACGGAGACCGTGGGGCTGTTCCAACAGGTGCGCTCGCTTGTCGGCGAACAAACAGGGGGAACAAATAGCCTGCTGCACGGGCAATTCACGGCCGCCATGGACAACGATCTGAACACGCCGCAGGCACTATTGCTGCTCAGGCGGGCGGCGGAGACGGTTGTCGCAAATCATGATACGAATACAGGAGCAGAGATCCTACGCCTGGTAAGGGTGCTGGGATTGAGGATCTAAAAATGGGCTTTTACACGAGAGTCCACGAGCGCCGCTCGTGGACTCTCGTGTAAAAGCCCATGAATTATTTCTCTATATGGCCACCCGTCATTAAGATGCCTAACTGCTCCTCCGTGGCATCAGGGGAAACGATATCGACAATTTTCCCCTCGTACATCACCGCGATGCGGTCAGAAAGCGAGCGAATCTCATCCAATTCGGCGGAGACAAGCAAGACTGCTTTCCCGGCATCACGCTGCTCGATAATGCGGCGATGGATGAACTCGATGGCGCCGACATCGACACCGCGGGTTGGCTGAGCCGCTATCAGGGCCATCGGTTCAGAGGCAAACTCACGCGCAATAATGACCTTCTGCTGATTCCCTCCTGAAAGCGAACGGACAGGAGCTTCGATTGACGAGGTACGCACATCGAACTCTGCTACAAGCCGTTTAGCCCACCTTGCGATATTGCGCAGCAGCAGTACAAAGCTTTCCCATGAGAATTGCCGCCAGCGCTCCCGTCCCAGGATCATGTTATTCTCGATAGAGTCCGTGAGCACAAGCCCGCTGCCACGACGATCCTCTGGAATATGCGCCAGCCCCACGCTGCGCTCCTCACGCGCATTCAGAGTCGTCAAGTCCTGGGTCTTAGCGCTTTGCCCATCCTTGACCTGGGTAAGCGAAATCCTGCCGCTTGTGAGCTTACGCATGCCTGTCAGCACTTCGGTGAGCTCGGATTGGCCGTTACCCTCCACGCCCGCAATACCCAGAATCTCACCGGCATGTACATCGAAGCTTACCCCGTGCAGGACCTCTAAACCGAGGTCCGATTCGGCATGCAGGTCTTCTACATGCAGCACAACGGGACCAGGGTGTGCAGGTGTCTTGTTGACACGCAGCAGAACCTCGCGTCCCACCATCATACGTGCTATCTCGGCCTGATTTGTCTGACTTGTGATGAGCTCACCCGAGTTTTTGCCGCGGCGTAAGACCGTAATTCTATCGGTAAGTTCAAGCACTTCACGTAACTTATGCGTGATGAAGATGATGGTCTTACCTTGCTGCACAAGGCCGCGTAAAACGTCAAAGAGATCAAACGTCTCTTGCGGGGTCAGCACGCCGGTCGGCTCATCCATAATCAGGATGTCGGCGGCGCGATAGAGAACTTTGAGTATCTCGACACGCTGCTGTAAGCCCACCGAGAGATCTTCGATACGAATGTCCGGATCAATGGGTAATCCATATTGCTTGCTCAAATTAAGAATAAGCTCGCGCGCCTCTTTAATCTCGTAGGCAGAACCAACACCTCCTGGCTCATGCCCCAACACGATATTCTCTGCCACGGTCAAGGGAGGAATCAGCATAAAGTGTTGATGAACCATACCAATATGCAGCCGGATAGCATCTCGTGGTCCCGTAATGTGCGCAACCTGCCCATTGATCAGAATTTCACCGCTGTCAGGGTGAATCAGTCCATAGAGGATATTCATCAGCGTAGTCTTACCCGCCCCGTTCTCGCCGACCAGGGCATGAATCTCACCCTTGCGCACTTTGAGGTGGACATGATCATTGGCAACGACACCCGGCCAGGCCTTGGTGATGTCGCGCATCTCTACCGCCAGCGGTATGGCATCCTCCTGGGTAGGGACTACGGCAGTGCTCTCTTGCATAGTTGATCCTCCTAAATACTGGGCAAACTTCCTGGTCGTCCCACCGTTATTCTGTTCCCGGTTCGTAGGGAATGCCATCGGCGGCAGGCGCTATGGTGCGACCAACCACGCCAACCAATGCAATCAGCGTTAGTATATAGGGTATCGTACTGAGTAGATACGGAGAAACACCACTATCTTGCATGCGTACAGCGAGAGCTTCGCCCAATCCAAAGATAAGGCAAGCAAGAGCAGTTCCCAGGGGAGTATATTTGCCAAAAATCATGGCGGCCAATGCGATATAGCCTGCACCGGCCGTCATATTCGAGTTGAAAATACCATTAATACCCAAAGCCAGGAACGCACCCGCCAGGCCAGAGAGCAGCCCGCTGCTAATCACGCACAGGTAACGCACCAGGCGCACATTCACACCGGCAGTATCGGCTGCCTGTGGATGCTCACCCACCGCCCTGATACGCAAGCCAATATTTGTGCGAAACAGGAGAAACTGAATGCCGGCCAGGATCAGCAGGGCTATATAAAAGATGATATTCTGTTGAAACAGGACCGGACCCAGAAATGGGATATGCGCGAGAGGTCCCCAGGTGATAACCGGTAAGCGTAGATTGCTTGCTAAAGATCGTACGCCCTGTCCCGATGTCTGAACTAATAGCAAGTAATTGGTCAGGCCAAGTGCGGCGATATTAATAGCAATACCACTCACGATCTGGTTAGCCTTAAAATTGATGGAGATAACGGCATGGATAAGTGCCATCAAGCCTCCAGCGATCATTGCGCCAAGTACACCAACCAGCAGGTTATTTGTCGACAATGCAACCATCACACCTGCGTAGGCACCCACGAGCATCATTCCTTCCATAGCGATATTGACGACTCCACTGCGCTCAGAAATCACACCACCCAAAGCTGGCAGCAAGAGCAGAGCACCAAATTGTAGGGTCGCCTGCCAGAGATCGCTGGAGGTGAGCACCCGAAATAAGACTTGAAAGAACACGATCATTCCTCCTCAGCTATGTGCATTTGACCAGGGCTGTGCTCAGGAGTCAAGTCGCCTTTTTGAGAAGCTCCGTTAGCGGATTCGCCATTCTGTGCACTCCCATTAGCGTTTTCAGCAAGGTCAACGACTGTTAGTCCTCCCTCAGTAGCCACCACCGCTTTTCCACGGCGCGGGATCATCCACTTATTCACTCTGCGTTGGATGGCGGGCAAAAATTCAGCAGCGATGCTAAACAGCACCAGGGCCTGGATGATGTAGACAAGATCACCCGGCACATTGGCGCTGAGTTGCATAAGCCCGGCACCCTGCCGTAATCCTCCGAAGAGCAGAGAGGCAAAGAATATGCCTATTGCCGTCCCGTGACCGAGCAGCGCGACTCCAATGGCATCAAATCCCACCGTATCAATTCTGAAGGTGGAGCCGGTCAAGTAATAGGGGAACTGTCCCATCAGATGGAATGCACCGCCCAGGCCGGCGAAAGCACCTGCAATCGCCATCACCAGAAAAATATTACGTTTGGTAGAGATACCCGCGTACTTCGCCGCTTTGGGATTTTGCCCAATCACGCGTACCTCGTATCCGAACGTCGTGCGCGATATGAGAAACCAGTAGACAACCAGGGCTATGAGAGCAAAAAAGAAGGTGACATCCGCCAAATATGTTTGGGGTCCAGCGATCTGTGGTAGAAAAGTGCCCAGCGTGTGGTTGTAGAAGACGGAAATCTCCGGGAATGTAGCTTGCGCAGGAAGAGGCTTAGTGGAGTTGGCCAGAGAGGGGTCTAAGAGAGGGCCATTGATGAGATAGTCAGCGACAAAAAAGGCGATCCAGTTGAGCATAATCGTTGTAACGACTTCGTGCGCACCGCGCCACGCTTTCAAGAATCCAACAATCCCACCCCAGATGGCACCCGCGAGCGCACTCGCAACAATCATGATTATAATCAGTAGCCAACCAGGCAGGGTTGCACCTTTGATACCAATAGCACAAGCCGTCAATGCTCCGACGGCCAGCTGGCCTTCGGCTCCAATGTTAAAAAGCCCGGCACGAAAGGCGATTGCCACAGAAAGACCTGCGAAAATGAGCGGAGTGACATTCACCAAAGTATACGAGAGACTCTGCAGGCTGCCGAAAGAGCCGCTTAAGAGGGCTTGATAGGCGCTGATGGCCTCTGTAAAGCGGTCACCAAGGGAGCCAGGCGAGGTAATCATGATAACAATGATGCCAGCAACCATCGCCAGGACTACGGCAAAGACGGGGCGTCCAATCGAAGTACCAAGTTTGCGCAGCCATATCAGAAGATTCGCTGCAGGAGTACGCTGCTCAGGCCCGCTTTGCTGCACTGTTGGCACGGCCATATCGACTTCCTCCTATTTCCAGTAGGCGACTGCGCCTCCCAAAGTAGTAGCCAGGAAATTGTGCTCTAATCATAACATTAGAGCTTATCAGAAGCAAGCACGGACTCAGGGAATTAGCTCAGCAAGTATCCTGCATATGAAAGTCCATGTCACTATGACATGGACTTTCATAAAAGCCAGGAAGGTAATACCTTCATGCTGGAAGCACGTTAGCTACGGTGTGTTGGGGTTAGGAATATCCGCAGGGGGAACGAGCGTACCGTTCTTGATCTGAGTTGCGTAAGAGTCCGCTGTTGCCTTTGCATCTGCGGGAACCTCAGAATTGACCGGAGCATAGCCGACGCCATCATTCGATAGACTAAACCTCGGCAGGTTATTGTTATATTTCCCCTTCGCGGTGAGGTCAATGATGCCAAACACCGCACTGTCAACACGTTTGAGGGCGCTGGTGATGACGCTTGGATAGAGATATCCCTGGTCAGCGTCAACGCCAATGCCGTAGACCCCTTTACCGTTAGCAGCATCAAGTGCGCCTACACCACAACCGCCAGCAACCTGGAAGATAATATCTGCTTGATGCTGGTTAATCTGGGCCAAAGCTGCATCTTTGCACTTTGCAGTATCAGTGAAGTCCTGTGAGTAGTTGATATAGACCTTCACCGACGGGTCAACCTTCTTAGCGCAGTACTTGTAACCAGCGATATAGCGAGTGACCGCCGGGACAGGAATGCCACCTACTGCTCCAATGGCATTAGCGCCGAGCAACTTCGGCGCTTTAGATTTGCCATCCATTTCCATTTGACCGGCAACCGCACCAACCAGGCAGCCAGCTTCTTGCTCTTTGAAGAAGAGCGGAGAAACATTGGGAAGCGTGTCGCAGGCGGTAGCGTTAGCGGGCATTGCACACCCATCGACGATGGCATAATTGGTGGTGGTGAACTGTTTGGCAATCTGATCCAACGGTGCCTGCATCAGGAAGCCTACGGCAATGACCAGGCCGCCCTGGCCAACACTTTGCGAAGCCAGGGTGAGATTCTTTACATAGTCATTCTGCGATTGTGTCTGAATGACCTTTTCAGTGAAGTGGTACTGGGCTTCAGCTCTTTTGTAGCCCCCATAGGCCAACTGGTTGAAGCTCCTGTCATTCAAGCCGCCGATGTCAGTTACCAGTGACACCTTCAAAGTAGACGTAGCAGAAGGCGTGCTTCCTCCGCTACCTGTCGTTGTGCCGCCACAGGCGGTGAGCACCAGGGTAAATACTGTGAGGAATGCAGCGACGCGGGCGAGGCCGCCAATACTTCGCATATGAGCTTCCTTTCTTCTTTGTCCTCAGAAAGATGCTGATAGAACGCAGTATCATTCATGAAATCCGGACACATCGAGATAACCCCCCTGATTCGCCCAAAATAAGCACAGGAATATAGAGGGGCGAAGGACGTTTCTCACATCCTAGTATATCATGAAAAACACAGCCATGAACGCAATTCCAATCAATGGAACAATCGGATTCACAGGTTTCATCTGTTATCTAATCATACGTATATGAAGGGGTTATTTCTCACGCTGGTATACTAGAGGTTTTCTCGTTGCCCTCCTATGCCGTCTAGAGCGGCATCATTCTTTTTGTTTTCACGCCTTACGGGTAGTGGTAAAAAAGAGAATGATATGGTAGAGTAAGAGCATCAAGGACTATCGTGGCAAGCTGAAGGTGATCGGACGCATCGCCAGTAGATGGCTTCGCTGATTTTCGTGATGTCATACACCTGTTCCCAGAGCTGACCACTCTGCCATTGCTTGAGCCTGAAGAGGAGAAAGGTAGCCGATCATGACGATGCCAACCCTTCACCTCCGCTTGCTTGGCGATTTCAGCCTGCTCTACAACGACCAGCAGGTGACCAACCTCAATACCACGCGCCTGCGCTCCCTACTCACCTATCTCGTGTTGCATCGCGATGTTCCCCAACAGCGCCAGCATCTTGCCTTCCTCTTCTGGCCCGACGCAACCGAGGCCCAGGCTCGCAATAACTTGCGCCAACTGCTCCACCAGTTGCGCCAGGCACTTCCGGCTGTGGAGCAATTCCTCTCTGCCGACACGCACATGGTGCACTGGCACCCTGTCACGCCATGCCACCTCGATGTCGCTGAGTTCGAACAGGCACTCACTCTCGCAGACGCAGTCGCACGGCGCAATGACCAGCACGCCCTACAAGCCGCTCTCGAGCAAGCAGACAACCTGTATCGTGGCGAATTACTCCCTGACTGCTATGATGAATGGATCTTGCCTGAGCGGGAGCGGCTCCGCCAGCGCCACCTGCAGGTCCTCGAACAACTGCTGCGCCTCTTTGAAGTGCAGGGCGACAACGTCACCGCCATCCGCTATGCCCAGCGTTTGATCGGACTCGACCCTCTTTCCGAAGACCTCTATCGCCGTCTGATGCGTTTGTTCGTGCTGAATAACGATCGCGCCAGCGCATTGCACGTCTACCACACCTGTGTCACCACCTTACAACGCGAATTGGGAGTCGACCCCGATCCGGCGACTCAAGAAGCCTACGAGCGACTCATGCAGCACGAGACGCCTGTCATTCCGGCCAGAGCCCAGCAAACACTGCTCGCTGCTACCCCAATGCTCATCGGACGAAAGCAGGAATGGGAGGCTCTGCAAGAGGTCTGGCACGCTGCGAGCACTGGCGAGCCGCGCTTCGTTCTCGTGACGGGGGAAGCAGGCATTGGCAAATCACGGCTGACCGAGGAATTACTGCTGTGGGCGAGCCAGCAGGGTGCAGTCACCGCGAAGACGCGCTCCTATGCCGCTGAGGGCCAACTCTCGCTCGCACCAGTAACGGACTGGCTCAGGAGCGAGGGTCTGCGATCGAAGCTCGGGCAACTCGACGAGGTTTGGCTCACCGAGGTCGTGCGCCTCCTGCCGGAGCTGTTAGCGGAGCGGCCAGATTTACTGCACTACGGGTCAGTGACCGAGTACGGCCAGCGCCAGCGCTTCTTTGAGGCCCTGGCACGCGCCATCCTCCTCACCCCACAGCCATTACTCTTGTTGATCGATGACTTGCAATGGTGCGATCAGGAAACGCTCGCATGGTTGCATTTTCTGTTGCGCTTCGACCCAACAGCACGGCTGCTCGTCATTGGGTGCGCCCGTGAGGAAGAACTGCCGCCGCAGCATCCGTTGCGCACCTTCCTGCTGCATCTGCGCAGCACCATGCGTGTGACAGAAATGACGCTCCAGCCGTTAGATGCAGCAGAAACAGCGAAACTGGCATCGCAGGTGGCAAACCGTGAGCTGGATATGGGCTCGGTCATGCACCTGTTTCAAGAAACCGAGGGATATCCATTGTTCGTGGTCGAAATGGTGCGGGCCGACCTGGGACGAGTATCAGCCAGCCCGCCAGAGGCCGATCGCCCCCACAGGCAGCCGCCGCTTGATGATGCTCGAACGCTCCCGCCACGTGTGCATGCGGTGCTCGTCGGTCGCCTCCTGCAACTCTCGGCCTCCGCTCGCGAGTTTGTTGAATTTGCCGCGACCATTGGCCGCGAATTCACTCTCGACCTTTTAATCACTGTCGGCAACACCGACGCTGATAGCGCCGTACGTGCGCTGGACGAACTCTGGCACAAACGGATCGTGCGCGAACACAGCGCGAACAGCTATGACTTCACCCACGATAAGCTGCGCGAGGTTGCTTATGGAGAGATCAGTGCGCCACAGCGCCGCATGCTGCACCGTCGCGTCGCGCAAGCGTTGGAAGCAATGCATGCTGAGGACCTCGACGCGGTCAGCGGCCAGATTGCGTCGCATTACGAGCGCGCGGGCATGATCGAGCAGGCGCTCCCCTATTATCAGCGCGCGGCAGCAGTGGCGCAGCGCGTGTATGCGAATGAGGATGCCATCAGCCTGCTATCGCGTAGTCTGGAGTTGCTTGAGCTCCTGCCTGCCGGTGCGAAACGCGACAAAAAGGAGCTCAGCCTGCAACTTGCACTGGCACCGATCTACATTGTGACCAAAGGCTGGGGGACGCCGGAACGGGAGCGCGTGCTCGATCGCGCACTAGCATTGTGCGACACGGTCGGTGACGACGCACAGCGGGCGCAGACGCTCTTTGGATTGCAGTCTTTGTACGTCGTGCAGGCAAAGCTTGAAAGTGTGCAAATGGTCTTCGATGAACTGCATACACTGTATCATCGCTCTTTTGGGACAGTGCCGCCGCCGGTTGCCGGAATGATGTTGGCCGGGGCGCGACTGCACCTGGGGAGGATCACTGACGCAAACGCGCAATTTGCGGAGGTCATCGCGGTGCACGACCCTGACCAACTGCTCCACCTCCAGGAGTCACAGGGAGTAAACTATGCGGCGCTTGCGCAGGCATGGCAATCGCATGCGCTCTGGTGCCTGGGCTATCCGCAGCAGGCACTCAGCCGGGGACTCGACGCGGTCAAGCTGGTGCAGGACCTGGATCAGCCTTTCAACCAGGCGCTAGTGTCAGCCTACCTGGCCTTGCTGCAGCAGTTGCGCGCCGATGAGGTAGTCGCCCGCGAGCACGCCGAGCAAGCGTACGCGCTCACGAGCAAGTTCCAGGCACCCTACTATCGCGCGTGGGCCGACATCTTAGTCAGCTATGCGCTGGCCCTGGAGCAACACAACGAGGAGCGCATCGGGCGCCTGCGTGGCTCGATCACCGCATTTAAAGCATCGGGCGCCAGATTGCGTCTGCCGTATTACCTCTCGCTGCTCGCGCAGGTCTATGGGAAAGCCGGGCGCGCTGAGGAGGGGCTCGCATCCATTGACGAGGCGCTCACGGAAGCGCGCACACACAACGAGCGCTGGTGGGACGCGGAGCTACATCGGCTGCGAGGCGAGTTCCTGCTCCTGCGCGGTGCGGATACATCTGATGGCGAAGCGGCGATCCTCCGAGCGATCGAGATCGCACGCTCCCAACAGGCCAAATCGTTAGAACTCCGTGCAACGATGAGCCTGGCACGGTTGTGGATCGCGCAGAATCGATCTGACGACGCCAGGCGGCAGCTAAGCGACCTGTATGCCTGGTTCACAGAAGGATTTGAGACGCCGGACCTGCAGGCTGCCCGGCTCCTCCTCGCGCAGCTGTAGCTTGCCTGCGCGTGCATCTTGTCCTGAAATAACGCTTTGCTAACGCGCATCTGACCGAAAGCATCCGCATACATCTTGAAAACATCATCTCATCTTGAGCCACCAAACGTTTTGCTAACGCCACCCATGCTATTCTTCCAGAAGTCGACCTGCGGATATGTATGATAGCGACTGTTGCTCTGTCTGTCATGCAACGCTTGCCGCAAAATCATCGGCTTCCGCATACGGTCGAGACATTGACCGTAGCATACACAGTTTACTTAACAGCATGGACAAGGAGAAAAGTATGATGGAACAGCAAACAACCCCAGTCGCTTTGAAGGAAACGGCGGTTCAGGAGCTTGTAGCGCGCATGCGCGGAGAGTTGCTTCGTCCCAGCGATGCTGGCTACGAGCAGGCTATCCGGGTCTACAACGGCATGATCGAGAAGCGACCCGCCCTGATCGCCCGCTGCGTGGATGTGGCCGATGTGATCGCGGCGGTCAACTTTGCCCGCGAGCATGAGCTGACGTTGGCCGTGCGAGGCGGTGGGCACAGCGGTCCTGGCCTGGGGACCTGCGATGACGGCCTGGTGATCGACCTGTCGGGCATGAAGGGTATACGCGTCGATCCGTCCGCGCGCACCGCTCGCGTCGAAGGTGGCTGCACCTGGGGCGAGGTGGACCATGCCACGCATCCCTTCGGGCTGGCCATGCCCAGTGGTTTCATTTCGACCACCGGCGTCGGTGGGCTGACGTTGGGTGGAGGCATTGGCTACCTCTCGCGTACACTGGGCCTGACGATCGACAACCTGCTGGGCGTTGATATGGTGCTCGCCGATGGCAGCTTTGTCACGGCCAGCGCCGAGGAGCATACCGACCTGTTCTGGGCAGTACGCGGTGGTGGCGGCAACTTCGGCGTTGTCACATCGTTCCTGTTCCAACTGCACCCGATCAGCACGGTCTATGGCGGGCCGATGCTCTGGCCGCTCGAACAGGCGGCAGAATTGCTGAAGTTCTGGCGCGACTTCATCTCGAACGCTCCTGAGGAGATCAACGGCTGGTTCGGATTTGTCACGGTGCCACCCGCGCCACCCTTCCCGGAGCAGTTTCACCTGCAGAAGATGTGCGCCATCGTGTGGTGCTACAGCGGCGCGCTGGACAAGGCCGATGAGCTATTCAAACCAATTCGTGCCTTTAGCTCTCCGGCCGTGGACTTTGCTGGGCCGATCCCGTGGCCGGTTCTGCAGAGCCTGTTCGATGCGTTGTACCCGAAGGGCTTGCAGTGGTATTGGAAGGCCGACTTCTTCAAAGACCTGAGTGAGAAGGCGATCGATCTGCATGTGAAGTATGGCGCGCAACTGCCGACGATGCACTCGACGATGCACATCTATCCGATCAATGGCGCTGTCCACCGGGCCAGCACGAGCGACACCGCGTTCAGCTTCCGTGACGCCAACTTCGCCGAGGTGATTGTCGGTGTCGATCCCGACCCGGCCAACAACGAGCGCATGACCCAGTGGGCCAGGGACTATTGGATGGCATTGCATCCCTATTCGGCGGGAGGGGGCTATATCAACATGATGATGGATGAGGGCACGGACAATGTGAAGGCGGCGTACCGCGACAACTACGCCCGGCTGGCACAGATCAAAGCAACGTATGATCCGGGCAATCTGTTCCATGTGAATCAGAATATCACGCCAACCAGGTGATGCTGGGTTTGAAATGATATAGGCAATTTGGGCTATATATCAAAGCGTTTCATCGCAATTCAAGATATGTATGCTATCATAACACATGTTCCCCATTTAGATGTGCGCCAAGAGCGCCTGTCAGTCGTGCTTGTAAGCGCACATGAGGAACAAAACTGCTTGTGGAGGTTTGCACATTTTCTCTAGAAAGAAGATTCATGCAAACAATTCAACACATCCAGATGTGTTTACGACAGCGTATTACAGGAAGTCTTGTAGGAAAGTTTCGTATTGGTGTAGTTCTTGGACTGCTCCTTTTAGTCGCAACATTCATTTTGAATGTGCCTGGTGCAAGTGCACAAGCGCGCACTGCCTGCTCGGGGAGTGACCGCGCCTACATAGTTGTGAGCGGTGATACGCTCAGTAGGATTGGATATCGCTATGGTACAAGCTGGTCAGCACTTGCATCCTACAACCAAATTGTCAATCCCAATTTGATTTATATTGGTCAGACTGTCTGTATTCCTTCTCAAGGAACGGTCAGCAATGACCCAGGGCAGGTACAGAACAACAGTGCCTCGACAAACGTTGCTCAACAGCCAGTACCGGCCGCTAGCAATAGCGTCGTGGCTCTGATCAACCAGACGTTTGGCTCTTACGCATCAGGAGCTATCAATGTAGCGAGCTGCGAGTCCGGTCTAAATCCCGGTGCTTCCAATCCATCGGGTGCTGCTGGTCTCTTTCAAATAATGCCGGGTACATGGGCGGGGACCTCAGAAGCAGGCCAATCGCCCTATAATGCCTCTGCAAATATTGCAGCAGCTTACCAAATCTTTGTACGCGATGGGTACAGTTGGAGAGAGTGGACTTGCCAGCCTTAGTGCTACTAAGCATGACAGGTCTATAAAGAAATCCACAACCTTCGCGCCTCCTAAGCAGTAGGACAGTAAGAAGCCCAGGATTCTTGTGAACTCCTGGGCTTCTGCTCAGAACCTTCTTATTATTGATTGGGTGGCACATTACACCTTGACCCATGACGAGGACAGGTCTGTTGTTTACACCCATCCCCCTGACATCGATGAACCTGCGTAAAGGCACCCTGAATAGTGGGCATTGTGCCATCGATGAACCAGTCGGTGACGGTAGGCTCGCCTGGATGCGGCAAGAGACCTGTAATCGCGGAAACAGTGTGGGCATGCACATCAGGCGGTTTGATAAAATCGTCAGGTGGGTAGTTATAGTATTGCGAGACGTACTCCATCACGTCGTGCCAGATAGGACCGGCGCCCGTAATACCAATTACATTGTTCATGATACTGTTGTCGCTGTTCCCGGCCCATACACCCACAGCCACGTGCGGCGTATAGCCCATTGTCCAGTTATCGCGGAAACTATCGGTGGTACCGGTTTTTGCGGCGGCTGGGCGATCCAGCTCGAGTGGGTTACCCGCGCCGAACTCGTGAATGCGCGATGCCTTGTCTGCGAGTATGCTGCTCATGAGGAAAGCAACATCTGCACGTACAGCTCGGACACCACCGGGATGGGCGGCATTATAGGTATACAGCGGATGACCCTGGCTATTGGTTATCTCCAATATTGACGTTGGCGGCACACGTACACCCTGATTGGCGAAAGTGGCGTAGGCGCTCGTCAGATCTAATAGTGACACCTCAGCCGTACCTAGCGCCATCGACGGGCCAAGGCTGCTTGGTTTTCGGCTGGCCACTTCCTTGATTCCAAGACGTCCCGCCATGTTCAACACATTGGGAACGCCCGCAAACTCTAGCGCATCGATGGCCGGAATGTTAAACGAATTGGCTATCGCGTTGCGCACGGTCATGGGAAAGCCCGTGTGGAATTGTCCATCATAGTTTGGCGGCTCATAATACTTGGGAGGATTATCCGAGACCAGTGTCGGGTAGATCGTCTGGTGATCTTGCAGGATCATAGCAGGATACCAGCCCATCTCAAAGGCGGTTGAGTAGACAACCGGCTTAAACGACGAGCCCGGTTGGCGCAGCGCTAAGGCGGAATTATATTCGCCACGCACCTGGGGGCTGTTGTCGTTGTACTTCGCGCTGCCATTCATCGCCAGTATTTCTCCGTTGGCAGGATTCATCACCACCACGGCAGCATTATTGACATTATTCGACGTATTCAACGGCCCATAGCAGCCAAAATAGTTATCGCAGTTCACCTTGTAGAGATGGTTATACGTAATCTGCTCGACCTTCTTCTCTAGATCGAGGTCCAGCGTCGTGTAGATATTGTACCCGCCATCGTACAGATTTTGTGCTCCGATCAATGGCACCAGCACCTGGTCAATCACATATTGTACAAAGTGAGGTGCCTGCATACCGTGCGTAAATTGCTTGAATGTGAATTTCGCCATCTCTTGTTCCGCCTGGTGGGCCTGCTTATTGCTAATCATGCCCTGGTCGACCATCGCTTGTAAAACACCCTTTTGCCTTGCGAGCGCGGCGGATTTATTTGTGATCGGATCATAGTAGGATGGACTCTGCGGGAGACCGGCCAGCATGGATGCCTCGCCGAGATCAAGTTGCGAAACTGCCGGAGTGCAGCGGTTGTGTGTGCATTTGGGTTGAAGGTGGAAGTAGTTCTCAGCGGCGGCTTCGACCCCATAGTTCAGGTCACCATAATAGACCGTATTCAGGTACATTTCCATGATCTTCCACTTGGGATATTGCCCTGTCAAACCATATGCCAGCAACGCTTCCTCGCCTTTGATCTGAAAAGAGCGAGGCTGGTTAAGAAAGAGCTGGTTCTTGATCAACTGCTGGGTGATCGTGCTGCCTCCTTCGACGACGGTCTGATTTTGCAGATTGGCGACAGCAGCACGTAAAATGCCCTGGAAGTCAACACCGTTATTCTGCCAAAAGGTGTGATCTTCAGCGGCAACAGTAGCATTTACCAGAAACGGTGAAACATCGTTGTAATTGACATAAGTACGTCTTCCATATTTAGGGTCATAGAGTTCATACAGTAAGCGCCCTTTACGGTCATAAATTCGCGTCGATTGGAACAGCGTATGGTTAGCCATGCCATTAAGCAGCGGCAATTGCGACTGGTAGTAAGCAAAAGCACCCCCTGCGCTGCCTGTAAGTAGAGCAAGCAGCACCGCGAAGATGACAACCATCATAGTCAACAGGCGTGGGACAGCGCTTTCCCTGTGGTTAATTCGTTCTTGCCGCCGCTTCCTTAAAATTATGCGATTAATATGTGTGCGATGCTGCGCGAAATTCTGTTCATCAAGTTTTGCCGGAGTTGTAGATAGAGCATTTTTCTTTGTGTGAGTAGCCGGGTAAACGGCTGGGCTTGCCTGCACCCCACGATTATATCCGTTGGCCACTTCATTGCCGGTGTTTCCAGCAGGAATCAGGGCTCGTACTTCTTTATTGTGCTTATCGTTATACTCGTCCATTTACGATCCTACCTTTAAAATAGTTGCTAAAATATATGTTAGTATCATGACTGGACGCTTGGTCGCACTCCATTATAGTATAACGCATTGCTACTCTAACTTGTATCAAATATGTATTAAGATGTACTAATGTATAGTACCGTGTGCAACCCTCGTATCTCCATTACGTATGATATGTAAGAGAACGATATATCGCCTTGTATGCAGTAAGATGAAGAGTATCACGGGTGTACCGATATCCCTGGAGTGGAGGCAGAGGAGCCTTTATGAGCCAACAACAATTTTCGCCTGAGTCGCAGTCCAATCAGCAGGGTGCGACAAACGAAGAAGCTGAAATTCATCAGCCGCAGTATCCTTATTCCTGGTCAGGCAAGCTGAAACAAGGAGGGGTTCCCAGGGATGAGCTGCCTTTCAACTATGACCCCACCGTGACACCACAAGATCACGGTGCGCAAGCCCCCGGCAACGCTAACTCTCAAAGCTCAGCGCAATCACAGCCCGGGGTTCAATACATTCCGCCTATGAGTGACGGTGACGCCTACGAGCAGGGATATCGCCCGTACCAGGGGTATCGCCCATATAATTCATACAATGCGACACAGGGTGGGCAGGGTGTCCCTCCCTGGGCAAGGCCACAACCGCACAGGCGCAATCCTATGCGCTTCGGACTTCTCATACTCATTTTGATTGTCATAGGATTGTCACAAACAATTTTCGCACACGGGGGACTATTATTGGGTTTAGCCGCATTCGCTTTTCATGAGGGCGTTCCGGCCGCGCCGCGTCCGCTACCGCTCCTGGCGACGTGGTCGATGGCGGTTCTAGGGAGGTACCAGGAACCCTGTCAACTGTAACAAGGGACTGGGCCTGTAGATTCCATTTACTTAAAAACTGCTCCCCGCAAGGGGCAACCGTTCCCCTCCTATCTAAAAAGAATGCGAGGGTTATCCCGGTTGGAGAGTTGTATAATATATGTACGTGATAAACGATGATTATAGAGTAAGAAATTGACGGAGATCGAACAAAGCATCCCGCAGATAGATAATGAAATAGACCTGACAAACCTACGTGAGTTACGCAACCTGCTCTACGCCCATCAAATGCGGCCCAACAAAGCCTTTGGGCAAAATTTCTTAGTCGACCGTTCAGTGTTGCAGCGTATCATTGGAGCAGCAGAGATTAACGCGGACGATCAGGTATTAGAGCTTGGCGCAGGAACAGGCGTTTTGACCCGAGAACTGGCAAAACATGCCCGGCGCGTAGTAGCGGTCGAGTTAGAGCGCGATATGCTGTCGCTGCTCGCCGAAACTACACGCTATTTTGCCAATGTCGAATTGGTCGAACGCAACATGCTCTATGTTGATCCAGCAGAGGTTTTTGAGTCGGCAGCCTATAAACTCGTGGCTAATTTGCCATATTATATTACCGCCCCAACATTCCGTCATTTCCTGGAAAGCACCAATCCGCCGCGCCTGCTCGTGGTGATGGTACAATATGAAGTCGCACAGCGCATCGTTGCTGAACCGGGCGATCTCAGTTTACTTGGGGTGAGCGTTCAGTTCTATGGCAAGCCGAAAATTATCGACCATGTGCCGGCGCGTGCATTTTATCCCGCGCCCAAAGTTGACTCGGCTATTCTACGCATCGACTTGAAGGACGAGGTGCCACTGACGAGCAACCAGCGTGATAGCTTCTTTCGTCTCGTACAGGCCGGTTTCTCAGAGCGCCGCAAACAACTGCATAATTCGCTGGCGCACGGGCTGCATCGAAAAGATGCGGTAGTGCAGGCCTGGCTTTCAGCAGCAAGTATCGATCCAGCGCGCCGTGCTGAAACGTTAAGTATCGAAGAATGGTTACAGCTTTGGCATAAAATGGAAAAGCTATGACAACGCAAGAAAAGGAACAATATTGCGATAACTGCGGGGCAGCGAACCCGGTAACAGCTCGCTTTTGCCAGTTTTGTGCCACGCTGCTTCCTTTCCAATACACAACTGGTTCTCTGCCAGTGCAGACCTTGCTTGCTGGACGTTACCAACTGCTGAGCCGTATCGGTCAAGGCGGAATGGGCGCTGTCTACAAAGCCGCCGACACGCGTTTTAATAATCGCCCGGTAGCTATCAAAGAGATGAGTAGCACGGGATTACCTCCTGCTCGCCTGCAAGAGGCCGAAGAAGCCTTTGAACGCGAGGCGCACCTGCTCGCGGACTTGCTTCATCCCAATTTGCCGCGCATCTATGACAGCTTCACCGAAAACGACCGCTCATACCTGGTGATGGACTTTATCGAGGGCCAGACATTAGAAGAATACCTGGAGCAAATTGGCGGTGGTCCACTTCCAGCAGATCAAGTCATCAAGTGGGCGCAGCAGCTATGTGATGTTCTAAACTACCTGCATACGCATGAGCCCCCCATTGTCTTTCGCGATCTGAAGCCTGCCAATGTGATGATCAGCGAAAGCGGCCATATTTTTCTGATCGATTTTGGTATTGCGCGCATTTTCAAGCCGGGAAAACAGCACGATACGGTAGCGCTTGGTTCGCCTGGCTACGCGGCTCCCGAACAATACGGCAAGTCACAGAGCACACCGCGCTCTGATATCTATAGCCTGGGAGCCCTGCTGCATCACCTGCTGACGGGCCAGGACCCAAGCGATCAGCCTTTTTTCTTTCCATCTGCCTCGCGGCTGAACCCTGCTGTCAATTCCGCGCTCGATGTCTTGCTGCAAAAAATGCTGGAAATGGATAGCGATAAACGACCGGCCAGTGCGATTGAGGTATTGAATGGGTTAGAAGCGATTAGTGCCTCCCAGTCCCGGTCGACTTCGGGGTCATTAAGTCCTGACCCGCTGCTGGCAGATGCCTATACACTCTATACGCAAAAGCGCCTGGATGAAGCCGTTGCCGCTTACAACAAGTTATTGCAGGCGAATAATACCAGTCCGTTAGGATGGCAAGGATACGCTTTAACCCAGCGCATGCGTGGGCTGGAACAGGAAGCATTGACTTCTTTTGAACGTGCCCTACAGCTGGACCCAGGGCTGGTGACTTCCTGGAATGGCAAAGGAACGGTGCTCAGTAAGCTGCGCCGCCACCGGGAAGCGCTCGATGCTTTTGAACATGCTTTGCAGTTGGACCCCAATAATGCGGCAGCCTGGAATGGTAAGGGTATAGCTTTAAATGTCCTGGGGCATTCCCAGCAAGCTCTGAAGGCTTTTGAGACAGCACTGCGTTCCGACCCGGGCTTAATCCAGGCATGGAGTAATAAGGGTGTGCTACTCTATGAAATGGGTCGCTATGCCGAGGCTGAAAGAGCGTATCAAGAGGCTATTAACCTGGATAATAAGCTTGCTTCTGCTTATTTTGGGTGTGGCCAGGCCTTGTATGCTCAGCGTAAATTGAAACAGGCGCTGCGTATGTTTGAGCGCGCCATTCAGGAAGACTCTAAATATACCGAAGCCTGGAATAGACGCGGCAACATCCTCGATGAGTTAGGCGACACTACGCGAGCTTTGCAGTCCTACGACCAGGCGCTGCAGACCGATGCGCATTTTGCTCCTGCCTGGAGTGGCAAGGCAGGTATATTGCGCCAGCTCGGACACCATTTTGATGCCTTGAAAGCCTATAATTTCGCGCTGGACATCGACCCGAACTTTTCGCTGGCCTGGAATGGCAAAGGCAACACACTGTATAGCATGCGTAACTACTACGAGGCGCTGATCGCTTATGACCGCGCTCTTAAGCTGAATCCACGTCTCAAAACCGCCTGGCATAACAAATCGCTGGTACTTTACCAGCTGGGTCGTCATGAAGAAGCATTGAAAGCCGCGGAAGAAGCCATTCGTCTACAGCCAAATGACCCCGACAACTGGCAGCGCAAAGCCGACTCTCTGAAGAAACTTCGCCGCCGCGAAGAAGCGCGTTTTGCCGAGGCTCAGGCTGCGCACCTGCGAGGAAACGCGTAGCATCCTTTAATCGTCCCCCTCTTCGTGAAGGGCATCTCGCAATCTCGTAAGCGCCCGGTGGAGCAGTGAACCAACTGTCCCTTCAGGCATATGCAACATGTGTGCAATCTCGCGGTTCTGGAGGCATGCAACAAATTTTAACCCGATCACCACGCGCTCTCGCTCTGACAGTCGTTTGAGCTGGGTAAGCAAAAGCATACGTTCCTCGCGAGCCACTATCGCCTCCTCTGGTGAACATTCCCTGGGATGGTTTGTATCAATAAGCGACTCCAAAGATACCATTGTGCGGTGCCGCCGGTAATAATCCGAAGCGCAATTGCGGCCAATGCGAAAGAGCCATGCGCCTACCGCTCCTGGTGATTGCAGGTCGTCAAGATGGCTCAGGGCACGCTCAAACACCTGTGATACCAGTTCCTCGGCGATATCCGTCGAGCCGGTACGAAAACACAAGTATGCCAGGACACGCGCGTAGTACTGCTGGTACAACTCGTCAAAGGAGACCTTCTTCCCCCCGATTTCGGCTGTCAGCGCGCTGTTTTTATCTCGTTTTACGGGTAACGACCATACTGGGAGCCGGGTACCCGGCAGGGGTACACCCAAGTCGCTCCCTATATTCATAAAATCTTTTCCCCGCACTCGCTTTTTCTTTCGCTCTTAAGTAGAGGATGCAATAAATCGCAATGTATTGTAAAAAGTGAAGAACGCCCAGGGATGTGCCTTCGTGCAATGATGACCGAAGCAAATAAACCGACGAGTCACAGGGCGAGCAAATATCCCACAGGTTCTTTCTAAGAACTAAAGGAATTACGTTAAAAGCGGGGGAGAGTATCACAGAATGCCTGAGTGAACAGGGTACATTTCATAGTTTTGCAGGGTATTGAGCCGAGCGAAGCGATAGAGCGCATGGGCCCATACGCACCAACTTAAGGCAGGTTGCAGCGTAGTCCCCACCCCAGGGCGACCGCAAGGGATCACCCCTACTATACTTCCGATTGGCTCGCCAAGCCCGTGTATAGTAGGGGCGGGGCTTGCCCCCGCCCTGTGGCCGTGCAGGGCAATCGCTCCTTTTCCACTGAGGGTGCAGCCATCTTGCTTCGGTAATGTGTGATGCAGATGGCCCTCAGCCTCAGGCCATGTCGAAGACCAGCCGTGCCGGAACACGAGCCTGCTCAACTTCCTCTATGGCGTGATTGACGTCCTCGAGTTGTCGCTTCTCATAAATCACGTGCGTCTTCCCAGCCGCGTGTAAGTCGAAGACTTCTGCGAGGTCGAGGCGCGTTCCAACAATCGAGCCGACGATCTTGATCCCATTGAGCACCGTCTCGAAGATCGGAAGCTGCATGTAGTTATCCGCCGGGAGCGCGACAAAGACCAGGGTCCCACCGCGCCGAAGCGCACGGAACGCTTGCTCGAAAGCCCGCGGTGAGACCGCCAGGCTGATCGCTGCGTCAGCCCCGCCAAGCTTCTTGATGGCCTCAATCGGATCTTCCCTCAGGCCGTTTACTGTGTAGTCCGCGCCGAGCTTCTTTGCCAACTCCAACTTCTCGTCAACCAGGTCTACTGCCACAACTGTGGCGCCAGCAATCTTGGCATACTGCAAGGCCATATGTCCGAGTCCACCGATACCGAAGATAGCCACAAGGTCCGTGGGACGCGCCCCACTCATCTTTATCGCTTTATAGGTCGTGACGCCTGCGCAGGTCAGCGGGGCTGCCTCCAAGGGATTCAGGGTCGCGGGTACTTTCGCGACATATTTTGCGAAGGCCTTGGCATATTCAGCGTAACACCCATCGAGGAAGTAGCCGGTATTGAGCTGCTTCTCGCATAGTGTCTCCCATCCTGATACGCAGTACTCGCAGGTACCGCAGGCATAGCCCAGCCATGGAATGGCTACCCGGTCTCCCTCTTTGACCTCAGTCACTCCCGGCCCGACCATTTCGACAATGCCTACACCTTCATGGCCTGGAATGAATGGAAGTTTGGGTTTAACCGGCCAATCTCCATGAGCGGCGTGGATGTCCGTATGGCATAGTCCCGACGCTTCAATCCGAACGACAATCTGCTCAGGACCCGGCTCCGGCTTGGCTATGTCCTCAATGCGAAGCGGTGATGTGAACTCGTGCACGATTGCTGCCTTCATCGTCTCTTTCTCCTTTTTCTCTGTGCAAAAACAATAAGCAGGCGAACGCATAAAAAGTGAACTTCACTGGAGATTACTCCTCTTCTACTATGGAAGCTCTACGATGATTAGTAACCGGATGTGCAAGTTTTTCTTCCAGGAGGCCCCCACTTCTCTCAAGTGGAAGTCAGTGTGGATGGGGAGAAGCAACTCACAGCAGAACAGTGTAGAGCCCTGAACTCACAGCCTCATCACATATGTGTCGCTTTACATCACGAAGCTGTCACGATTTTACACAGTTCCTTATAATACTCTTCTCTAGTCCCATCGCGGCAAGCGTGGTATAATAGCGTACACCATTCCCATACAAAAGGGAACATAGCCGAGGGAGAGGCCTTGCACGTATGTTTCGTAAAATTCTAATTGCTAACCGTGGTGAAATTGCGCTGCGGATCATTCGCGCATGTCGCGAGATGGGGATTCGCAGCATCATTGCACATTCAGAAGCTGACCGTGATTCATTACCCGTACGCGTGGCCGATGAACATATCTGCATCGGGCCAGCCGCAAGCGGCAAAAGTTATTTGAATATTCCCAATATTATTAGCGCAGCGTTGATAACAAACGCAGACGCCATTCATCCAGGCTATGGTTTTCTCGCCGAGAATACCAGCTTTGCCGAAATCTGCGCGGATGCCCATATCACCTTTATTGGACCGCCGGCTTCCGTTATGGCAATCCTGGGTGACAAAGTAGCCGCCCGTGAGACCATGTCCGAGCTAGGAATGCCAATGCTCCCGGGCACCCCCACTTTGCGCACACTTGCCGAAGGGATAGAGGCGGCGCGGGAGATTGGTTTCCCCCTCATGCTCAAAGCAGCCGCCGGGGGCGGAGGACGCGGCATTCGCCTGGTGAAACGCGCGGACGAGTTCGAGCGTGTATTCACTACGGCCCAGAATGAGGTACGCGAGGCTTTCCGTGATGATGGACTGTACCTCGAACGTTACCTGGAACATGCCCGCCACGTTGAGATTCAGGTACTGGTGGACAATTTTGGGCATGGTGTGCACCTGGGCGAGCGCAACTGTTCGTGCCAGCGACGTAACCAGAAGGTACTGGAAGAATCTCCTAGTCCGCACCTGCCTCCTGAATTGCGCCAGGAAGTGGGTATGAAAGCCATTCGGGCGGTGGAGATGTTGGGATACCGTAATGCCGGTACGCTTGAGTTCCTGCTGGATGACCAGGACTGCTATTATTTTATGGAGATGAATACTCGTTTACAAGTTGAACACCCGGTGACAGAGCTGGTCACAAGCACCGACATTGTCAAGGAGCAGATCCGTATTGCGGCCGGGATGCCTCTCCAGCTCGAGCAAGAAGATATCCAGTTCCGTGGTCATGCCATCGAGTGCCGGATTACAGCGGAGGATGCAGATAACGATTTCCGCCCGCAAACGGGTGTGGTTGAGAAATATTTGCCTCCAGGTGGTCCAGGAGTGCGTGTCGATAGCCACCTCTACGCGGGCTATGCAGTTCCACCGCACTATGACTCCTTGCTGGCCAAACTCATCGTCTGGGCGGAAACGCGCGAAGCGGCAATTGCACGCATGCAGCGCGCGCTCGGTGAGTTTGTGATCGAAGGCCTGGTAACCACTATACCGTTTCATCAGCGTTTACTCGGGCATGAAGGATTTATTCGTGGGGAGACGTATACCAGTTTCCTGCAGGAAGAAGCAGTAGCATTGGGCATATAAGTTTCAGGGAGGTGACTCTATGTCTCGTATAGTTGTAACCGGGTTGGGAATAATTACCTCGGTAGGTAACGACCTGGCATCGTCATGGGAAGCACTTTGCCATGGCAAATCCGGAGTAGGAGAAATCGATAGCTACGACACCAGCCAGCACCGCGTGCATTTCGGTGCCGAGGTCAGGAATTTTGACCCTGCCCTGTATATGGATCGCAAAGAGATACGCCGTAACGACCCGTATGAGCATCTGGCCATCGCCACTGCCAGGCAAGCGCTTGACCAGTCGAGCTTAATGATTACCGATGAGAACGCCGATGATATTGGTGTGTACATTGGCAGCGGTATCGGGGGCCTGGTGACACTGCACGAGCAGTTCAAAGTTCTCCATGACAAAAGCCCGGACCGCATCAGCCCGTTCTTTATTAACATGATGATTGTGGATGGAGCGCCCGGAATGGTCTCGATCCTCACTGGCGCGAGAGGCCCAAACTGGGCCGCCGTCTCCGCCTGCGCTACTAGCGGCAACACCATTGGAGAAGCATGGGAAACCATCCGCCGTGGCGATGCTAAAGCAATGATCGCAGGAGGCGGTGAAAAGGCGATAACACCCATCGCCATGGCCGCCTTCGATAACATGCATGCCCTTTCGCGCCGCAATGACGATCCGCAGGGAGCCAGCCGCCCGTTTGACGCCACCCGCGAAGGCTTTGTGATGGGCGAGGGAGCGGGTATGCTGATCCTGGAAGATCTCGAATTCGCCAAAGCCAGGGGAGCGAAGATCCTTGCTGAACTGGTCGGCTATGCCGCAACGGGGGATGCGTACCATATAACCGAGCCTGCTCCTGGTGGTTCAGGCCTGGTGCGAGCAATGCGGCGCGCACTGCAAAAAGCAGGGCTGCGCCCTGACCAGGTGGATTACATAAACGCGCACGGCACCTCGACTCCCTACAACGATCGCACGGAGACCCAGGCCATCAAGACCTGCTTCGGAGAGCATGCCTATCGCCTGGCAATCAGCTCAACCAAATCGATGATCGGGCATACGCTGGGAGCAGCAGGCGCAGTTGAAGCCGTTATCTCCATCATGACCATCCTGACAGGAGTTATACCACCAACCATCAACCTGCACCATCCCGATCCCGATTGCGATCTTGACTACGTGCCTAACGAAGCGCGCCAGGCGACAGTTAATATAGCCATGTCCAACTCCATGGGCTTTGGCGGCCACAACACCTGTCTCATTTTCAAACGCTATGAACCGTAGGGGGTGGCTGCCCCCTCGTTTATATAGGAAAAAATCTAAAGAGTAACGAAGATGGACATACACGAGCATGAGACGCCCTGGATCAAGCGCGTCGAAGAACTCATAAAAGTGCTCGAGGGCAGCACCATCGGCGAACTGGAACTCACCGAGGCGGGCACAGAGATTATCATCCGGCGACGGCCAGACATGGTGATGGTCTCTGTGCCCACTGAGCAATTGAGTTCGGCTCAGCCGGGGATACAGGTAGCCCCTGGCACCAACGGTCACACTGTAAAAGAAGATCACAGCATCGCCATCCCCGCGCCCCTGGCAGGCGTCTTTTACTCCGCCCCTTCACCTACATCCCCCCCGTTTGTCAACATTGGCGACATGGTGCATGTGGGACAGGTAGTAGCGCTTATCGAAGCCATGAAAGTATTCAACGAAATCCAGTCCGAGGTCTCAGGCCGCGTAATAGCGATTGTGGCGACCAGTGGGAAAGTAGTGCAGAAAGGCGATGTGCTGATAAAGATTGAGCCGCAGTAAGCTTTTGTGAGAGCCTATGATCATTTTCAATGAGGTGAATCGAAATGGAGCCGGATACACTACTACGCGAACAACTGCGCGTACATCTTCAAGGTGGAAACGCCCATATGACCTTCGATGAAGTTGTCGCGAATTTCCCTCGCGAACACATGAACACAAAACCGCCGCATTTCTCCTATACCCCCTGGCATCTGCTCGAACACCTGCGTATAGCGCAATGGGATATCCTTGAATTTATCAGAAATCCACAGCATGTCTCGCCCCTATGGCCTGAAGGCTATTGGCCTGCCAAGGACGCACAAGCCGATGAAGATGCCTGGGAACAGACACTTACCTCCATTCGCGCAGATCTTCAAACGCTGAGTCAGATAGTTGCTGATCCCACCGTGAATCTGTACGCTCCCATTCCGCATGGGAGCGGCCAAACTATTTTGCGGGAGATGCTCCTTGTGGCAGATCATAATGCGTATCATCTTGCTGAATTTGCTACTCTCAGGCAGGTGATGGAGACGTGGGGGGATAGTGGGCATTGATCCCGTTCGCGTAAGCTCTTTTGTAACGATACCTAGGGTATGTTATCATTCGGGCAGCGTATATTCTCACCTTATAAGGAGAAACTCGATGGCAGCCCGAATTCTCGTCGTCAATGACACGCAGGAAATCTTAGAATTGTTCCGTACGCTGCTGGAAGAAGAGGGGTATGAAGTCATCTTAGCCGGCTTCCCCATTCAACAAATCAGCGAGATCGAACAGATCAAACCCGACCTCATCATCCTGGACTTTGTCTTCGGTGACCAAAAGACCGGATGGCAGATGCTACAAATGCTCAAAATGAAACGATCAACAGCAGCCATTCCTGTCCTCGTATGTACCGCCGCTCTCGACCTTGTACGCGAGCAAGAAGGCTACCTCGTCTCCCAGGGGGTTCACGTGGTCTTCAAACCTTTCGACATTGATCGCTTGTTGGAAGCCGTCAGACAAGTAATGCAATCACGACATGATCATATTTCCATAATCAGCGAAGAAGAGGAAAAGAAGAAACAGTAAGTATAAAGACCTCCCTTCCTTGACCCACTTTGTCGGTCAAGATTAATCTGCATTGAAGGAGTACCCCTACTTTACTACGGCTTCGCCAGGTATTCAACGAACGTGCAAAAAGCCTATTGGCACCAACTTAAGGCAGGTTGCAGCGTGGCCCCGCCCCAGGGCGACCGCAAGGGATCGCCCCTACTATACAACGGATCAGCCCTCCAATCCCGTGTATAGTAGGGGCTGGGCTTGCCCCTGCCCTGGAGTGGTGCGGGGCAACCGCTCGTGAACCGCTTCCGTTCGCGCCTCTGGGGCTTGCCCCCGCCCTGGGCTTGCCATGGTGGGGCGCGACACTCGCTCATGAACCGCTTCCGTTCGCGCCTCTGGGGCTTGCCCCCGCCCTGTGGCCTACCGGTCTGGCTCACCCAACATTATCACGAGAAGTCCGTCGGGGGGCTGAACAGAGAAGATGGACCCGAACGGTTGATGTACGATTGCTGTTGGCTTTATACCCTTGCTGATATAAGAAGAACGCAGCCCCTCAAGATCGTCCGTCTTGAAGTACAATTCGACGCTACCAGGTTTGGGAGTTGCTTCCGTCGCCTGAACGAGACCAAAACCAATATTGCGCTGCCCATCAACAAGGTTGCGGAATTCAGGAGCATTCTGTGCTGGATCGTGGCTAAAGCCGAGCTCTTGGGTAAAGTAGGTGAGCGAAGCTTCAAGGTCTGAAACGTAAAGCACAATGAAATCAATTGCTGGTGTGGATGGCATGTATACCTTTCCTTTCTTTGCCGCGACAATCGGTCTTACTTGCGCGATTGTCGTAGGTTGTCTATCCATACCAACAGTGTAGCTGATGCGAGTGACAACAGTATGTCAGTAGCGTTTCCAGTTCGAACAATCATTCGATATTTTGATGATTGCGCAGCATGCCCTCTGCCTCCTCCACCAGGCGTTTGCGCAGGGACTCCGGCTCCAAGATATGCACGTGGCGGCCCCAACTGAGGAACCACTGAAGCACTTCGCTCTCCTGCCGTACCCTGAGTGTGACCATCAGCCCTTCAGAAGTCTCTTCCTCGGTCAGGGTGTAGTAGGAGCGTGACTCATGTACCCAGCGAGCAACCTCCTTGTCGAACAATGCTCGTACGATGATGTTCCTTTCTCTACCCTGGTTGTTATCCATCTGAAAGTCAGTACGGCGAGTAAAGGTCTTGGCAAGCAGTTCCAGGTTCTCCATGCGGTCGAGTCGAAAATGGCGCATTCCCTGACGCATATGACAGTAAGCAGCGAGGTACCAGGCATTAGAGATGTGCATGAGGCTATAGGGGTCGGCCTCGCGAGTGCTTTGTGCATCCCTACCGACTTCTGCATGCCGTGTGTGATAACGAAAGCGCACAATAGTTCGCTCGATAATCGCCCGCCGCAGTTGTGGCAGCATCTCGGGCTCAGCTGACTGCTCTGGACCACCCATAACGATGAAGCGAATGTTACTCTGAAGATAGTGCACCTCGTCACGTAGTTTCTCGGGTAGCACTCCTGCTATCTTGCGACCCGCCAACTGGGCGGCTGCGCGATACTGCGCGTCGAAGTTCTGGGCCATGAAGTCGCTGCCTAACAATAGCATCGTCGCCTCGTCCGTGGTGAAGCTTAGTGGTGGTAAGAAATACCCTTTCATCAGCGAGTATCCATGACCGGGGACGGAGATCAAGGGAACGCCTGCCTGACCCAACGCCTGAATGTCGCGATAGATGGTGCGCTTGCTCGTCTCAAAAGTGGCAGCCAGGTCTTCGGCACGCTGCCTGCCCTTGCCTTGCAGTTCGAGTACGATTGCTAAAAGACGGTCGGTTCGGTTCATATATTCATCGCTGCCTCTACTTGATTGCTCTCTTGCTTCCCCTTTTTCCCCTAGCCTACCATGTTCTTCTCTGCCTTACAACCTCCTTATTATCCTTTCTTCGATCGGCTTTTTTTTCACGGTTGCAGGGATTGTCGGGTCAGCGATCGTCTTGAAATATGCGCATGGGCAGCAAGAGATCCTGGCGGGAGGCGTGATCGGACTGGTTAGCTCCATTGTCGTTCTGCTCGTGTGTGTTGCCATCTTTGTCATTGCCGTTGTCGCATTGGCGATACGGACAGGGAGAGTCCGCGGGCGAATGGGAGCCAGGATGTAACACTGCTACTGAAGTAAGGTTGTATTAACTAAACTAGAATGTATTTAGAGAGGCGCAGTTTACCTGAAAACGTCATGCCGGGTTTTATTTCCCATCTTCTTTCCAGACGGAAACGAAATACTGCTCCACGTGCACTACCAACCCTGGCACAATCTGTGAAGGAAGCGTTGCCTTGCCGCGATAGACGCCTTGTGAAAGGTATTCACCGCCTTCTAGTATCAATACCTCAACAGTACACGAGTCAGGATCAACAATCCAATACTCTGGCACTCCTGCGCGAGCATAGGCCGCTATTTTCCTGTATCTATCATGCGTTTCACTGGTAGGTGAGACGACCTCGACAGCCAGGTCAGGAGCACCAACAATATGTCGCTCCTTCAATTTCTTATGACTTGCCTTCAGCAAGACGACCACATCAGGCTGAAAGACTGTATTGGGAGCAAGCTCGACATCGATGGGAGCCACGAATGCTCCACCTATACCGGCCGATTCGACATAAGTAGATAAGTACCTGAAAAACCGGCCAACGATCTCTTGATGAGACCAGCTAGGAGAAGGCGATATATAGAGCACTCCGTTCACAATTTCGTATCGATTCCCATCATCTGGAAGGGTTACATAGTCATCGTAGGTCCAAAAACCCTGTCTGGGGCCCGGAACATTATTGGCTGGAGCGACCACCGGGAGTTTATCAGATGTTTGAGTCATATCAGTCGAGCCTTTCGTATGCAGGGAACGATATCATTTATTGTACCACGATAGCAACGGAAATATGACAGAAGAGGCATGAGTGGGCGACTAGGGACTCGAACCCCAGACCTACTGCGTGTAAAGCAGTCGCTCTAACCAACTGAGCTAGTCGCCCCTGATAGAGAGGGAGTTTGACCGGTGTTGTCTGTATGTGGGGTGCCCTCGAGTGGACTCGAACCACCACGCCTTTACAGGCACAGGCCCTCAACCTGCTGCGTATACCATTCCGCCACGAGGGCTCATCATAACGGATTACGGACGCAATTTTATACTAAACCTTGAAAATTGTCAATCCCCTTTTGTGCGTACAATCAGCGTGCTGCGGGCGGTAAATACCGGCTGCTGCTCGCTATCTGTGCCGGTGGTTTCCGAGATTACGAATATCATAGCACCCCCCTGGCTGGATCGTTCGCGCACATCGGCTACGCGCACAACACAGGTCACCTGCTCACCTATACGCAGTTGGCGCGTATAGCTATATTGTTGCTCACCGTGCAACAACTGCATTTTGGAGCCATCCAGGTACAATCCGGGAACACGCAAGCGGAAAGTGGTTGGAAAGGTAGGCGGCGCATATTGTAGAGTTTCGTTGCTCTGTAATGCCGGGTCTTCTGTGGCTTCCATGAAGCGCCGGACAGCTTCAAACGTGACCTCGAATGTCTGCGGGGGCGAACTTTGACCTATGAGGGTGCTATCAATTGGCATACATGTTGCTCCTTTGAATGCGTTGTAGTGACGCCCCTTGTGGGCGCCAGGCATCACGCCTCTATACTGAAATTGTAATATATCCCAGCCGTTCCAGGGCCATATAGGCGGCGGCAATCTGTCCCTGCACGGCAAAGTCCCCCTTATGTATCAGTTCGAGCAGTTCTTTGGGCGTAATCAGCCGGTTTTCGATAATCTCGACGGGATCGTCTTTCGGCGTGCCCGTCTTGCGCACATTGCGCGCCAGGTACCACCAGATGCGCGTGCGTGCGCCCGTCGGGTTAGCGTACATGTGGGCCAGTAGTTCGATCTGGCCGTCTTCGAAACTGTATCCCGTCTCTTCCATCAGTTCCCGCCTGGCCGTTACCAACGGATCGTCTTCATGGGCATCGATACCACCTGCAGGAAATTCCAGTACCTCGTGCCCAATACCGTGCTTGTACTGGTTATTTATGAGGAAATGCCCATCTCCGGTGAGAGGGACGATGCCTACCCAGCCGCGATTCTCGATAATGTAATAATCCGGAATGATTGGGCCATTGGGAACGGCTGCGCGTTCGCAGCGCACTTTTAGATACATAATGTTTCCTTCTATAGATAGCGTTCAGAGCGGCCACAAGGGCCGCTCCTACAGGTTTTTCCAGTTCGGCTTGCGTTTCTGCAGGAAGGCTTGTAAGCCTTCCTGGGCGTCGTGTGTTTGCATCACCTGCGAGAGATAAAATTCGTTGACTTGCTGTAAGGCTTCTAAGTGTGATGCATGCTTTGCAGCAGCAAGATTGACACTGGCTTTGGCCAGGCGCAAGGCAACAGCGCTTTTTGCTCGCAACAGATCCAGAATGCGTTCCATGTGTTTGTTCAGGTCGCCGGCAGGTGCAGACCAGGTGACTTGCCTCAGGCGTACTGCTTGCGCTCCTGTCAGCGTATCCTCTTCCCCTGCCTGGCCTGATACTATCAGCCTGGCATCCTCTGCCACGAGTGTGAAGTCTGCGGCTTGTATGAGCATAGAGGCCGTCTTCGAGAGCGTAGCTCGCGCAACGGCCAGCACAGGCTGTGGAATGGCTCGAATGGCTGCGCTGGCCTGCTCCCCAATTGCGGAGGGATGCTTTATCGTGTCCTGAGAACCATGTTCAGTGAGTTGGTTGGCAGGATTGAAATCCAGCACAACCGCTTTGATACCACTGCTACTCTGTGTGGCGAGAGAGGCACAGGCGGTACGCAATTCACTGAGCATTAGCACGTGTGGATCAGGTGCCAGCACAATGCGCATAGTTTGCGCCTCGGAGACGATACGTAGCGTTCGATAAGCATGTTGCATAGGATGTATTAACCCTCTCGCAACTTAAAACGTTGGATTTTGCCGGTTGCCGTTTTGGGTAGTTCGGGTACGAACTCGATCCAGCGCGGGTATTTAAAGGCTGCCAGTCGCTCCTTCACGAAAGCTTTGAGTTCGTTCCCCAGCGCTTCAGATGGCTCGTAACCCTGGCTGAGGACGACATATGCCCTGGGCTTGACCAGTTGATCGGCATCCGTGTCACCCACGACCGCGGCTTCAAGTACAGCAGGATGGCCGATGAGTGCGCTCTCTACCTCGACAGGCGAAACCCACTGGCCGCCCACCTTCAACATGTCGTCGGCACGGCCGCAGTACCAGAAATAGCCTTCGGCGTCCTGGTAATACTTATCCCCGGTATGAATCCAGTGGCCATTGATGACATCCTTGGTCTTTTCGTGCTTATTCCAATAATAGGCGGTCGTGCTGTCCCCGCGAATCAACAGATTGCCGATTTCACCCTGTGGTACAACATGCCCGCTTTCATCGGTAATCAAAGCCTCGTAGCCTGGCACAAGCTTGCCGGTACTGCCCGGTTTTATTTCGTCTGGGCGATTGCTGATAAAAATGTGCAGTATCTCTGTGCTGCCAATACCGTCAAGAATGTCTACGTTGAATTTTTCCTGCCAGCGCCGCAGGATATCGGCAGGTAGGGATTCCCCGGCCGAGACACAGATACGCACAGAGGAGAAATCGAAGCGTTTCTCTGCCTCGGGCAGGGCAAGCATGCTTGCATAGAGCGTGGGAACGCCGTAGAAGATGGTTGGGCGGTACTGCTGTACCACTTTGAACATGTCCTCAGCCAATGGCCGTCCGGCATAATCGACTGTGCTCGCTCCAACCGCAAACGGGAAATACAGGTTGTCGCCGAGTCCATAAGCAAAGTAGAGTTTCGCGGCTGAAAATGTAATATCCCCCTCGTGAATGCCGAGAATTGGTTTGGCGTAGTATTCCGTGCAAAAGGTCATATCGTGCTGCAGGTGGACGCAGCCCTTAGGGAAGCCGGTGCTGCCTGAGCTATACAGCCAGAACGCGCTGTCGTCTTTGCTTGTCTCGGCAGCTTGCAGTACCGCCGATGCCTTGTGCGTCCACTTCTCGAAGTCATACAGGGTGGCAGTTTCATGCCCGCCGTCCTGTTCCAGCCCCACTACTACGATATGGCGCAGGTACTTGAGTTCGGGAAGAATTTGCCGGATTTGTTTCCACAATTCCGCGTGGATGAGCAGAGCACGTGCGCGGCTATCATTGAGCATGTAGACGTAATCGCTTGGACGCAGCGATGTATTTAGAGGAACGGGTACCGCTCCCATCTTGATAGCGCCGAAAAAAGCAGCGGCGAACTGCGGCGAATCAAGCAATAGCAGGGCGACGCGTTGTTCCAAATCGATGCCAAGGTCGCGCAGGCCATTGCCTACGCGGTTCGCCAGCTCAGCTATCTGAGCATAAGTGTAGGAGTCTCCTGCAAAATAAATGGCGGTTTTTGAACCTCGTCCCTCTTCGAGGTTGCGGTCCAGGAAAGCTGTAGCGATATTGAACTGGTCCGGTAGGACAATCTTTGGGATGGTTAACATAAAGCACACCTCTTTTCAATACGGGCACGAACCATCGTGCCCATTTCCCGTTCATTAGTATTTTATCCCAAACTGAGGTGTAATAGAAACTCGCGATTGCCCTCACGCCCATAAATGGGGGAATCGGTCATGCCTTGAACGTGGAACGGGGTATGCTGGGGTATCCATGCCTGTAGTTCTTGCAGTACGCGGTCATGGACGGTCGGGTCGCTGATAATCCCCGCGCCTCGATCAGCTTCGGCTTTACCGGCCTCAAACTGTGGCTTAACCAGTGCTACTACCCAGGCACCCGGTGCGAGAAGAGGTACGATGGCTGGCAAGACGAGACGTAGTGAAATAAACGAGACATCAATGGCTGCACACTGGATAGCTTCTGGCAGGGACTCCAGGTGTCGAATGTTAGTGTGTTCCATTACCACGACGCGGGGGTCATTGCGCAGGACCCACGCCAGTTGACCCTGTCCGACATCGACGGCATAGACACGCTTCGCGCCATGTTGCAAGAAGCAATCAGTAAAGCCGCCTGTCGAGGCTCCGACGTCGAGCGCAACCAGGCCTGAGGGGTTCAATCCAAAAGTATGCAGGGCTTTTTCAAGTTTCAGGCCTCCCCGGCTGACGTACCTCAGTTCGTCGGGCGTTTGTGCCAGGCGAAATTCGGCGTCGGGAGACACCAGTGTGCCGGGCTTATCAATGAGGCGATCCTGGACGAAGACTTGCCCTGCCATGATCAGCGCCCGCGCCCGCTCCCGGCTGGGAGCCAGGCCGCGCCTGACCAATGCAATGTCCAGTCGCTCCTTGTTAGCTGCCATTATGCTCGTTCTCAAATGCTATGCATATGGTAATAGATTAATGCGCCTGCGCCGACAAGGCCTACATTTATGCCGAATTGTGCCAGTTTGATACGCACTGCCTCGAGAGGGGCCTTCATTGTGCGCTCTTGCACGATACGCAGCGCCGGTTCCATCAGCATTGGCCCAACCAGGGTTACGCCGCCGCCCAGGATAATTATGTCTGGATTGAAAATATGTATGATATTGACGAGGCCAACGCCGAGAGCTTCAGCCGCCCTGGTGAGGATGGCGCGTGCCAATGGTATGCCTGCTTCGGCTGCCCGGGCTACGGTACGGGCGTTGACGCGCAGGAGCTCCACTTTTCCACCGAGGTCGTCCTGCTCATCCAGTGGCCGTGTATTTGGGTCTTCTATGGGCAGCGCTGCCTGGTCTGGTACTGTGGTGGGGTTTTCTAACATGGTATTCGCGAAAGCGAGCAACTCGGCACCTTGCCCTTCAGCAATGGCTTGATTGGCGTAACGGGCGATGGCAGTACCGGATGCCAGGTATTCCAGGCAGCCAATATTGCCACAGGCGCAGCGTTCGCTATGCATATCAATGGTCATGTGTCCCAGTTCCCCTGCTGTGCCGCTGGCTCCTTCGATGATCTTCCCATCGATAATGATGCCGCCGCCTATGCCTGTACTTACTGTAAGATAGATCATATCCTTGCTGCCGCGCCCGGCACCAAACATATATTCACCCAGGCCTGCTGCGGTCGCGTCGTTCTCAATAAAAATAGGTAAGTTGTAGTGATTTTGGAAGATGTCGCGCAAAGGAACGCTATTCCACCCAGGTAAATTAGGCGGGGCGTAGATGACGCCAGTTTGATTGTTCAATGGCCCGGGCGTGGCAACGCCGATGCCTGCAATTTGAGCGAGCGTGACACCTGCTTCGTCAAGTGCTCGTTGTATAGCTGCGAAGATGCGAGGAATAACGCGTTCGGGTGTAGGATTTTCTCCAGTGAATATACTTACACGTGAGCGCAGCTTGGGACCTTGCAACACCGCCGTGCGAATCTGCGTGCCGCCGAGGTCCACACCTACAACCAGTGGCAGTTCCTGTTGATTGGTTGTCATCTCTTCATTCATAACTTTTTTGACTCCATCGATAATCAGTTTATGGTCAAAGTGAGTGCCGGAGAATCAGTTTTGTAGTCGGTAAGCTACTGCGCCTGGTTGGGTTATGGGCACGTCTTCGTGAAACATCATACTCCATATTAGTGATACGGGCAAGCAGATACAGCGCTTGTAACAGGGTTTCGCAAAAGTCTTTTTCCTCTTCCCCTCCCCGCCCCAAAAAAAGAGTAAAAGAGGGTGTTGCCGGTTGGGCGCGGTCGCGCCCAACCGGCAACACCCTCTTTATGAATAGCCCTGAACGCTTGTAAAACATAGGCTGAGAAAGCGTGTAACATGCTGGAGTATAATAATAGTAGATAGACGCAAGTTTCACAAAGTTAAAGGCCCTTACCATGAAAAAGAAGGTCATATCTCGTAACTACAGCTTTTGGACCGGCTTTGCAGCAGCCCTGGCGGCAGGAGTGGTTGCATCTGGCGTAATGTTATTTCTCAGCATCTCATTTGGTGGGGTCTCACTACCAGAAACTGTTGGCTCCGAACTGACTGCTTTGATGCCACCTCCCATGTTTGATTACTTGCATCGCACAATAGGCGCAGAGGCAAAACAAATCTTCTTCTATGGCATCCTGGTAGGCCAGTGCCTCCTATTCGCATTAAGCGGAGCACTTTATAATCGGCGGGTCAATTACGAGAACCAGCGTTTGCAGTGGTACGATGGACTGCTACTTGCGTTGATCCTCTGGCTTTTTGCGGGATTGATCCTCTTACCGCTCAGTGGAGCGGGCATTTTTGGCGCGGATCTCAGTGCAGGTTACGTGGTAGGTTTGCTCAGCCTTGGTGTGGTTGGCCTGGTATTTGGCCTGCTCTTCGTGCTGACCCAGCGCTGGATTACTGCCTGGGTGGCAAGCCATGCTGCGAAGGATATTGTCCTGGATGAGAATGTAGATTCATCTGGCGCAATGTCGCGCCGCGCATTATTAAAGAATGGTGCGTTAGCAGCTGCTATCGTCTTAGCAGGCGTTGGTGCCATACGCTTCATTACGGCGGGTATCAGTACATCCAAGGTATCGGTTGGCCAATTGGTTGCGCATTATAAGAACAAAATTGTGCCACCGCCGGTGCCGAACTATGGAGAAATTCACCAGGCGCGATTCCTGTCGCCGGAGATTACTTCAAACGACCAGTTCTATGTCGTCTCCAAAAATCTTGCCGCCGATCCAATTGTCGATGGCACCTCCTGGCGTTTAACCGTCGATGGGCAGGTTGCCAAACCTTTTACACTCACCTACCAGGATTTGCAGAAGCTGCCGATGAAGCAGCAGTACGAATCACTGATGTGCGTCAGTAATGAAGTAGGTGGGCCATATATGAGTAATGCACTGTGGGAAGGTGTGCCCCTGGTAGATCTGCTGCAACGCGCAGGTGTAAAGACTGGCGCAACGAAAATAGTATTCCACGCGGCCGATGACTACACCGATAGCATTCATCTCACAAAAGCGCTTGAACCAACCACCTTGCTTGCTGTGCGCATGAATGGCGCAGCCGTCCCGCGAGAACATGGCTTCCCGGTACGTATGCTGGTACCTGGTATCTATGGCATGAAACACTGCAAATGGCTTACACGCGTTGAAGTTGTTAACTACAATTTTCAGGGCTACTGGCAGCAGCGCGGGTGGAGTGATGCCGCGCCTGTGCGCTTGACTTCTCGCATCGACACTCCCCTGGATGGCTCGACTGTAGCCGCCACGAGCACTGCATATATCGCAGGAGTCGCGTTTTCAGGAAACAAGGGCATAAGTGAAGTTGATGTCAGTACCGATGCCGGTCAAACCTGGCAGCGCGCCACGCTCAAAAAGCCGCTGTCTGGTCTTACCTGGGTGCTCTGGGAACTGCCCTGGCAGCCCAGGGCGGGCAGCCATATCGTGACTGTGCGCGCAATCGACCTGGAAGGGAATGTCCAGGACCCCAATGAAGAACCTCCGCTGCCAAATGGGTCATCAGGCTACCATAACATCACGGTAAACGTCTCATAGTCGATACCAATCAAAAAAGTGGCAAAAAGTGTCCGTTTCTAGCCTTCTCGATGATTATAGTGAATGAAGGCACATCGCACAGAAAGCGGATAGATTGCCGAAAAGGCCAAAATGTTGACAGACGTTCAGGGGGTAGAGCGTCTGCGGGCGCGAGATGCACAGGCCTTTCGTTCTCTGATCGAACGGTTACAACAACCCATCACAGGGTATTTGCATCGCCTCGTAGGTGATCGAGAAGTGGCTCTGGACCTTGCACAAGATACTTTTGTTCAGGTGTATAAAGAAATAAGTAAGACATCTGGAGATCTCTCTCTGGATGCCTGGATCTATCGTATTGCCACGAATTACGGTTTGCGTTACCTGAATCGTAAGCGCCTGAAGCAGTTTGTGCGCCTTGAGAGCCGCGAGAACTTCGATGAGAGCTTCGCAGTTGCTGGTCCTGAGGATCAGACAGAAATCCGTATTCTGGTGCATCAAGCCTTAAATACCATGAAGCCGAAAGATGCTGCGCTGTTGCAGCTTCATTATGGCAATGGTTTTACCTATGAAGAAATTGGTCAGGTTGTGGGCATGAGTTCGGAGGCGGTTCGTAAACGTGTCGCGCGTAGCGTGGAGAAATTTCGCGCGGTGTATGGGCAAAAGACGCCCTCGCGAAGACGCATAAAGCGGGTGCTCAATGTAGAGAATCCAAAAGAGGCGCTAGATAGCTTATGACAAGTACTACGACATGGATACGAGATAATGATGGCAAAGAACATCCTGAAGACAGTATATTACTTGCCTATGTGCGTCGCCAGCAACTCGAGGATCGGCTGAGCATCAACAGGCATATCAATGTCGAACAATGCCCACGCTGTCGTCACAAATGCGACGAGCTGGTACAGACCAGTGCTACGCTCGATGTACTGGGGCAAATGGGCGCGTACCAGCACTACCCCGAGCTACCGGCAGCCACTACGTTCTCGCATGTGCAAGGTGCCGCGAACAAACAAAACCCGTTGCGGGCATATCTACACTGGGCCGGTAAGCAGCAACGCCCCAGGAAGTCGATTGTTCGGCTGATCAGCCTTCCGCTTGCATTTGGATTAGCGTTACTCTGCGTAGTGCTGGTGTTAGCCGCCCATTGGCCTGGAGGTTCGCTGGTGACGGAGCCTTCTCAAGGGGGTACAAGCGCCAGTCAGAGCAATGCGACGGCAGTGCAAGAGCAGCATACAACACCAACGCCAGACCTGGCTTTGACTGCTACTGTGAGGGCAAGTTCTAGCCCAACGCCGGCTCTAACGCCAACAGCATCGCCCGGGCCGCAACCCTATCTTAAAGTGTGTTCGACGCCTGCTGACATTGCTCAGTCGCGCCTGGTTATCTGTGGGTTCAACTTTGAGCCTGGCCACAAGCTGTCGCTGGTCGTAGATATACCAGGGAAGCAGTTGGCTACGCGGCACCCTGTGCTTGTGAATGAGCAAGGCGAATTCCAGGATGACTGGTATATTTATTATTGCGGAAACCTTCCGGTTGCTATCTTTGCAGAGGATATGACCGTCGGAACGGATTACTCATATATGCCGGTGAACATTTCGTTTGCTAATTGTTCTGCTGCGAGGGCAATAGGAACTAATAACTGGCATTAAAGGAATGGAAAAACTATTATGCAGCGGCAGTGTGCGTGGTGCTTGTGTTTAATGGACGCAATCGGGGAGCCAACCTCTGCGCAACCTGTACCGAAGATCTATGAAGCATCACATGGTATGTGCAGGGTATGTGGTATTAGCTGGTTGGAACAGGCTATACGAGATACAGAAAAGCAGCCAGCTCTGCATCCCGTTCCGCTGAAGGCCGATGTAAACTGTCCCGGCTAAGACACCCTCTCTGAATTTGGCGGCGCTGAGCGCCGCCGGAAGGGTCGAATCGTGCTCAGTATTGAGCGAGCTGCTTATCCTCCCCCCGGATGCAGCAGCGATTCGGCCCTTTTACTTTGTTCAGCGCTGTTGCAAAAAATCTAGCATGTACTGGTTCACTTTATCGGCTTGTTCCTGCTGCACCCAGTGGCCGCTGTCGGGAATCCGTTTAATCTGCAGGTTATCTATCCACTTTTCGAGACCGTAAGTTAGCTCGATGCCAAGAGCAATATCCTGTTCTCCCCAGATCAGCAGAGTGGGCGTGCTGACGTGGACCTTTCCGCCGGCATAAGCTCGCGATCCTCTACGGAAGGACTGACGATAGTAGTTCAATGCGGCGGTCATCGCTCCCGGCTTGCTCATCGCCTGTTGATATTTCGCTATTTCTTCAGGTGGGAAGACCCACTTTTGCACAGCGGCTCCCAGCAGTATGCGTCCGATCTCGTTCGCATTATTACGCAGCAATATGTATTCGGGAAGCCAGGGTATCTGGAAGGCGAATATATACCAGCTCTTACGCAGTTGTTTGAACGTACGCATCTCGCGTAAAAAAGCCGCCGGGTGGGGGGCATTCATGACGATCAAGCGCTCCGTCATTGCTGGATAGCGCATCGCAAATGCCCAGGCCAGCGCCCCACCCCAGTCGTGCCCAACTAAAATTGCCTTCTCATGCCCTACCCCTATGATTAGCCTTGCAATGTCGCGAATGAGCGTGGGGATATCATAACCGCTGCGCGGCTTATCGGTGTCATTGTAGCCGCGCAGATCGGGAGCAATCACAGTATAGCCGTGCTCTGCAAGGAATGGTATCTGCCGGCGCCAGGAGTACCACAATTCGGGGAAGCCGTGTAGCAATACAATGAGTGGGCCTTGACCCTGTGTCACATAATGCATACGGATGCCATTAGTGATAATGTCGTGGTGCTGCCAGGTCTCCCTTGTGGTAGTCATAGAAACGATCTCTATTATTCCGCTTTGGTATCGCTGTACACGATCGCTCGTTTTACCTGCTCGATCAGATCGGTCACGGGGATGCCTCGTGGGCAAGCATCGGAGCAGTTGAAGATGGTGCGGCAGCGCCAGACGCCGTCACGCTGGCCCAGGATGGCCAGGCGGTCCTGACCTCCCTGATCGCGGCTATCAAAAATGAAACGGTGCGCATTCACGATCGAGGCTGGCCCAACCCAGTCGGGATTGCCCCATACCGATGGGCACGAGCCTGTACAGGCGCCACACAGGATGCACTTTGTGCCCTCATCGTAGCGAGCACGCTCCTCGGGGCTTTGCAGGCGCTCCGTTCCCGGCTCTGTATCAGAGGTAATCAGATACGGCTTGATCGCCTTGTACTTTTCAAAGAACGGGTCCATATCCACAACCAGGTCTTTGATGACCGGGTAACCCAGCATCGGCTCAATTGTGGCCTTGTTACCTACATCGCGTATCAGCACTTTGCAGGCCAGGCGATTGCGCCCATTGATACGCATCGCATCGGAACCGCACACCCCGTGAGCGCAGGAGCGCCGGTACGTGAGCGTGCCATCCATCGTCCATTTAATCGTATTCAATGCATCCAGCAGGCGATCAATCGGGTCGGCCTCAACACGAAACTCGTCCCAGTACGGCTTGCCATCCTTTTCAGGGTCAAAGCGCTTGATACGCATCAGAATGTTCATAATAGATCAGTATTTCCTTTCCTTGGGCTTGAAGATGGGGTCGTCGACCAGCAGCACATCCTTGTAGTCGAGCCGCACATCATGGGCCTTGGTGCCCTTGTAAGCAAGGGTATGCTTGAGCCAGTTTTCGTCGTCGCGCTTCGGGTAGTCGGTGCGGTAGTGTGCGCCCCTGCTCTCGGTACGCGCCAACGCGCCGTGAATGGTAGCCTCGGCGCAATCAAGCAAGAAACCAAGCTCGATTGCTTCGACAATTTCCGTGTTGAAAACCCTCCCCTTGTCCTGTAATTGTACGCGCTGGTAGGCGTCTTGCAAACTGTCGAGCGTATCGAGCGCCTGGTGCAAACCCTGCTCGTCACGTTCGACAAATACCCGCGCATCCATTTCGTTTTGCAGTGCACTGCGCACGCGAGCCGCCGATTCGCCGCTCGTGGAGCTGTAGAGGCTGTCAACCAGCTTACGCGCGAAGTCTTCGGGCTGCGGGGGCAGCGGCACATGGTCGTTTTCGGTAATGAATTTTGCCATGTCCTTGCCTGCACGGCGGCCAAACACGATCAGGTCCACCAGCGAGTTTGTCCCCAGGCGATTTGCGCCGTGCACGGAGACGCAGGCTACCTCGCCTGCCGCGTAGAAACCTGGCAATGGCGTCCACTGGGGATCGATCACCACGCGACCTTCGATGTCGGTCGGAATGCCGCCCATCGCATAGTGCGCCGTGGGCTGTATCGGCACAGGTTCCGTGATCGGCTCGACGCCCAGGTAGTTACGCGCAAAGTCGGTGATGTCCGGCAGCTTTTCGTTAATAACCTTGGCCCCCAGGTGGCGTAGATCCAGGTACACATAGTCTTTGCCGTCAACACCGCGTCCCTCGTGAATCTCCTGCAGCATGCTGCGCGAAACGATATCGCGCGGGGCCAGGTCTTTGAGGGTGGGCATGTAGCGTTCCATGAAGTATTCGCCCTTGCCGTTGAGTAGTTTGCCCCCCTCACCGCGCGCCGCCTCGCTTAAAAGCACGCCCAGTTTATAAATGCCCGTGGGATGGAACTGGTACATCTCCATGTCTTCCAAAGGAATGCCACGCCGGTAAGCAATTGCCATGCCATCGCCCATGCAGGCAAAGGCGTTGCTCGTGATACGCCAGGCACGGCCATAGCCGCCAGTAGCAAAGAGTACGGCTTTAGCCTGGAAGGTGTGAATCTCGCCCGTGCGAATCTCAAGCGCGACAACACCACACGCGTGCCCTTCGTTCAAGAGCAGGTCCAGCACCAGGTACTCATTGAAGAAGCGCACCTGGTTCTTGATGGCGTTCTGGTACATCGTCTGAAGCATCATGTGCCCGGTGCGGTCGGCAGCATAGCAGGTGCGGCGTACGGCTGCTTCGCCATAGTTGCGCGTATGCCCGCCAAAGCGGCGCTGGTCAATGCGCCCGTCTTCGGTGCGATTAAAAGGCAGGCCGCGATGCTCCAACTCGTACACTGCATCGATGGCTTCGCGCGCCAGGATCTCCGCAGCAGGCTGATCTACCAGGTAGTCGCCGCCCTTGACCGTATCGTACATATGCCACTGCCAGTGATCTTCTTCCTGGTTACCAAGCGCGGCTGCCACACCTCCCTGTGCTGCGCCGGTGTGGGAGCGTGTGGGGTAAACTTTGCTCAATACAGCTACACTGGCATTTGGAAGCTGCATGGCGGCCATCAGACCTGCGCCGCCGGCGCCGACAATGACCACGTCAAATTTATAGTACATATCTGTAACCTCGGTTTCTCTTGCGCCCGCGGGGCGCAAGGCAAACAAAAAAGCTCCGCTGCAATCCTACCCGATGCAACTAGGACCAGGACTCCCAGCCACCGGCTGGAATGTAATCTAGGCCATTGGCACAAAACAGACAATCGTGAGTACCAGCACAGTTGCGAACATCATGCGCTGGTAGCGTGCGCCCTTAGGCCAGAAATCAATCAGTGTGATACGCAGGCCATTAAAAGCGTGGTAGAGTACGCCGGCGATCAGTCCAAGAGATACGATACGTACGATGGTAGTGCCAAACAGCGCAATGCCCTCGTTATAGACATTGGGGCCTAACCCAAGAAGAGAAATATCCACGATGTGGACAAGTAGGAACAAGAGTATACCCAGCCCTGCCACGCGATGCAGCAGCCAGGACCACATACCTGATTGACCTTTATACATACATATACTCCTCAATTTTGAGGCGGGAGACGGGGGCATGTAGCAAGAAAATTCATGGTCGGTGGTCTTGGGGCATCCTTTCTTTGCGGGTGCCATCCGCTCTCGCCTTTTCAGCTCCCGGCATCCTATCCATAAAGAAAGGATGCCTCTACATCACTTAGCCAGGCAAAAAGCTTGTTAGCCCCGGAAGAAGCGGATGCACCCGGCAGGCGAACCTGACAGCATCATACATGTGCTCACAACTTCTAGAATCAACGCCCTGGGCGACAGGCACTTCGTTGTGCCCGAAATAGTTTTGTTGACGTTGTATGCTTATTATACTGCACGCTGGGGGAAGGCGCAAACAGAGGTATGAAAACAGGGCTTTTCATCCCCCTCGCTCTGGTCAAAAGGAAGACCCAAGTATATAATAGTGGCGAAGGAAGTTATCGTACTTAATTATGCACTGTTTCAATATCATAGATCGAAGTTGTAAGTGTAACCTGTCGGCGAAGTAATACCTATTAGGACTTAACTCGTTTGTGTTCAGCGATGCAACGGTTTGCAGAGCAACAGGACGAGTCGGCTTACCAGGCGGACACAGGCAAGCTGTCTTAGCAGGGAGTACACCGTGGGTTCACTGCGCGCAAAACAAGCGAGCACGAATCTTGCACCAGCAGCAACCGATGCTGCTGACGTGCAGGATTCGCGAGAGGCCAGCCATCCTGGGTTCTCGGGAGGGGCGAACGTGCAGGAGTTTCAGACGTCCTATCAGGAGAACCTCGGCCTGATCTATCGCTATGTCTATAGCAAAGTGGGCAATCGCGAAGAAGCCGAGGACCTGACGTCACAGATATTTCTCAAAGCCGTACGTGGGGTCGAGACAGAACGTGGCGCGCAGAGCATGCGCAAGTGGCTCTTTCAGGTGGCGCGCACGACCATCGCCGACTACTGGCGTGCGCACTACCGGGTCGCGACCGGGTCGCTGGACGCCTTGCTGGACGCCGGGTGGGAAGGTCCGGCCGAAGATGCGCCTGCTGCGCTGAGTAGCCAGCCCCAAGACCGCGTGCGGCGCATCTTGCAGGCGCTGCCTGAACACTACCGCGAGGTGCTGACCTGCCGGTTTCTGCTCAACCTCTCGGTGCGCGAGACCGCCGTGCGCATGAATTTGACAGAGGCTAACGTAAAAGTCTTACAGTTTCGCGCCTTGAAACGCGCAGCCGGCCTTGAACCGGCGGTGACCGAGACCCTCTGATACATGCAAGGGGGCATGGAGGTCACACAGGGGACGACGCAGGGGTGTCCGAACGACCCCCACTTGGAGACACACTATGATGCCAGGGGAAGACCAGGAACGCTTGGAAGACTATCTGGAGCTGGAGCACTTTCTAGAGGAGCTGCAGGCGGGGCGCGTTGCGCATCCGCCGGAGGGGCTGACCCCCGAGAAAGCGCGCATCTATCGCATGGCAGCGCTCTTGCGCTCCGCTGCGCCAGATGAGGCAGCGCCGCGTGCAGA
>WNGJ01001024.1_pt1 | contig 48760 bp, 45 predicted proteins | sample 5400611 | NCBI WGS metagenome assembly WNGJ01 (sample SAMN13153375, study PRJNA577476) | soil metagenome | isolation source: 40 cm soil or saprolite under Garry oak tree replicate 1 | place: USA:California | collected 2016-06-15
ATGGAAGCCGCGCGCATAATGCGAGGTCGGGTCGAGCGCGTTGCCGAGCCGGCAGCAGACCTCATAGCCCGCCACGATCGCGGTAAGCACGTCGCGACCGGACGCGCCAACCATCTCGCCGACCGCGAAAGCGGCCGGCACCACCGGCGCGCTCGGATGCAGCGAGGAATCCGCATGGGTGTCGTCGAAATCAAGCGAATGACCGAGCGCCCCGTTGAGCAGCGCCGCAACGGCCGGCGTCCAGGTCTTGTTGTCGCCGAAAACGGTGGAGTTACCCTTGCCGTCGAGCGCCAGAGACTCGAGCATTTTCAGCAGCGACGGTGTTGATTCCGCATCGCGCCGCGCCCGGATGGCGCTGCCGAGGAAATCGAGTGTCAAGACTTTCGCGCGATCGAGGACTTCCGGCGGGATGTCTTCGTATTTCAGCTCGGCGACATAGCCGGCGAGCGTTGCGGTTTCGTGGGCCATCATGTTTCCTCGATGTTTGGCACACCGTAGGCGGGCTGATTTTGGGTTTCAAGCGGCGTCCCCGCGGCGGGAAGCTGGTATGCTCGACATCCTCGCCAACGGGCGCCGCCCGCGATCAACCGAAGCGGAATGATGATGGCTTTGCCAAAGCGCCTGTTCCTACGGCTGCGATCCCGCAAGACACAATTGGCGCTGGCGGTCAGGGTCACGGTCGCGGCCATTGTGGCATTTGCGATCGCAACCGCATTGCATTTGATGTTGCCGCTGTGGGCGGTCCTGACATCGCTTATCGTGACCCAGATGAGCGTCGGCCGATCGCTGAAGGCAACGCGCGACTACATGTTCGGGACCATCGGCGGCGCGATCTATGGCGGAGCCATCGCGGTCCTCATTCCGCATTCGGGCGAGGGCGGCCTGCTGGCGTTGCTGGTGCTGGCGGTCGCGCCGCTGGCCTTCATTGCAGCCATCAATCCCAGCCTGAGCGCGGCGACCGTGACGGCGGTAATCGTTCTGCTGGTCCCGGCGATGAGCCATGCCAATCCCATGGGCTCGGCGATCGATCGCGTGATGGAGGTGGCCGTTGGCGCATTCACTGGCCTGTTGGTTTCGTTCTTGGTGCTGCCGTCGCGGGCCATCAGCCAGATCCGCGTCAATGCGGCGATGTTGCTCGAGCTGCTCGCCGCGGCATTCGCGGAATTGCTGGCGGGCCTGACGCGCGGCCTGGACAAGGATGCCCTGCACCGGATCCAGGACGGCATCGGCGCGGCGGTGACCGGCCTGCACGCGACCGGCGCCGAAGCCGAGCGCGAGCGAGCTGCGCACCTGTCGTCGGGGCCGGACACCGGTCCATTGCTGCGGACCATCCTGCGGCTGCGCCACGATGTCGTGATGATCGGGCGCGCAAGCGTGGTGCCGCTGCCGGGTAATGTGCTGTCACGGCTGTCGCGGCCGCTGTTCGACGTCAGCACGGCGATCGTCAGCTATCTGCGATCGGTTGCCGCATCATTACGAGCCGGCGCCGGCTCTGCGGATATCCGCCCCGTCGATGCGGCGTTACAAGCCTATGCCACGGAAGTTGCGTCGTTACGCAGCGAGGGCTTGATCCGCGGCTTGCCGGGAGACGCGGCAGAGCGATTCTTCGCGCTTGGTTTTTCGCTGGAGCAGATGCGGCAGAATCTCAACGATCTCAGCCGTTGTCATGCAGACTGGTGCGGGACCCCGGCCGCGAAACCGGCCGATGCAGCGAATGACCGGCCGCCGCGCATGAGTTGATCGCGGTTCGGAGATGACTGTTCAGATCGCGCGGCGGCTCAAACCCTTGCCTTGCATGCGCCAGATCAACAGATCGATGCGGTCCTGTCCGAAGAATGGCTCATTCTCGAACACGAAGGTCGGCGCGCCCCAATGGCCGGAGGCCGCATGCTCCTTCTCATTGGCGGCAATCACCTGCTCGTAGCGATCGGGATCGGCTGATATGGCCGTGTCCATCGCGGCCAGATTGAAGCCGGCTTTTTCGGCGGCGCGCGCGAGATGGTCGCCTTCGTTCCAGCCATTGACCGTGCCGTCCCACAGCACGCGGGCGACCGCATCGACAAAGGCGAGCGCGCGGCCATCCAACTGCGCCATCGCGCCAAGCCGGGTCAGACGATGGATGTAGGGCTGATGCTCGGCGACCTCCAGCGTCGCCATGTCCTGCACGATCGGATCGGGGCGAGGAGAGCGGAACGGGATGTTCTCGTGCTCGGCCACGCGACGGCTGTCGAGCATCACGTAACGAAGGAACTGCGGATTGGTCTTCTTGAAGAAGCCGGGCACGCGCACGGCGAGCGGATAGACCGGGCGAAGGTTCACCATCGCATCGTAATCGGCGACGAGCTTGAGGGTCTTCGGCAGCGCCAGATAGCTGTAGGGGCTGCGGAAGGAGAAGTAGAGATCAACGGACAACGTCATGGATAGCCTCCCGTAGCTTGTCGTTTTTCTGGCCCGAGAGAAGCACGGGCGCGGCAAACCCGTCCACGGACGGCAGGGGATGCGCTTGGTCAGGCGGCCGCCCGCCGCAGCATGCTGCTGACGATCAGCCGGTGAAACGGCAGGATGACCGCAAGGTAGGTGCGGCCGAGCCAGTTATGCGTCCGCACCAGCGTCGTCGCGGTGACCTGTTGTCCCGCGCCGACAGTCGCGACATCGACGACGACGCGGAAGTCCAGATGATTGTCATTGAAGCCGGCGACCAGCCGTTCCGGTGTTTCGCTCACGACAGGGAATATCCCGATCATGCCGCCGGTCGCGGGCTCCCCGGCGCCCGATGTCTTCAGGCCGAGGGGAGCAACGATCAGTTGCGCAGGTTCAAGAGGGCTTCGATCCAGCGGGGCGAGCGCGCGAACATCCGTCTTGCCGCTTCGCGTGCATCGAGGGCGCCATTGTCGATCCCGATGCGGTAGGCGTCGATGAATTGCGCGCCGGTGAGCCAGACGCCGGCGGCGACTTCCGACGTGATTTCGTGGACGTTCATGCGCGCCCAAATTTGTTGGCGAGCCGTCGAAAACGCAAGACCAAGAGCGTGGCATAGACCACTGTTCCCAGGGAGAGCCCGATCCAGACACCGATGGCGCCGAACGGCGTATAGAAGGCAAGGGCATAGGCCGACGAAAACCCGATCAGCCAGTAGCTGATAGCGGCGAACAACAGCGGCACGCGCGTGTCTTTCAAGCCGCGCAGCGCACCGACCGCGGTGGCCTGCAGGCCGTCGGTGACAAACAACGTCGCGCCGATCGCCAGAAGCGTTGCCGCAAGTTCGATCGTTGCGTCCGCATTCGCGGTCGTTTCGCTCAGGAAAAATCGCGCGATCGAACCGCGCGTGATGATCACGGCGAGCGTCAGGATCGTGCTCAGTACAATGCCCAGCAGCATGGCGACCAGGCCAGCGCGCTTAACGGCGGCGGCGTCGTTGCGTCCGACGGCATGGCCCACCCGGATCGTGGCGGCCATGCTGATGCCGAACGGCACCATGTACAGGATGGCGGCGACCTGCAGCGTAATCTGATGCGCCGCAAGCGCCGTCGTGCTGATCACGCCCATCAAAAGGCCGGCGGACGAGAACAGCCCGTACTCCAGGAGGAATGCGAGCGAGATCGGCGCGCCGATGACGATGATCTGGCGCATCAGCGACCAGTCGATGCGCCAGAGCCGCGTCAACACGCGATAATCGTTGAACGGCTTGCGTTGCGTGACAAACCACAGGCCAGCCAGAAACGTGCCAAAATTGACGATGGTGGTGGCGAGGCCGGCGCCGAACAGCCCGAGCCTCGGCAACCCGAACTCGCCATAGATCAGGAGATAGGCCAGCAGTGCATTGGCCGGGATCGCGGCAAGCGTGATCCACAGGATCGGCTGCGGCCGATTGACGGCGCCCATGAAGCTGCGGATCGCCTGGAACCAGAGCGCCGGCATCACGCCCCAGGCCAGGCCGAAAAGATAGTCCTGCGCAAGTCGCGAGGTCGCAGGCGCTTGGCCAAGCGTACGCAAAATCTGTTCGCCGCGGAGTGGAAACGCCATGATCGGCAGCGAAATCAAAAGCGCAGCCCACAGGCCGGCGCGCAGCGAACGCCGCATCAGATGGGTCTCGCCCGCTCCAGAGGCTTGCGCAGCAAGCGGTGCCACCGCGGCCATCAATCCCATTCCAAAGGTGAAGCTGACGAAATAGACCGTGCTCGCCAGACCTGCCGCCGCGACGGCTTCGTCGCTGATGCGGCCGATAAAGGCGAGATCGGTCGTGGTCATCGCGATCTGCCCGAGCTGCGTCAGCGCCATCGGCGCGGCCAGTTTGAGCGTATCGGTCAGTTCGCGGGTGAGATGGCGGCTGGTGGTCGCGGACGGACCCGCCATCATCGCGGCTCGCTCGGCGTCGTCAAAGGAAATCATGGAGCAAGATTAGCACCGTGGCCGCGCAAATGCTTGATCTGCGGCGACCGATGTCGAGCCGCGATGCCTAGCGTCCCCGTTCAGGAACCCGCGTAATCTTGGCGCCCAGCGCGTTCAACCGCTCCTCGATGCGCTCGTAGCCGCGTTCGATCTGGTCGGCATTGTTGATGGTCGAGGTGCCCTCGGCGCAGACCGCAGCCAAGAGCATGGCCATACCGGCACGGATATCTGGGGAGATCATCGAGGCGCCGCGCAGCCGGCTCGGCCCGGCCACGATCGCGCGGTGCGGGTCGCACAGCACGATGCGGGCACCCATCGAAATCAGCTTGTCGACGAAGAACATCCGGGATTCGAACATCTTCTCGAACATCAGAATGACGCCGTCGCATTGGCTCGCGGTGACGATCGCAATCGACATCAGGTCGGCGGGGAATGCCGGCCAGGGCTGGTCCTCAAGCTTCGGCACATGGCCGCCGAAATCGTCCTTGATTTTCAGCGTCTGCTCGGAGGGCACGATGAGATCGTCACCCGCGACCTCGCAGACGATACCGAGCCGCTCAAAACCCATGCGGATCGAGCGCAGATGTTCGACACCGGCGCGCACGATGCGCAGCGGCGAGCGCGTCACCGCGGCAAGGCCGATCAGCGAGCCGACCTCGATATGATCGGGCTGGATCGAATAGCTGGCCTGCCCAAGCGTCGCCTGCCCGTGCACCACGATTGTGTTGGTGCCGATGCCTTCGATGTTGGCGCCGAGCGCGACCGCGGCGACCAACGCGTTCTCGGTCGCAGTGACGCTCGGCTCGTCGAGGAAGACGTCGGCGCCCCTCAATTGCGAAGCGCGGAACTCCAGCCGGTCGGTCGCCTCCACCGTGGCGCCGAGCTGCTCGAAGGCGAGGAAATGGGTGTCGAGGCGCCGCCGGCCGATGACGTCGCCGCCGGGCGGGGGCAGCATCACCTCGCCGCAGCGGGCGAGCAGCGGCCCCGCCAACAGGATCGAGGCGCGGATCCGCGCGCAGAGAACCGGATCGAGATCGGCGGCGCGAATGTCCTTGGCGTGAATGGCGAGCCGGTTGCGCCCGCGCCATTCGGCCGAGGCGCCGACTGAGCGGATCAATTCCACCAGCGTTTCGGTGTCGCGAATCCGCGGGACGTTATCGAGCGTGACCGGATGCTCGGTCAGAAGCGCCGCGGCAATGATCGGCAGCGCCGAGTTCTTGTTGCCGGACGGTTCGATGGCGCCTCTTAAGCGATGGCCGCCCTCAACGATGTATTGAATGGGCGGCACGCGGACAATGCCCCGTCTTTCGAAGTTCGTGATCCATCGCATCCCGTTTGCAGCGAAGGTTCGAAGACAAGGGATGCTGCTATTTCCAACGTGCTAGTACCGCCTTTTGACCGGAAGTCCTAGTGCGAAGTTGATGCAACCGTCGCGGAAATTTTAGAAGCGGCAGCACCGATGGCCTTACACGTCGACATTGGCACTGAGCGAGTTGTCCTGGATGAACTCACGCCGCGGCTCGACCACGTCGCCCATCAGCTTGGTGAAGATGTCGTCGGCCTCGTCGACCTCCTTGACCTTCACCTGCAATAGCGATCGCGCGTCGGCGTCGAGGGTCGTCTCCCAGAGCTGGTTCGGATTCATCTCGCCGAGGCCTTTATAGCGCTGCAATGCAACGCCCTTGCGACCGGCGTCGGTCACGGCCTCGAACAGATCGACCGGACCATAGATGAAGCTTTCGGAATCCTTGCGGCGCAACACGCCGGGCCGCGCATAGGCCTGCTGCAGTTGCGGCGCGTAATCGTCGAGCTTGCGGGCATCGGCGGATCCCAGCAGGGCGTCGTCGATGATGGCGGCATCCTTGACGCCGCGTACGGTGCGCTCGAACAGAAAGTCTTCGCCCTCTCTAAAGCGTCCGGTCCAGCCGCGTTCGACTTCGTCGGCCAAGGCATCAAGCCGCTTGGCGATATAGTCGGCGGCGACTGCGGCCTTTTCCGGGTCGCCTATGATTTCGTGCCGCAACACACCCGCGATCGCGGCTTGCTCGACCACTTTGCGGTTATAGCGGCTATGCAGATTGCGCAGCACGCTGCGGATGACGCGGGCGTCCTCGACCAGCGACAGCAGGTCGCGGCCCTTGCGATCCTCGCCCGAGGCCGTCTTGAACACACAATCGTCAAGCCCGGTCTCGATCAGATAATCTTCCAGCGCGCGCTCGTCCTTGAGATATTGCTCGGACTTGCCGCGCGTCACCTTATAAAGCGGGGGTTGTGCGATATAGAGGTGGCCGCGATCGATCAACTCTCGCATCTGGCGGTAGAAGAAGGTCAAAAGCAGGGTGCGGATGTGGGCGCCGTCGACGTCGGCGTCCGTCATCACGATGATCTTGTGGTAGCGCAATTTGTCGGCGGAGAAATCGTCGCTGATGCCGGTGCCGAGGGCGGTGATCAGCGTGCCGATCTGTTCGCTTGACAGCATCTTGTCGGGGCGCACGCGCTCGACATTGAGGATCTTGCCGCGCAGCGGCAGCACCGCCTGGAATTCGCGGTTGCGGCCCTGCTTGGCACTGCCACCGGCCGAGTCGCCCTCGACGATGAACAGCTCGGATTTCGCGGGGTCTTTCTCCTGGCAATCGGCGAGCTTGCCGGGGAGCGACGAAACGCTGAGCGGATTCTTGCGGGTCAGTTCGCGCGCCTTGCGGGCGGCCTCGCGCGCGGCAGCGGCCTGGATCACCTTGCCGACGATGACTTTGGCTTCCGTCGGATGCTCCTCGAACCACGCGGCAAGCGCCTCGTTCAGGACGTTCTCGACCACCGGGCGGACTTCCGAGGAAACCAGCTTGTCCTTGGTCTGGGACGAGAATTTCGGATCGGGCACCTTCACCGAAAGCACCGCGGTCAGCCCTTCGCGGCAATCGTCGCCGGTGAGCGCGATCTTTTCCTTCTTCGCGTTCGCCTCGGCATAGCCGTTGACCTGGCGCGTCAGCGCGCCGCGGAAGCCGGCGAGATGCGTGCCGCCGTCTCGCTGCGGAATGTTGTTGGTGAAGCACAGCACGTTCTCGTGGTAGCTGTCGTTCCACCATAGCCCGGCCTCGACGCCGATGCCGTTCGCGTCCGCCCGCACCATGATCGGCATCGGCACGATCGCCTTCTTGTTGCGGTCGAGATATTTGACGAACTCTTCGACGCCGCCGCTATAGTGCATTTCCTCGCGCTTCTCGACCGCATGGCGCATGTCAGACAGCACGATGTTGACGCCGGAATTGAGGAAGGCGAGCTCGCGCAGCCGGTGCTCCAGCGTCGCGAAATCATATTCGATGTTCTTGAACGTCTCGGGGGAGGCGAGGAATGTCACCTCGGTGCCGCGTTTGCCCCTGGCCTCGCCAACCACTTTCAGCGGCGCCACCGCGTCGCCATGGGCGAATTCGATCAGATGTTCCTTGCCGTCGCGCCAGACCCGCAATTGCAATTTGCTCGACAGCGCATTGACCACGGAGACGCCGACGCCGTGCAGGCCGCCCGACACTTTGTAGGAGTTCTGGTCGAATTTTCCGCCAGCGTGCAGTTGGGTCATGATGACCTCGGCCGCGGAAATGCCCTCGCCCTTGTGAATGTCGACGGGAATGCCGCGACCGTCGTCGCGCACGGTGACGGAATTGTCGGCGTTGAGAACGACCTCGACCAGCGTTGCGTGGCCAGCGAGCGCCTCGTCGATCGCGTTGTCGACGACCTCGTAGACCATGTGATGCAGGCCGGAACCGTCATCAGTGTCGCCGATATACATGCCCGGCCGCTTGCGCACGGCATCGAGGCCCTTCAAGACCCGGATCGATTCAGCGCCGTATTCGCTCGCGACGGAATGCTCAGTGTCGGCAATCGATTGCCGGGCAGTTTCGGTCATGTGAGGCCTTCGAGGATGTCCCGAATCAGCGGCGCAGCAACAGGCCCTGATCAGCGTATTTCTGCCATGAAAGACGGACCGCGCCTAGCGCAAAGTCTCAATTCATAAGCTATTGAAGAAATAGGATTTTTTGATGGTTTTTCAAGTCGCCGAAAGGCCGATTCAAGGGGCCTGAAAAAGCGCGATTCGGACGCCGTTTTGCACCCCGCAAAAGCGCGGATTCTTCTTGAATCTGCGATGGCCGTCGCGCGCTGTTATCGAACTTGGAAATGGCAGGGTGCGGAAGACCTGCTAAGGGATGTCACAAGCCGATTTCGTATTTTTCGAGTTCACGGGCTGGCCGATGCCGTCGTCTCCTCCAGATCGCCATCGGCCGGATATCGACGGCCTCCGCGCCATTGCCGTGATGCTGGTGGTGAATTTCCACGCGTTTCCTGATGCGATGCCTGGCGGCTTCATCGGCGTCGACGTCTTCTTCGTGATTTCGGGCTTTCTGATCACCGGGATCGTCGCGCGCGAGCTCAATTTCCGACAGTTCAGCCTGCTCGGCTTTTACGACCGGCGGATCAGGCGGATTTTTCCAGCCCTCATTGTCGTGCTCTCTGCCGTGCTCGGGTTGGGCTGGTTGTGGATGCTGCCGATAGCCTACGCCCAGTTGAGCGCCGACGTCTTTGCCAGTGCGGCGTTCTCCGCCAATATTGCGCTGCTGCTGCAATCGGGCTATTTCGACGTCGAGTCGGCGAAAAAGCCGCTCCTGCACCTGTGGTCGCTCGGCATCGAAGAACAGTTCTATCTGGTCTGGCCGCCGATCCTGATGTTCGCCGCGCGTCTGCGGCTCAATCTGCTCTGGGTCGCGGCGTCGATAGGGCTTGCGTCTTTTGTCCTCAACGTGGCGCTGATCGGGACCAATCCGGTTGCGACCTTCTATCTGCCGTTCACTCGGGCTTTTGAGCTGCTCGTAGGCGCGGCGCTGGCCTGCGCCTGGGGTCGGCTCGGCCAGGATGTGATCGCCAGCAATTGGCGGGGAGGCACAGGGGTCGGGCTGATCGCGATCGCCGTGGCCATTCTCGACACCCACAGCGCTTTTCCCGGCTGGTGGGCGCTCTTGCCGGTTCTTGGTGCTGCGCTCGTGCTATCGGCGCCTGAGTCATGGATCTGCCGCCATCTGCTCGCCTGCCCATCGATGGTGTGGATCGGCCAGATCAGCTACCCGCTTTATCTCTGGCACTGGCCGCTGCTGGTCTTCTTCGCCGTCATCAAGTTCGAGCCGCTGACCTTGGTAGAGCGGGAGCTGGCTTTGCTGCTGAGTGCCCTGCTGGCTTGGGCAACCTATTGGTTGATCGAAAGGCCGTTCCGCTTCGGCCGTCCTATCCCGATCAAGGCGCTCGGCCTTTGCGCCGGCATGATACCGGTCGCGGTGGGAGGCGGTGCTGTCGTCGCGGGTCGCGGCTTCGATTCGCGGCTGCCTCCTGAAATCCGTGCGATGACCGAGGTGCCCGAGCAGACTTCACAATGGCGGGTCCACCAGTGCATGCTCGACCTCAGCCAGGAAACATCGTTTGCCGACGATTGCGTCGATCGAAACCGCCGGCCGCTGATCCTGCTCTGGGGGGATTCGACTGCAGGCGCGCTGATGCCGGGCTTGCGCAAGGCCCAGGAAAGCCGCAGCTTCGGGATCGCACAGTTCAACTCAAGCTCCTGTATTCCGGCCCTCAACGCCGATATTCCCGACGTTCCTAATTGCCGCGCGGCCAACGACAAGGTTTTGGAACTCGCGCGGCAGCTCAAGCCTGATATCGTGCTGCTGCATGGGACCTGGGAAAAATACCTCGATCATGTCGCTGAGACGGTGACGGCGTTGAAGCTGGCGACCGGCGCGCGCGTGGTCGTGCTCGGCCCGTTGCCGCCCTGGAAGCGCGGGCTGCCAAACGAGGTACTCCGCTTTTTTCTGCTGCATCATCGGCTGCTTCCTGCGCGCCTTCTGGGCGTCGGGTCGAATGGCTACGATGCGGACATGCGTACTGCGCTCCTGCCACGCGGCGCGGAATTCATCTCCGCGTGGGACGCGCTCTGCGACGTGGAGGGCTGCCTGACCCGTGTCGGCGACAAAGCGAGCGACATCCTGGTCAGCGACCAGGTGCACCTGACCGAGAAGGGATCGATTTTCCTGGTGCGGTCCATCATCGACGCGGTGCTGAGCCCGCGAGCGCCGCCTGTTTCCGGCGATTCGCAGTGACGGCAAGACGCCGCCCTCAAGCTTCAGCCGCGGCGGGCGATGCGGCCATTCTCGACGTCGAAAAGGTCCCCGGACGCGCCGATTTCAGCGAACGCTGCGGGGTCGGCGCCGGTCAACCAGACCTGAGCGCCGAGCTTTGCGAGTTCGCCGAACAAGGCGCTGCGCCGGCCGGGATCGAGATGGGCAACCACCTCATCGAGCAAGAGGAGCGGGATGATCCCGGTCGTCTCCGCAACGAGCGTCGCATGCGCCAGCACCAGCCCGATCAACAGCGCCTTCTGTTCGCCGGTGGACGCGTCGCGCGCCGGCATGTTCTTCGGGGCGTAGACCACCTGCAGATCGGTGAGATGCGGACCATCGAGGGTGCGGCCCGCGGCGGCGTCGCGCGCGCGGGCCTCGCGCAAGGTTTTCCGGTAACGGTCTTCGACGGCTGTGGCGGGTTCAGAGAGCAGCGCGTTCTCCATCCAGCCGTCGAGTGCGATCTCGGCTGCGGGAAACGCCGACGCCTGTCCGCGCGCGCGGAGCATCGCGGCGAGTTTCAGCGCGGTCTGGCCGCGCGTCGCCGCGACCGCGACCGCGAGCTCCGCGGTCTCGCGCTCGATCGCGTCGCACCAATGGTCGTCGAAATTGCGTACCTCCAACAGCCGGTTGCGCGAGCGTAAGGAGCGCTCCAGCGCCGAGACCCGGCTCGAATGTTGGCTATCGATCGCAAGCACCAGGCGGTCGAAAAACCGTCGCCGCTCCGAGGCGGCGCCCAGGAACAAGCCGTCCATCGCCGGCGTCAGCCAGACCATGCGCAAGTGATCGCCGAAGGCGGCGGCCGAGTTCACGCTCTCGCGGTCGATACGGCAGCGCCGGCCCGCCGCGGCTTCTCCCCGCGGCGGCTCTATGCCGGTACCGAGCGTCGCAAGCCCCAGCGCGCCTTCGACTTCGGCGGACACGGCCCAGGAGCCGTCACCCTGATTGTCGGCGACATCTTCCAGCGTCGCCCGGCGCAGACCGCGGCCGGGCGACAGAAACGAGATGGCCTCCAGGCAATTGGTCTTCCCGGCGCCGTTGGGGCCGACGAGCGCGATCATATCGCCGCGCGTCTCGAGCCCTGCCGCACGATAGTTGCGGAAATGCGTCAGCACCAGGCGATGAATGCGGGAGGAAGTCATGGTGGAAGAAATTCGGTCCTTCTTCCCTCTCCCACAAGCGGAGAGGCAAGACCAGAGTGCTGGTCGCGGCCCTCACACTCGCATCGGCATCAGCACGTAGAGTGCGCTCTTGTTGTCCTTGTCCTGCACCAGCGTCGGCGAGCCCGGATCGGCGAGCTTCAAGACCGCGACCTCGCCCTCGATCTGAGCGGCGATATCCATGAGGTAGCGCGAGTTGAAGCCGATATCGAGCGCGTCGGCGGCGTATTCGACCTCGAGTTCCTCGGTCGCGCTGCCGGAATCCGGATTGGTCACCGACAGCACCAGCTTGCCGGCCGACAATGCGAGCTTCACCGCGCGGCCCCGCTCGCTCGAGATCGTCGACACGCGGTCAACGGCGGCGGCGAAGTCCGCCTTGTCGACGATCAGTTCCTTGTCGTTGCCCTGTGGGATGACGCGGCCATAGTCAGGGAAGGTACCGTCGATCAGCTTCGAGGTCAGCACCACGTTGCCGATGGTGAGGCGGATCTTGCCCTGCGACAGTTCGATCGAAACCTCCGCCTCGTTGTCCTCGATCAGGCGCTGCACTTCGCCGACGGTCTTGCGCGGCACGATCACGCCCGGCATGCCGTCGGCGCCCTTCGGCAAAGGCATATCGACCTGTGCCAGCCGATGCCCGTCGGTTGCGACCGCGCGCAAGGTGGCGGCCTTGGCGCTGCCGGCCGCGTGCAGGTAGATGCCGTTGAGATAGTAGCGGGTTTCCTCGGTCGAAATGGCAAATTGCGTGCGGTCGATCAGCCGTTTGACGTCGGAAGCGGCCAGCGTGAAACTGTGCGTCATCTCGCCGGCGGCGAGATCCGGAAAATCGCTTTCCGGCAGCGTCTGCAGCGTGAAGCGCGAGCGCCCGGCGCGGATCGCCAGCACCGAGCGGTCGCCGTCGCCCTCCAGCACGATCTGCGCGCCGTCGGGCAATTTGCGGACGATGTCGTAGAACATATGCGCCGGCACCGTGGTCGAGCCGCCGGTTCCGATTTCGGCGGCCAGCGTTTCCGTGACCTCAAGATCGAGGTCGGTCGCCTTCAACGACAATTGCGCGTTTTCGGCGCGCAGCAGCACGTTGCCGAGGATCGGAATGGTGTTGCGACGTTCGACCACGCGGTGGACGTGGCCCAGCGACTTCAGGAGTTGCGCGCGTTCGACGGTGACCTTCATATGCAATATCCGCCAGATCCAACTGAACATGTCGTGGGAACGCCGGGCGGGTTACGAAGCGCCGCGGCTGATGACACCCGGGTCGCCCGATTTTTAGGGGCTTTCGGGGGACCGTAAAGTGGCGCGGATGAGGCGCAAGTTCAAGGGACCGGCGACCCCGTTTCCCAGGTTTTGGGCGAGGCCGCCCGCGTCCTTCCTGGCACGGCGGAAGGACGGGGAGGGGCCTTTTTGAGGGTCTGAAGCGACTTCCGGTTTTGCGAAGGCACGGGGCGTCTCGCGCAACCGACCTCCCCTGACCGGGGGAGGCACGGAGGCAGTGAAGCGGACCTACTCCTGCAACTGCCGCTTCAGTGATTCCACCTCTTCCGACAGTGCGGTATCCTTGGCAACCAGCGCCTCGATCTTGCGCACCGCGTGCAGCACCGTGGTGTGATCGCGCCCGCCGAATCGGCGGCCTATTTCAGGCAAGGAGCGCAAGGTCAGCGTCTTGGCCAGATACATCGCGACCTGGCGCGGGCGAACCACGTTGGCGGTGCGGCGCGACGACAGCAGGTCGGAGCGGCTGACGTTATATTGGCGGGCGACCACGCGTTGGATGTCCTCGATCTTGATCCGCTTCGGCTCCTGCGGACGGATCAGGTCGCGCACCTCGCGCTCGGCCATGTCCAGTGTCACCGGCTGGGCGTTGAGCTTGGAGTGCGCAAGCAGGCGGTTGATGGCGCCTTCGAGGTCGCGGCCGTTGTGGGTGATGGTGCGGGCGAGATAATCCAGCACCGGATCCGGCACGTCGAAGCTCGCGTGATGCACCCGCGCCGCCGCGACGCGCGACCTGAGAATGCCAAGCCGTAGTTCCTCGCCGAGCGAACCCATCTCGACCACGAGCCCGCCGGCAAGCCGCGAGCGCACGCGGTCGTCGAGGCTTTCCAGATCGGAGGGCGGGCGATCGGCCGCGATCACCACCTGGCGGCCTGCGTCGATCAGCGCGTTCAGGGTGTGACAGAACTCGGCCTGCGTCGACTTGCCCTGCAGGAACTGCAAATCGTCGATCACCAGGACGTCGATGCCGCGCAGCGCTTCCTTGAAGGCCAGCGCCGTCTGTGTCTTCAGGGCCGCGACGAAACCGTACATGAATTTTTCCGCCGTGAGATAGAGCACCTTGCGCTCGCCCGCGGCGTTGCCGGCCCAGGTCACTGCCTGCAGCAGGTGGGTTTTGCCCAATCCGACGCCGGCATGGATATAAAGTGGATTGAACATCACCGGGTCGCCACGCCGGCCTTCCGCCACTTGACGCGCCGCCGCGTGCGCCAGCGTGTTGGAACGACCGACGACGAAGCTTGCAAAAGTCAGGCGCGGATCGAGCGGTGAACCGCCAAGCGCATCATGGTTGGCGGATACCGGCGCGGTCGCGGTCGAGCGCAGCTCGGCCGCGGGGCGGCCATCGGCGCGTTCGACGCGCCGGGCCTCGAGCGGGGCGGGGACTTCCTTGGCAGGCGTCGCGCAGCGCATCGCCGTACGCACGGTGAGATCGATCCGATGCACCTCGGGCATCTCGGCCTGCCAGCAGGACAGCACACGCTCGGCATAGTGCGCCTGAATCCAGCTCTTGAGGAACCGGGTTGGAACCGACAGGCGAACGCTCTCCTGCTGGACGCCCTCGAGGTCCATGCGCGCGAACCAGCTTGTGTAGACGTCCTCGCCCACGCTTGAGCGCAACCGACCTTTGACGCGAGACCAGCGATCCTGTTCCGAATTTGTCATTGCCTGAAAACTTTTCCAAAACGAGTAATGTTGGCTTCTGGACGTCGCCGCTGCAGGTTTCTTGCCACGGCGCGACCTCAAGCGGGCGGTCTGCTCCAGGCAAAGCTCATCCGTTCGGCGCAGATGCCGCAGTCGGATCAGCGATGGTTGGAGCGGAGGTTCCCGCGAGGTCAGCGTGTACTCGACGGTCGTGCCGGAGTGCGTCTCTGAGGCCGGATATCGTGATTGGCCGCAATATGAAGAGCTTGGCTGAAAAGTGGCAGTCGATCAAATACCGCGATGTTTCCGTAAAGCATGCAACAACCTCCCCATCTCGCCGCGATCGCTCACGGCAAGTTGTCGTTCTACGTCCGCTCCAAAATCAGCCGCATCCGAACAAAATTGTTCAGCCGCTACGCTAGATCTCAGCCCCAACTTGCTCGCTCGCCCGGATCGCTTTCGGAACTCCTGTCGGGTAACTGGTACGAATTTCCCTTGCTCAACGGCAGCAGGGCACTAGTGCCCTGCTTGAGAAATTACGACACAACAGTATCGTTGCCCATATCACTATGGGCCACGACTCGACATTCGCTTGGAAAGCGTCGCTAACGCGCACACCGCCGCCGATTTGCACGTCCGCCCCGTTTCTAAAACCGCGCTGGTCTAAAGATCGTGGGCGCTGCGAGCGTTTACAGAAATACACTATGCACGATTTCTCGCAATCCTCCGATGGGACGGGGGAGGCCCGTCTTCGCTGGCGTCGAGCAGACGTGGCTGCTCATCTTGAAAGCAAGTTTTTGAATCACCGCGAGGAATCGGGGGTGTCATAAATCTCATCGCAGTCGCAAAAAATTTTCATAAAAAATTTATCTTCGCTTTCCAAGCGCTTGGAGTCACTATGGGGATAAGTAATTATCGAAGCGATGTTTTTCGCGATTGTTTTTCAGGGTAACTCCCGCCCGTAGTGCTCTGCAACAAACAGGCCACTATGCCATCTAAAGTGCACGCTGGCGACTTTCTCGCGACGCGCGGCCAGTTTCAGGTGCGGTAAAATTGTATCCAGTAGAAACACGGGCGCGCAAAAAGTGCATTCGCTGTACATAGAGGAAGAATGCGACAGAAAAAAATAAATCCGGCGCAAGCCGGAAAAAAATAAGGCCCGGCGCAAGCCGGGCTGATCGTCGAATTCTTTTTCGATCGGTTAATTGATCAGTTCATTTGGCAAGCTTCGCGATTTGATGCGTCAGCCGCGACACTTTCCGGCTCGCATTGTTCTTGTGAATGATGTTGCGCTGAGCGGCCTGCATCAATTCGGGTTCCGCGTGCGTCATTGCCTTGAGCGCCGCGTCGCGATCGCCACGCTTGATCGCATCCTCGACGCTGCGAACCGCGCCGCGCATCTGCGTGCGGCGCGACTTGTTGATCAAGGTACGGCGAGCAATCTTGCGCGTCGCCTTCTTGGCGGAAGTCGTATTGGCCATGGTCTCAAATATCCTTCGGCAGTGACCGGTCGATTCTGAAGTCGCAGGGTAAGCGCGCCGGCCGCTTCCGCAGCACGTGATCGACGCTGTTGGCTTTTCGATAACGTCTTTGAGGAATGCCGTTGCGGGATGCAATATGCTCGCCAGGTTCATGCCAGCAAGCTCGACGTCGCCCAAAGAACAGCAGCGGCGGGATTGCGCCCGCCGCCATCGACGCCCTTATAGAGGGAGGGTTTTGCACCGTCAACGCTTTCTAAGGCGGCCGGGGCGGGGCCGCCCAGACCGCAAGGCTCCCATAAGGTACTGATGAGGTTGAATTTCCCCCGTCGCCCCGGTAATGGCTGACAGCGTTTTCGGGGGCGTGACAGACGGAGGGTGACGCATGATCCGTGGTTTTTTCCGACTTGTGGGACTGCTGCTATTGGCCGGCGGATTCATTTTCATGGTCTATGATGGGGCGCGTTGGGTCGCCGATCAGAACCTCAGGTTTACACGGTTCGGCCAGTTCTGGAACGACATCAATCAGTCCAGCCAGCAGGTGTTTCGCGGCTGGGTCGAGGGCGTCGCGCCGTGGCTCTGGACCGATGTTGCCAAGTTCCTCCTCGACCAGCCGGTGTTTGCGGTCCTCGGCCTGCTGGGAATTCTCCTGATGCTATTGTTCCGGCCCCGCAAGCCGCTGATTGGCTATTCGCGTGATTGACCTTCGCCGCGAGCGAGGCGCGGCGTAACGAGGGTGCGGCGGGCTGGGTAAAGTCCTATATTGGCCTGGGGCCCATATAGAGACTGTGGCTGGCCGATCTCGCGTCAGGCTTCGAAGCCTGACGTCGAAGCGAGACTTCGAAGCCTGATTTCTAAGTCTGACTTGGAGAACATCCATGTTGTTCATGCGCAAGACCACAGCACTGCCCAGTGCAGCCGAGGCGCTGCCGGGGCGCGCGACGCCGATTCCGACCGCCTCGACCCATTTCGTCAACGGGCGCAAGTTGCTGCCGCCTTATCCCGAAGGCTTCGCGCGGGCCGTGTTCGGGTTCGGTTGTTTCTGGGGCGCCGAGCGCAAGTTCTGGGAGCTCGGTGACGGCATCCATGTCACCGCGGTTGGCTACGCTGGCGGTCACACGCCACACCCGACCTATGAAGAAGTCTGTTCGGGACGCACGGGTCATACCGAAGTGGTGCTGGCCGTGTTTGATCCGAAGAAGATCTCCTACGAGCGGCTCTTGAAGACGTTCTGGGAGAACCACAATCCTACGCAGGGCATGCGCCAGGGCAACGACGTCGGCACGCAGTACAGAAGCGCGATCTACACCTTCGATGACGCGCAGCGTAAGGCCGCCGCGGCATCGAAGGCGATGTACCAGAAGGCGCTCGCGGCCAAGGGGCTCGGCACCATCACCACCGAGATCGCGCCGTCGGGCGAGTTCTATTTTGCCGAGGATTACCACCAGCAATATCTGGCCAAGAATCCGGCCGGCTATTGCGGGCTCGGCGGCACCGGAGTGTCGTGCCCGATCGGGGCAGGCGCCAGCGCCTGACTATCTCAGGTGGCATGGAAGGGTGATTTCCCGCGCTCCCATATCGGCTGGACAACGATTTGTTAACCATAACGGGTGCAAGACTTGCCGCATCTCTCGTTCGAGGGGATGACTCCAGTGCGGCTCGCGCGCGCGTTTCAATTGCCCATCATTGCCGCCACGGCCGCGCTGCTCTTGTCGGGCTGCATGCACGCCGGTGCGCCTGTCGCGGCCGCGCAGCCGCAGAGCGATCTCGACTCGCTGGCCTATGGCGAGCCCCATGGGACGCCTCAGGTTGCGGATGCAAGCGGCGGCGGTGCGATCGGCGCACTGCGCAATGCCTTTGCCGCGGCCCCTCGCAGCGAGGCACCCATACCGGCAGCGTACACGACCGCGCTGACGCCGGCGCCCATTCGCTATGACGCGGCCTATAAGCTCGATGCCGGCGACAAGCTCAGGGTCGTCGTCTACGGCCAGGAAGGTCTTACCAATACCTACGCGATCGATGCCGGCGGCTCAATCACCATGCCGCTGATCGGCCAAGTGCTCGCCCGCGGACGGACGCCGGCGTCGCTGGCCGCCGACATCTCGGCGAAGCTGCGCCACGGCTATATTCGCGAGCCCTCGGTTGCGGTCGAGATCGAATCCTATCGGCCGTTCTTCATCCTCGGCGAGGTCGCCGCTCCCGGCCAATATTCTTACGTCCCCAACATGACGGTGGAGAGCGCGGTCGCGATCGCCGGTGGATTTTCCCCGCGCGCCAAGCGCGACACGGTGACGTTGACACACACCGATGCGTCGGGTGCCGCACGCTACCTCGTGCCGCTCGGCACCTCGCTCGGTCCCGGCGATACCGTGCTCGTCGGCGAGCGCTGGTTTTGACGAAGCACTTCGTCGTTCCGGGGCGCGCGCAAGCGCGAACCCGGAATCTCTAGATTCCGGGTCTGGTGCTGACGCACCATCCCGGAATGACGACGGTGAGTTGTTGACGCCTTACTTTCTCAGATGCTTGGCAAAGAACGCCATGCTTCGCGGCCAGGCGACATCGGCGCTGGCCCTGTCGTAGCTCGCCCGCTCGTCGCAGTGGAAGCCGTGCTGCGCGCCCGGATAGATGAAGACTTCGACCTCTGGCCGCTTGGCCTTGATCGTCTCGACATCGGTCAGGGGAATGCCGGTATCCTTCTCACCGAAATGCAGTTGCGTCGGGACCTTGGGCGTGTCATCGGCGAAGCGCACGATGGCGCCGCCATAATAGCCGACGGCGGCCTTGAGCCCCGAGAGCTTGGTCGCCGCCGCGTAGGCGATGCTGCCGCCGAGGCAGAAGCCGATGATGCCGACCGGGCCGACGTCCTTTACCGCGTCGATCGCGGCTTGCGTGTCGCGCAGCATCGCAGACCAATCGGGATTGGCGACGAATTTGCGCGCCACCGCGATTTCATCGGGCGAATAGCCGGAGGTGAAATTGGGCTCGACGCGGTCGAAGATCGCGGGCGCGATCGCCACATAGCCTTCGCCGGCAAGCCGGTCGCAGACATTGCGGATGTGGTGATTGACGCCGAAGATCTCCTGAATCACCACGATCGCGCCCTTTGCTCTCTCCTTGGGCGTGCCTGCGGGATCGGCGCGATAGCCGCCGGGTTGAAAATTGTCCGAAGCCTTCAGCTTGATATCTTGTCCCACGGGTCATCCATTCGATTTGAGGGGTTGCTTCTTGGTTCGGCGGCTTTGCACGCGGCTTAAGCCTGGCCGGTCATTGCCACATCCAGTTGCGGCCATAATCCTCTTTCCAGCCCGCGAGCCTGCCGTGGCGGAATTGCAGAAACAGCCTATCGTGATGACTGATCAGTCCGCTGCCGCCGAGATTGCGTAGCGCGAGGTATATCTCGTTGCCCGGCGGACCGCTGACATATTGCAAGGGTTGTCGGAGTGCCCGCGATGTCTCTTCCACATTCATCCCGAACACCAGCGGCTTGTCGTTCGAGAGTGTCGCCGTGAAGGGCAGGCGCGGCGTGCCGTCGGGCGTGAATTGTGGGACTAATTGTGGGGCTTGGGCACGGGCGTGACCCGCGAGCAGCATTGCGGCCAACAGTGCCAGACGTGCGGACCATGTCATCATTGGACTCGCCTTTGCGTGGTCGCGTTCTGCGGCAGGCTATCAAGGAACGGCAACACCGCGTCGATGAAGGCTTGCGGCTGGTCGATGTTCACGGCGTGTCCGGCGGACGGGATGACCACTTTCTTCGCGCCGGGAATTTTCGCCGCCATGTAGTCGGACGCCGCCAGGAACGGCGTATCGTCGGCACCGACCACGACCAGCGACGGCACCTTGATGTCGGGAAGGAGCTCGATCACGCGGGCGTCGCGCTGGGGCAGGATGCCGCGCGCGGCGCGCGCGAGTCCCGCCGCATCGCGATGACTCATTATCGAGCGCTCGCGGCCCGCCGATTTCAGAACCGCAAGCCCCTCGCGCTCAAAGCGCTCGGCGGTGTCGCGCGCGCGCTTGTTCCAGGCCTCGCGCGCATCGTCCTTTTTGAAGCCGGGGCCGGTGTCGACGATCAGGAGCGCGGCCACCCGCGCCGGATGGGCGCGATAAAAGGCAAGCGACATGTAGCCGCCAAGCGAAAGTCCGCCGACGATGGCGCTTTTCGCGCCGACCTCATCCAGCAGCGCCGCCATGTCGCCGACCGTCAAGGCCTCGCTATAGGCGTTGGGATCCAGCGGATAGTCGGATTGGCCGTGGCCGCGCATGTCCCACAGCACGAGCTGGTGACGCTTCGACAGCGCCTCGATCTGGCCCTGCCACATCGCCGAAGTCGATGAGTAGCCATGGGTCAACAAGATTGGCGGCCCGTTGCCGTCGACCTTGCCATGGACCTCGTAATAGATCTTGACCCCGTTTCGATCGATGTTCGGCATTCCCGCTGTCCCAGACGCGTCCGTGTCTGGTCCCATTCTACCGCGATCTTTTCACGGCTGTGAACTGCTCAACTTTTCAGGAGATGCGCCGCTTGGCTCCTATGCGCGCAGGTCTCGGCTGTTCTGGCGCCGTCGCAGTTGCCGCAACGCACAACCCGCATGCCGGAAAATTTATTCTCCGCCAAGAATCGAGATTGCATTCCAAATTGCATCGCCTCGGTAGCTCTACGCGATCATTCTTGCAGCCAAGGCTGGCATCGACCCGGTGGGTGCCAGCTACCCAAAAGTGAGCTGTCCGCCGCAAGCGGCATCATGCACCGGCAGGGGAAGAGACAATGGTTACTCTGAATATCAACGGACGTACTATGTCCGTGGAGGGGGCGAACGATTCGCCGTTACTCTGGGCCATCCGCGAGCAATTGCAGATGACCGGCACAAAATTCGGTTGCGGCATCGGAATGTGCGGCGCCTGCACGGTTCACGTCAACGGTGAGGCCGTGCGATCCTGTCAGACCCTGGTCGGCGATGCTGCGGGCAAGAAGATCACCACCATCGAAGGCCTGAGCGCGAAGGGTGACCATCCCCTTCAGAAGGCCTGGATTACCGAGCAGGTGCCGCAATGCGGCTACTGCCAGTCCGGCCAGATCATGCAGGCGGCCTCATTGCTCGCCAAGAACAACAACCCGACCAAGGACGAGGTCGTGGCGCATATGGACGGCAATCTCTGCCGTTGCATGACTTACTCGCGCATTCAGAAGGCGATCATGCGCGCGGCTTCCGAAATGCGCACCGCCTCCAACGCGTCGACCGAGCGGAGGGCCACATGAATAAGCATGCGAAAATCAGCCAGGCTGAGACATCCGATCTGAGCCGCCGTTCGTTCCTGGTCGGCACCGCCGCTACAGGGCTTGCGCTCGGCTATTCCGCCGTTCCCGGCATGCTCGGAGCCGACAGCGCGCTGGCTGCTGCGGGCGGCAATTTCGATCCCAGCGTCTGGTACTCGATTTCGCCCGACGGGCTCGTCACGGTCACCTGCGGCAAGGCCGACATGGGCCAGCACATCGCCTCCACCATGGCGCAGATCATCTGCGAGGAGCTGGGTGCCAACTGGAAGGACATGCGGGTTCAGCTCGCCTCCAACGATCCGAAGTTCAATGATCCCGTGCTCGGTGCGCAGATTACCGGCGGTAGCTGGTCGACGATGATGAACTTCGACGCGATGAGCCGCGCGGGTGCCGCGGGGCGGATGGCTTTGACGGAAGCCGCGGCCGCGGTGATGGGCGTGCCGCCCGTCAACAAGAATGAGCTGGTGGTCCGTGACTCCGTGATCTCGCATCCGAAGTCGAAGAAGTCGATGACGTTTGCCGAGATCGTCAAGAGCGGCAAGGCGACCAAGACCTTTACGCCCGACGAGCTCAAGGCAATCACGCTGAAGACGCCCGACCAGTATAGCGTGATCGGCGTGTCCGTGCCGCAGATCGACATTCCGTCCAAGACCAACGGCACGGCGAAATATGGCATCGACGTCATGCTGCCGGGCATGGCGTACGGCAAGGTCGTCACGCCGCCGGTGCGCTATGGCGCAATCGTGAAATCGGTCGACGACAGTGACGCCAAGAAGGTGCCGGGCTTCATCAAGGCGGTGACGCTCGACGACAAGACCGGCAGCACGACCGGCTGGGTGGTGGCGGTCGCCAACACCTATGCCAACGCCCGCAAGGCGGCGGACGCGCTGAAGATCGCCTATGACGGCGGTCCGAACGCCAAGCTATCGAGCCAGTCGCTGCTCGATGAGGCCAAGCGGCTGCAGGCGCTCGACGATTCCGGGCAGTTCTTTGTCAAGGACGGCGATACCGCATCGGCGTTCGGCACGGCGGCGAAGGTGATGGAGGCGGAGTACACCACCAACATCAACATCCACGCGCCGATGGAGCCGATGAACGCCACGGCCGAGCTGAAGGGCGAGATCTGGCACATCTATTCCGGCAACCAGTTCGCGACCCGCTCCGGCGCGATCGCAGCGGGTGCGGCCGGGGTCGATCCCAAATATGTCGTCATGCATCAGATGTGGCTGGGCGGCGGCTTCGGCCGGCGTCTCGACGCCGACATGATGGTGCCCGCGGTGCAGGCGGCGAAGGCCGTAGGCCGACCGGTCAAGGTCATCTATTCGCGGGAAAACGACATGACCATGGACTACTCCCGGCCCTTGACCTACCAGAAGGTCAAGGCCGGGCTTGATGGCGACGGCAAGCTGATCGCCCTCAATCACGACGTGGTTTCGGCCTGGCCGACCAAGCGCTGGGGAATTCCCGATTTCCTTTCGCCTTCGGTCGACAAGAAGGGGCCGCTCGACGCCTTTACGGTGAACGGCGCGGACTTCTTCTACACCGTGCCGAACCACAACGTTCGCGCCATCCTCAACGAAATGGCCCATAACGCCACCCCGTCGGGTCAGTTGCGGTCGGTCGCGCCGGGTTGGACCTTCTGGGCCGTCGAAAGCATGGTCGACGAGATCGCGCACGCCGCGGCTAAGGATCCGGCGCAATACCGCATCGACATGCTCGACGGCAAAGGCGCCAATGCCGGCGGCGCGCAGCGTCTGCGCAACACGCTGCTGGCGGCGATGGGGCTCGCCGGCTACGGCACCAAGCAACTGCCCAAGGGCGAGGGCATGGGCGTTGCCTGCGTGTCGTCGCAGGAGCGGGCGACTGCGAGTTGGACGGCTTGCGTCGCCCATGTCGCGGTCGCGCCATCCGGCGAGGTCAAGGTCAAGAAGCTGACGGTCGCGACCGACGTCGGCACGCAGGTGCATCCCGACAATATCCGCGCCCAGGTCGAGGGCGCGGCGCTGTGGGGCCTTTCGCTCGCGATGTACGAGAAGGCGACGCTGAAGGACGGCGGTATCGAGCAGACCAACTTCGATACCTACACGCCGTTGCGGATGAGCCAGATGCCGGAAGTCGCGGTCAGCGTCATTGCCAACGGCGAAAAGGCGACCGGCGTCGGCGAACCCCGCGGTGACGGTGATCGCGCCCGCGCTCGGAAACGCGATCTTCAACGCCTGTGGCGCCCGCGTTCGCGCCCTGCCGATCACTGCGGAAGCGGTGAAGGCGGCGATGAAGGCTTAACTTCGCGCGTCATTAGGGTGACAGTAACGATCCGCCGGGGGGACTCTCCGGCGGATTTTTTTGCCGGCTTGATTCAAATCGTCCGCAAATCCGGACACCCGGCGCGCTATTCGTTAAATTTTTACGATGAGCGAGATGGCCGTGTTGACCATACCTTTTAAGGCGCGTGGAACGCGTTGCCGGTAGCATTCGGTGCAAATCAAAACAGCGAACCGCCAAAAGGTTTCATGTCCACCTTAACCAAACAGACTTCGCCCAAACGCCGTCTGCTGCTTGCGTCCGACCGCAGCGATCGCAGCAGCGAACTCGCCAGCATTCTGCAATCGGTGGGCGAGGTCGCGACCGTCTCGACATCGGAGATTCCGCTGGCTCCCGGTAACGATTTCGCAGGTGTCGTGGTGGACATCAATCTGCGGTCTGCGGAAAGCGTGCAGATGGTTCGCAACAGGCTGCGCGCCGATGCTTATAGCGCCGTGCCGCGGCTGTTCGTTCTCGCCGAAGCGCTCCATCATGCCTCGATGCAGGCCTGGGCGTTGGGCGCCACCGACACGATCGCCCGACCGTTCGATGCCAGGGCAATTCTGCAGCGTATCCACGCCGCGTTTCCGGACAGCGCCGGATATGACGCAACCGACCGCGGCATAACCCTGAATCAGGGTATCGCCGCGGCGCATGCGGTGATCGTCAAGATATTCGAAAAGCTTCCGGCGGGCACCTCGTTGAAGTTCGAGGATGTGATGATAGCCGAGGGCAGGATCATCAAAGCCATCAAACACTCCTCGCTGCGGGAATGGCTGACCGCGGTTGGCTGCCACCACACCGACACCTATCGCCATTGCCTGTTCGTCACCGGCTTTGCGGTGGCGTTCGCGCAGCACCTCGGCATGCGCGAGGGCGATCAGCGCCGCCTGACGCGCGCCGCGCTGCTTCATGACGTCGGCAAGGCCTTTATTCCCGTCGCCATCCTGGACAAGCCGGGGAAATTGACGGACGAGGAAATGGCTGTCATACGTGAGCATCCGCGCCGCGGCTATGAGGCGCTCGCCGCGCAAGGCGGCTTCCCGCCCGAGATGCTGGACGTGATCCTGCACCATCACGAGCTGCTCGATGGCTCCGGCTACCCCCACAATCTCTCCGACAACCAGATCAGCGACATCGTGCGGCTGACCACCATCGTCGACATCTATTCGGCGCTGATCGAAGAGCGCTCCTACCGGCTGCCCTACACGCATGCCCGCGCGTTTTCGATCATGGAAAAGATGGACGGCAAGCTAGACCAGCAATTGCTGCAGGCGTTCCGGCCGGTGGCGTTCGGGTCGTATTGATCGTCCATCATCGCGGAGAGTTGACAGGTCGCACGTAGGCGCGCCCGCGTGACAGGCGCCGCGACGAAACAATCGGTCCATCGGTCACCCCAACATCTTGCGCAATTCAGCCTTCGCCACCTTCTCCAGCGTCGAGCGCGGCATGTCATCGACAAGGCGAATCTCGCACGGCACCTTGAAATCGGCCAGCGCGGCGTGGCAGGCCGCCATTACCTTGTCATGCAACTCGGGCGGCGCGCGCTCGACGCCGGCCTGCGGGATGATGAAGGCGACCGGCACCTCGTCCAGCATCGGATGCGTCTTGCCGACCACCGCCGCCTCGAGCACGCCGGGCACCACCGCAATCACCTGTTCGATCTCGGAGGCCGCGACGTTCTCGCCGCCGACCTTCAGCATGTCCTTGGCGCGGTCGCCGAACCTGATGAAGCCGTGGTCGAGCAGCGTCACGCGGTCGCCGGTCAGGAAGTAGTCGTGCTCGTCGAAGCTCTCGCGTGTCGCCTTCTCGTTGTACAGATATTCGCTGAACAGCGAGAGCCCCGGCACGCCCTTGATCGAGAGGTTGCCAGTGCCGCCGACCTGGGTGGGCGTGCCATCGTCGTCGGTGATGCGGATCGCATATTCCGCAGCCGCCCGGCCGATCGACATCGGCGTGTTGGGCTGGTCGACCTCGCCGATGATGCCGTGGGTGATGGTTTCCGTCATGCCCCACCAGCCGATGATCTTGACGCCGAAGACTGAAAAGGCGGGCGGCTCGCACACCGCGGTGCCCCAGAGGCGGAATTTGTGGTCGGTCGGGATCTCGTGTTCCAACAGCGCCTTCATGCAGAAGGGAATCGTCGAGGTCCAGGTGCAGCCATGCTCCAGCGCCACGGGCCAGAAGCGGCTGGCGGAAAATCGCGGCTGGATCACGCAAGTCCCGCCGACCCAGAGGCTCGAAAGCATCGAATAGGCCAGCGCATTGGTGTGAAACAGCGGCAGATAGGTCTGATGCACGTCGTGCTCGTGTAAATCCTGATGCGCGGCGTTAACCTTGGCGCCCCACAGCGCGTTGGCATGCGTCCACAACACGGCCTTCGGGCGCGAGGTCGTGCCGGAGGTATACTGCACGCTGCAGGGGGAATGCGGATCGGCCGGGCGGCGCGGTCGGTCCGCGCTGTCGGCGAACAGAGCCTCGAAGGATTCGGCCCTGGCTGGCGCGTTTTGCGCAGGCGCGGTGCCCGCATCGTGCGAAATCACCGCGATCCAGCGCAGCTCCTTGCAATGGCGCCCGATCATCTCGGCATAGGCCGGCTGCGTGATCGCGGCGACGGCGCCGCAATGGCCGGCGAAATAGTCCATCTCCGCCGGCGCCGAGCGGGTGTTGGTGGTGACCGCGATGGCCCCCAATTCGACGCAGGCGAACCAGGCGAGCATCGCCTCGATGCAGTTATCCAGATGGATCAGCACGAACTCGCAGGGCTTGATGTTACGCTTGGCAAGGCCTGCGGCGAGCGCTCCCACGCGGTCATGAAATTCGCCATAGGTCCAGCGTCGCGCGGGCGCGTCGAACGGCGCCCAGATCAGGAACGGATGGTCGCGGCGGGTTTCCGCGCGCATCCGAAGCAGCCAGGGTACGTCTAGTCCCGCGAACGGTCCGACGACTCCCGGCGCTGTATCTGAGTTCGACATGGGTCCTCCCAGGCGGCCTTAAGCAGGCCGCTTTTGATTTTGCTTGGGAGGAGTTTTGCCATTGGACGCCGCGATGGGCAAATCGCAATTGTGAAGGCGTCATTCCGGGGCGATGCCAACGGGTCGCGCGAATGACGGGATTGGCTATCCCACTCAGTCCTCATAAGACGAAATCTCAATCAGGCTGCCGTCGGGATCGCGGCAATAGACCGATCGCAGGGTGCCGCGGGCGCCTTGTTTGACCACCGGCCCTTCCTCGATCGCCACGCCATGCGCCTTCAGATGCGCGACCACCTCGTCCGGCGTGCTCGAGGTGAGGAAGCACAGATCGTCGCTGCCGGCGGCCACATGATCGGCGGTGAACCACTCGATCTTGTCGGCGCCTTTGGGCCGCACGTTGATCTTCTGGCTGCCGAACACGAGCGAGGTGCGCGGCGTCTTGCCCTGGCCCGGATCGAACACCCTCACCTCCATGCCGAGGATTGTCCGGTACCATTCGGTCGTGCGCGCGACGTCGGTGACATTGATCACGAGATGATCGAGCGCATGGATCTTGACCGGCATGCATTATCCTTTCGTCGCTACGCGTGCCGCGCGCCTCTGCCGCGCTGGCCGCTTTCGATTTTGCTTGTTACAACGCGGTCCGCTATCAGTTCAAGAACGACGAAAAATCGGGAGTAACAGTATGTTGTCACGCCGTGCCGCGATAGGAATGGTTGCAACCGGCGTTTCCGCGCTGCTTGCGTCGGCACGCGGTGCCTCCGCGCTGGATTATCCGACAAGGCCGGTACGTTTCCTGGTCGGATATCCGCCGGGCGGCGCGACCGATATTCTGGCGCGCCTGATCGGCCAGCGGCTGTCGGAAAAGCTTGGCCAGCAATTCGTGGTCGAGAACAAGCCGGGCGCCGGCAACAATATCGGTACCGAAGCCGCGGTCAACGCCGCGCCCGATGGCTACACGGTCCTGCTGATCAATCCGGCGAATTACATCAACGCCACGCTCTACGCCAATCTCAAATTCGATTTCGTCCGCGACATTGCGCCGATCGCGTCCTTCAACCGCGTGCCGAACGTGATGACGGTGAACAAGGACGTGCCGGCGAAAAACGTCGCCGAATTCATCGACTACGTGAAGGCCAATCCGGGCAAGATCAACATGGCGTCGTCGGGCAACGGCACCTCGGTGCATCTGTCCGGCGAAATGTTCATGGCGATGACCGGCGTGAAGATGCAGCACGTGCCCTATCGCGGCGCCGCGCCTGCGATCACCGACATGTTGGGCGGCCAAGTGCAGGTGATTTTCGACAACATGCCCTCGATCATCCAGCATATCCGCTCGGGCTCGTTGCGCGCTCTGGGGGTCACGACCGCCGAACGGTCGTCGCAACTACCTGATGTGCCAGCCATCGCCGATATCGTTCCCGGTTATGAGGCGAGCGCGCTGTTTGGCATGGGAGCGCCGAAAAATGCGCCGAAAGACATCATCGAAAAGCTCAATTCCGAGATTAACGCCGTTCTGGCGGAGCCCGAGATGAAGAAGCGCCTGGTCGAGCTTGGCGGCGAGCCGCTGGTCCAGACGCCCGACGCGTTCGGCGACATGATCAAGGCCGAGACCGGGAAATGGAAGAAGGTCGTCGAGTTCGCCGGCCTCAAGGTTGAATAGGAACTTTTTTTGGGGCGCGGTTTGTTTTGCAAATGAGGCGACACAGCAGGGCTTGTGAGGAGATGCGATGCGCAAGACGATCTTGACGGCCGTGACGTTGTCGGCGGCAGCCATTGCCACGATGGCCACGTCCAGCCCCGCTGCGGCCTATGATTATCCCTGGTGCGTGCAGGGCAGGGGCGTCGGGGTTCCCGGCGACTGCTCCTATCAGAGCTATGGCCAGTGCATGGCGAGCGCGTCGGGACGCAATCTCTACTGCAACGTCAATCCGCGCGTCGCCTTCGGCCGCGTGCGGCGCAGCCGACCGCCCTATCCCTATTACTACTGACCGATAGCGGCCTAGTCAGGCCGAATGGCTTGACTCCCGTTGGCTTGCGCATATACTAAACCATATGGTTAAGTATAACGATGAAGCATTGGACCGGACCTTTGCCGCGCTCGCGGACCCGACCCGGCGGGAGCTGTTGGCCCGGCTCGGCCACCGCGAGACGCTCTCCGTCAGCGAACTGGCGCAGCCATTTTCGATATCGTTGCCTGCGATCATGAAGCATCTCGACGTGCTGTCCGATGCAGGGCTGATCGCGCGCGAAAAGACTGGGCGTGTCGTGGCGTGCCGGCTGACCGCCAAGCCAATGGAACAGGCGATGGATTGGCTCAATCGCTACCAGCGCTTCTGGTCCGACAATCTCGATCGCCTTGCCGCTTTCCTGGAGGAAGACCAATGGTCCAGCAATCAAACGCCGCCGTCGATGCCACAAGGCCGAGCCTCACCTTCAAACGCCGCCTCGACGCGAGCCCCGACAAGGTCTACGCGGCGTGGACCGATCCGAAAAAAATAGTGCGGTGGTTCGGGCGCGTGGATCTGAAGCCGGAGACGATGCAGGCGCAGATCGATGCGCGGGTCGGTGGCCGCTACCGCATCAACTTCACCATCGAGGCCGGCGAGTATTTCGAGGTCGGCGGCGTCTATCGCGAGGTGGTGCCGAACGAGCGGCTGGTGTTCAGTTGGGCTTGGCACTCGACCCCGGAGCGGGAGTCCCTGGTGACAGTGGCGCTGAAGCCTGACGGCGCCGGCACCCTGCTCACCATCCACCACGAGCAACTGTCCGATCAAGCCGCGCGCGACGGCCATGAGCGCGGCTGGATCGGCGGGCTCGAAAAGCTTGAGAAATATCTAGCCTGAAACAGGAGGCACGCATGCAACCGCACAAAATCGTCTCGCGTCAGGAATGGATCGAAGCGCGCAAAGCGCATCTGGCTCATGAGAAGGAGTTGACCCGCGCCCGCGACCGGCTCAGCGAGGAGCGCCGCGCGTTGCCCTGGGTCAAGGTCGACAAGGCCTATCTGTTCGACGGCGCGGAGGGCAGAAAGACCTTGGCCGACCTGTTCAAGGATAGGAGCCAGCTCGTGGTCCAGCATTTCATGTTCGCGCCGGAATGGAACGAAGGCTGCAAGAGCTGCTCGTTCTGGGCTGACGGCTTCGAGCGCATGATCCCGCATCTCGCCGCACGCGACACCACGCTGGTCGCCATCTCGCGCGGGCCGCTGTCGAAACTTCTCGCGTTCAAGACGCGGATGGGCTGGACCTTCGACTGGGTCTCATCGGCGGACAACGACTTCAACTACGACTACGCGGTGTCCTTCACCCAGGACGACATCAAGTCCGGCGCCAAGATCTATAATTTCGGCACCTCCGGTTTCGGCATAGAGGAGGCGCCCGGCATCAGCGTGTTCTATCGCAACGAGGCGGGCGACATCTTCCACACCTATTCCTGCTTCGCGCGCGGGCTCGATATGATGAATGCCGCCTATCATTATCTGGACCTGACGCCGCTCGGCCGTCACGAGGAGGGCTTGCCCTACCCGATGGACTGGGTGCGGCTGCGCGATCAGTATCGGCCTGCGCTCGCAGGCGCGGCCTGCTGCCAGAGCTGATAGGCCCTCACGCGGCGCCGGCGCCGCCTTGCGCCTTATCGCTCCGCGCTCTCGACTTGCTCGGTCGCGGTGCAGGAAATCAGCAGCGTATAGGCCCGCGCCGCTCCGGCGATTTCGGTGGTCTTGAGTTCGCCCTTCGGCTCGGTGGTTTCATAGGGAACCACGCTGTTGTCGAGAAAATCCCGGATCGCGCCGGTCTTGATGGCGAAGTTGATGTTCTCGGGAATGTTGCCCGTTGCCTTGACGAATTTCAGGGCGTTCAGCTTCGCAGCGACCATCCCCACGATCTGGCCGCTGGTATCGAGCAGCGGTCCGCCGCTGTTGCCGGGTTGCACGGCGGCGCTGATCTGCAGGAAGCGCGTGTCGTTCAATAGGCCGCTGAGCGAGCTCACGATGCCGGTCGTGACGGTGAAATCCGAGGTCAAGAGGCCATGAAAGGGATAGCCGATGGCGACCACGGAATCGCCGGAGTGAATCGCGCGGTCGCGGATCTTAGCAAAGGCCTTGAACGAGGCGGCCGGCCCCTACAGCAAGGCAAGATCGTTCGACTCGTCGCTTGAGACCACCCGCAGCGTGGTCGCCGCTTCGCCGGTGAGATTGCCGCGGATGTCGCCGCTGCAGCCGTTGATGACGTGATGGTTCGTCACGATATGGCCGTTGGCGCTGATGACGAAACCGGTGCCGGCCTGGGTGCCGGTCTTGGAGGATCTGGGATTGGCGGGCGTGCCGCCCGGTGCATCGGCGGTCGAGGCGGACCTAGCCGCAGCGGCTTTTGGCGCGGCGAAATCGCCGGCGCCGTTCAACCCGTCGGCCTTGACCTTGCTGGCGCAGTTGGCAAGCGCTGTAAGCAATGGTCCCGTCGAGGTCAGGTTGAATTGAAGCGGCGTGTCTCGGGCGACCGCCACCATCAGGCTGGATTTGCGAAAGTCGCGCGCGACATTGGGCGGCAGGATCGCCGTGACCATGATCGGCGAAATGGCGGATGCGAACAACCGGGCCTGGAACTGTCCGTCAAAGGTCACATCGATTGGAAGATTTTCGCCCTTGGTGAAGCGAAAGGCCGGGCTCGCAAAGCTGATCAGCCACGAATTGGCGGCATTGATCCCGACGACCAGACTGATGCCGCTGGCATAGCTCGAGGTCGCCGCGCAATGCGAAAAGCCGCCCGTGTTGTCATCGCTGAAGGCGCCGCCAACCCAGGCCCCAACGTGAATCGTGCCAAATGGCCCCGCGGCATGCGCCGTCGAGGCGACTGCTGCCTGAACCAGGCACGCCACCAATACTCGTTTGAGCATGCAACCCATTTCCCCAAGCACTCAGCTCCCCAAGCACTCAGCGGCGGTATTATATTAGGATATGCGGCCGCAAGGCAACCGGGGGGAGATGCAAGAGGCTACCCTCGCGGACGGGGAGGGACGAAACGCGTCACGGAGGAGATGCTTCCGCGCCGGGTGGGTCGGCCAAAACCCAGGGCTTGCTTTTACTTTGCAACTCCGTATGCTTTGCGATGCAAAGTCAATGGTAATTGGGGCGGAAGCGAATGAGCGATCTCGACAAGGCGCTGGCCGACATCGGCGCGATCCGCAGCCAAATCGCGGCTGGGACCGCCTTCCGCGGCTATGGTCCGGCGGCGATGGCGGCAACCGGGGGCGTCGCGCTGGCTACCGCCGTCCTGCAGTTCGCCTTCCTCAAAGATCCGACCGGCGATCCCCTGACCTTTCTGTTTGGCTGGGTGGCGGCCGCGCTGTTGTCGTCGGCGCTGATCTGGATCGAGATGCAGGCGCGCTCGCGCCGGCATCATTCGGGGCTTGCGGACGCCATGATTCATCAGGCGGTCGAGCAATGTCTTCCCGCGGGCATCGCCGGGCTGCTGTTTGCGGTGATGCTCTGGAAGTTCGCGCCCGAATCGCTGTGGATGCTGCCCGGCCTGTGGCAAGTGCTGGTATCGCTCGGCGTGTTCGCGTCCGTCCGTTCTTTGCCGCGCTCGGTCGCGCTGGCCGGCGCCTGGTACTTCGTGGCGGGCTTCAGCGTTCTCTTGCTCGCTAGCCAAAGCCACACGCTCTCGCCCTGGACCATGGGCCTGCCGTTCGCGATCGGCCAATCGCTGATGGCGACGATCCTCTATTTCGCTACCGGAGCAAACGATGTCGAAGAGTGCAATGAGTAGCGCGCCGTTCTCCTATGACGGCCTCGATCGCGTGATCCACGAAAAGGCGCGGCTCGGGCTTCTGACCTCGCTGATGGCCCATCCGAAGGGATTGGCGTTCGCCGACCTCAAGCAGCTCTGCGGGCTCACTGACGGCAATCTCAGCCGCCATCTGCAGGTGCTGCAGGAGGCGGGATTGGTGGAGGTCACCAAGGGTTATGAAGGCAACCGGCCACATACCTCGTGCCGCCTGACCAAGGCCGGCCGGCGCCGCTTTCTCGATTATCTCGCCGTGCTGGAACGGCTGGTCCGCGATGCCGCGAGAGCCGCCGGCAGAGAGCATGCGTCGCTCGCCCGGCTTGGCATCCTGTCCACCTGATCACCTCATTTTTTCACCGGAGCTTTGCAATGCAAAGTAGCTTCCAGACTAAACTCGCCTCCAAACTTCATGTCGGCATCATCATGGACGGCAATGGACGATGGGCGACCCGGCGTGGCCTGTCGCGCCTGCGCGGCCATGAAGCCGGCGTCGAGGCGATCCGGCGGGTCGTGGAGGCGGCGCCCGAGCAGGGCGTCGGCACGCTGACGCTCTATGCGTTCTCCAGCGACAACTGGCGGCGGCCCAAGGCCGAGGTCGCAGGGCTGATGGCGCTGCTGCGGTTCTACCTCGCAAGTGAGGTCGAGAGCCTGGTCCGCAACGGCGTCCGCCTTACCGTGATCGGCCGCCGCGACCGTCTGCCGGACGGCATCGCCGCGGCGATCGCGCGCGCCGAGAAGGCGACATCCGAGGGTGACGTCCTGCATCTGCGGATCGCGGTCGACTATTCGTCACGCGATGCGATCCTCAATGCGGCGGTCAAGCTCGCGACTGTGAGCGAGCCGACCCGCGAGATGTTCTCGCAACTCGTGACCGGAGAGGCCGGGCTTCGCGACGTCGATCTCATCATTCGCACCGGCGGCGAGAAGCGACTGTCCGATTTCCTGCTTTGGGAGGGCGCCTACGCCGAATTGCACTTCACCGACCGGATGTGGCCCGAGTTCGACGCCGATGCGCTCACCGAGGCGCTGGCCTCCTTCCAGCGTCGCGAGCGCCGCTTTGGCGGCCTGCAGTCCTTGCCGCTCGAGCCCGCCCCCAGCCTCTGAAAGGAGCGGTCTGTCACGCCGGAGATCTATCGGTTCAGCGAAGGATGATAGCCGGAGCAACGACCGCACAGGCCGTCGCACCGGTTCGACGGCTTTCCGGCGGGCGGGGAATCATCTACTGAGGAGCTCATCGCCACGCTGATATCGCCGATGAACCGTCACCAGCGACGAGCTTCCGCCAAGCAATCCGCTAAATCCCCGATCACCCCGCGTAGCAATACGCCGGCCGCGCTCTTTGAGGCCGGGCTTCGGCTCTTGAAGGCGGGACAATTGGCGGAATCCGAAAAATACGCCCGGCAGACGCTCGCCATCGATGCGGGCCACGCCGATTCCCTGCATTTGATGGGCCGGCTTTGTCTTGCAGCGAAGCAGAACGATCTCGCCATCGAATGGTTCGCCCAGGCGATCCGGCAAAATCCGAACGTCGCGGACTATTTTTCAAATCTCGGCACGGTGCTCCAGCACCAGGGCCGCCTTGATGAGGCGGCCAAGAGTTTTGACCGCGCGTTGATCCTCAAGCCCGATTTCGCCGAGGTCTGGTACAAGCTCGGCCAGGTCCTCCAGCAGCAGAAGCGCCCCGATGAGGCGATCCTGAGCTTCGACCAGGCGCTCAACGTCAACCCGCGCTATCTCGAAGCCGCCAACGCCAGCGCGTTGCTGCATTTCGACACGGGTCGGTATGACGAAGCGATTCTGCGTTTCGACCGTTCGCTGGAAATCGAGCCGAAGCAGCCCGGCGCGTTCCACCTCAGGGGCATATGCCAGTTGCGCCTGCAGCGTTTCGAGGAGGCGCTGGCCGATTGCAAGAAGGCGCTTGAGCTCGCGCCCGATCATCCCGAGATCACCAATAATGTCGGGCTCATCTTGCAGCGGCTGGCCCGGAACGAGGAGGCGCTCGCCTGTTTCGACAAGGCGATCGCGCTCAATTCGCAATTTGCCCTGGCGTTCAACCATCGGGGGACGTCGCTTTCAGAACTCCGCCTTTTCGACGAGGCGCTGGCAAGCTTCGCGCGGGCCATTGCGATCAAGGCTGATTATGCCGACGCGCATTGGAACCGCGCGCTGCTGCAGCTCCTGCTCGGCGATTTCGCGGCCGGCTGGACAGCGCGGGAATGGGGCCGGAAGTCCGAAGCCGTCGGTTTTGTCGACCGGCAGTTCGCAAAGCCGCTGTGGCGCGGCGAAGAACCGATCGCAGGCAGGACCATCCTGCTCCATAGCGACGAGGGGCTCGGCGATACCATCCAGTTCTCCCGCTATGCGACGCTGGTCGCGCAACGCGGCGCGCGGGTCATCCTGGAAGTTCAGGACCTCGTTCATCCGCTGCTCTCCGCGATCGAAGGCGTCTCGCTGTGTTTACCGAAAACGGGGACCGTGCTGCCCGACTTCGACCTGCACTGCCCGCTGTCGAGCCTGCCCCTGGCGTTCGGGACGCGGCTTGAGACGATTCCATCCGCGGTCTCGTACCTGCCGGCGCCATCGGGAGCGTGCGCGCAAACCTGGCAGGCCCGGCTCGGCGCGCGCGACAAATTGCGTGTCGGCCTGGTCTGGTCCGGCAATCCCGCTCACGGCAACGATCGCAACCGCTCGATGAAGCTGCGCGCGCTATCGCCGATCCTTGATCTCGATGCGCGCTTCATCAGTCTGCAGAAGGATGTGAGGCCGGACGACAAGGCGACCCTTCTCGAGCGGAACGAGATCGTCGATCCGACCGAGCAGCTCTCCGATTTCGCCGCGACCGCCGCGCTGGTGTCGTGCCTTGATCTTGTGATCACCGTCGATACCAGCGTCGCGCATCTTGCTGGCGCACTCGGCCGCCCGACCTGGATCCTGCTGCCTTATACGCCGGACTATCGCTGGCTGCTCGACCGCGACGACAGCCCCTGGTATCCGACCGTGCGGCTGTTCCGGCAGAGCGAAAGCCGCGACTACACAAGCGTCCTGCAGCGGGTGCGCGCCGAGCTGCAGAGGCGGATCGACGCGTTCAAGGGTCAAGCCACGGCACGCGGATCGATTTAGAGCATGATCCGGAAAAGTGGGCACCGGTTTTCCGAAAAGATCATGCTCAAACAAAAAGATAGAGCGAGATGACAATTCGAAGAAAAGCCATCACGTTCTAGGGCGTGGCGACGCGCCGGTCCTGTCGAACCAACCGTTCGATCGTATCACACGCGGAAGCGAGCCGCGTCCCTGCACTTCGGTCAGGTCCAACAAGCCCTATCTGCCTGCGCCGGCGGAAATCGCTTTCGCTTCGTCGGCTGCACGCTGCATGCTTGAGGACATCTCGCTGGTCACAGTGCTCTGTTCTTCGACGGCCGCGGCGGTGGATGTCACATACTCGCTGACGTCCTGGATGGCCCTCTTGATCGAGTCCAGCGCCGTGACGACCTCGCCGGAGATGCCGTTCAAGCTTTCGATCTCCGTGTCGATCTTGTCGGTGGCCTGTTTCGCCTGGTTGGCGAGACTCTTGACCTCGGATGCGACAACGGCAAAACCGCGGCCCGCTTCGCCGGCGCGCGCCGACTCGATCGTCGCATTGAGCGCAAGCAGGTTGATCTGGCCTGTGATGTTGCCGATGATCTCCACGATGCCGCTCATCGCCTGCGCCGCGTCGCTGAGACGCTTGGCCTGCGAATCGGCCGAGGTGACCCGCTCGACCGCGCCCAGGGCGGTCTCCTTGGACTTCATCATCGCCGCGGAAATCTCGCGCACGGAGGTGTTCAGCTCTTCCGCTCCCGCCGCGACCGATTCCATCATGCTGCGGACGCGCTCGTTGCCCATCCGAACCAGGACCTGCCTCGTGACGTCGCTGGCATATTTGACGACCTTGAACGGCTTGCCGTTGAGATCAAGGATCGGATTATAGGATGCCTGGATCCAGACCTCCCTGCCGCCCTTGCCGATGCGTTTGAATTCGCCGGCCTGGAACTCGCCGCGACCCAGCGCCGCCCAGAACTCACGATACGTCGAGCTTTCGCGCTCCGCCTGGTCGATAAACATGCTGTGATGCCGGCCGGCGATTTCGCCGAGCGTATAGCCGAGCGCCTTCAGGAAGTTCTCGTTCGCCTGGACGATCGTGCCGTCGAGCTTGAATTCGATGATGGCCTGCGATTTTCCAATCGCATCGATCTGGCCGGCCAGATCGGCATTCCTTATCTTCTGAGCGGTGACGTCGGTGGCGAATTTGACCACCTTGAACGGCTTGCCCTTTTCGTCCATCACCGGATTGTAGGATGCAAGAATCCAGACTTCCTTGCCGCCCTTGCCGATCCGCTTGTATTCGGCGGCCTGGAATTCGCCGCGGTTGAGAGCTGCCCAGAACTCGCGATAGACCGCGCTGTCGCGCTCGGCCGGGGGAACGAACATGCCGTGATGCTTGCCTTGGATTTCGCCTAGAGTGTAGCCGAGCGCGTTCAGAAAGTTGTCGTTGGCGGTGATGATGGTGCCGTCAAGATTGAATTCGATCACGGCCTGCGAGCGGCTCACCGCGGCCGATTGCGCGGCATAGTTCAGGTTTTGCAGACGAATGCTGGCGTCGGCCCATTCGACTGCAGTGCCGGCACGACTTCCATCGGATCTCTTCAGGGGCGTCGCCAAGAGATCGAAGGTCCATTGACCGATCTTGATCGTTGCGCGGTGCACGGAACTGAGCGTCTGAAGCATCTGCCGCTGATGGCTCGGGTTCTTGTGGAACGCGTCAATATTGGTTCCGATCAGGGTATCGACATTGAATTTCGGCAAATCCTTCTTCAGGTCCGCCTCGGCCTCCCGCAGCATGGCCTTCACCGCGTCATTCATGTAGACGATGTTGAAATTCTCGTCCGCCACCATCACCTTCGCAGTGAGGGCCTCGGTAGCAAGCAAGGCCAGTGCGTCAGAATTCCGTTTACGGCCAAATATCATATCGACTCCAATTGCGGATTGTTGAGACAGCACTGCATTGCAAATAGTCGACCGATTGCCGGACCGGGCGAGGTCATCCCGAGCTGGGTTTGCGATTCCCTTTCATCGGAATCGCAGCCGCTCGGAACGATAATCGTTACAGCAAGACATCGAGGGTTCCCCCGACAATTTGACGCTCGACATATGCCGTCATATTCACGCGTACGTCCGAAGGTAGGGTTAATTCGCGAATCCGTAAAACCACGGAAATCGTGCAAGTCTTGAAAAGAGCCGCGCCGTCACTTGCCGGTATATTTGAGAATCCACAGCCCCTGATTCTTGTCGGTGACGTAGATGTAGCCGCGCGTGTCGACCAGCACGTCCTCGGTCTGCGCCACCAGCTTGCCTTTGGGGAAGATGCCATAACGATGGGTCGGATCCGGCGGCAGGAAATAGCCGACCTCGCGCGGCGCGGTCGGCGTGCTCACGTCGTAAATCCGCAAGCCGGCGTTGAAATAGGTGAGATAGACGAGGTTGCCCTGCGGCTGCACGAAGGGGTTATGCAGCAGCGTGTTCTGGTTATGAGCACCAAAACGTCCGCCGCGCTCGCAGAAACTCTTGATCGGCCAATCGGCTGGCGGCAGCGGCAGTGGAAACAGCGCCATCAATCGCGGCTTTGCAGGATCTGATATATCCACGATCGAGGCCTGCTGCAGCGGCTCCTTGCAATCCTCGGCGAGCGCCTCGGAATTGATGAAGGCGATGCCCTTGTCCGGCAACGGGATCACGGTGTGTACGCCGATGACGGACGCAAAAGGTGGACTCATCGAGAGCTGGCCGACCTTCTTGGGATGTGCGACATCTGAAATATCGAGAATGATCATGCCCGCGCCGCCATAGGGCAGATAGGAAAGATTGCCGGCGATGAAGGCGGGCCCGTGCAGCATGGTGCCGGGAGGGGCGGGCGGCGTCTCGTCGTCCCTCTGGCCGGGCACCCACCAGCGTCCGGCTTCCTTCGGGTGCGCGGGGTTCGAAATGTCGACGATGACGTAGATGTTGCCCTTGTAGCCCCGCATGTTCGCCGACAAATGCATGTACTTGCCGCCGGGATAGCCGTTGCGGTGGGTGCCGAGCGATCCGGTCTTGAACTGTCCGAGCTTCTGCGGATTGAGCGGGTCCTTGAGGTCCCAGATCAGAACGCCCTCGTCGAACGGCTTGTCGGGATCGCCGCCCCAGCCCGGTGAGATCTTGGCGAGCGCCGTGATCATCTTGCCGTCGGCGATCTCGATCTGGTCGGTCGCGGTGTTGTCGGGGCCGTGGATTTCCTTGACCACCTCCGGGTCCGCGGGATCGGTGACGTCGACGATCTGCCAGCCTTCGTTCCAGAGCATGCCGAGGTAGAGATACCAGCGCTCGCCGACCTTCTGGATCGACATCTTGAAGCCGGGCTTGTCGTTCAAGTTGCTGTAACCGACCGCGTCGATGTTCTGACCGACCGCGCCCTGCGGAATCGGATCGGCCTTGGCCCTCGTCGCGGTGGTCGCGAACAAAAAGGTCGCAAGCAGCAAAAAGGCCGCGCTCGCGGCGGCCAGGTGCAACGATTTCATCACGCAAATCCCCATCGGTTTTGTTGCTAGCGAGCGTCTTATGGATCCAAGCCCGTCCGCCACCAGCGTCCGCTGCGCCGTGCGTGGGTTTAAGCCCGGTCGATGCCTGAAAGATTGCGTGCAAGCGACGGATTGCCGCCATCGCTGCTCCAAGATCGCCTGTCCAGAACGCTGCGCGGTCGGTCGCCGCACCGATGTCGCTTCGTAAGCCCCGGTTCAGCGACACAACGTCCCGACGTTGGTCGGGCCGAAACTCACTTAGGTTCAAAACACGCACGCGGTGTTGAGCGATCCGGTTTCGCTCCAAACCAAACGATTGACGCGTTTGTCCAAGCAAGGATCGCACATCAAGGGTTAGCTGATTGTGCGCAGGCGCATGATGCGCAACCGCTTTTCTATCTATTTTTTCCGCCGCTTCGAATTCAACGCCAGCGAGCGAGGATTTACCTTGTCAAAGGTCTATTCGACGAGAGTACCCACGCGCCCGGTTTCCCGGGGCAACGGGCTACGACTGTTGCGGCGTGCCGCGCAGAAGGTGCTGCAGGCACTACGCGATTCGCGGCAGCGGACCGCCCGGAAGATCATCGAGGATTATCGGCGTCAGAATCGCGAATGACGCGGTGCCGTTGGCGCGGCCCTTGAGATCGATGGAACTCGGATGAGAGGCCCCGCTTTGGCCCGAGGCGATCACGGCCGGCATGTCGCGCGAAGTGGGTACCGGTTCGCGTTAAGAAGACGCGTTTTTTTCGGATCACGCTATGCTCCGCAGCCCGGCTCGGGGCGCGATGGTTGCCCCGAGCCGCGGTCACGCGATCAGTGCATGGTCACTCCGTGACCATTTCACCCGATCCGCCGAATTCGCTCGGAAAGTCTTTCAGCTTCGGCAAGCCATCGCGCAGCGGCAGCACGGTTTCCGCATAGTTGACGTGCACGCCCGGTTTGAAATCAAGCTTTGGAATCGTGGCGGCGAAGACGTCGATCAGGCCGAGCGGCGGGTGAGCGCTCATCAGATGACCGCCGCATTTCGCGCAATATTGCCGCTGGCTGAGCTTGGATTTCTGGAACATCGCAACGTTTTCGGCGCCGGCCGTGATCCGCACCGTCTCCGGCTTCCAGAGGCTGAACGCGTTGACAGGCCCGCCGGACCACGAACGGCAGGAGCGGCAGTGACAATAGCCCATGGCCTCCGGCAGACCGGTGACCTCGATCACAACTGCACCGCAGAAGCACTTGCCGGTCAATTTCATCCGTCAATCCTCGCTCTCGTTCTGAAAGGTCGGCAGTGGGATCATTTGCTCGGCGAAAAATCTTGGACTGTTACGACCAACCGTGGGTGCAAGGCGACATAGCGCTCCCAGCGCGCTGTGTGCTGGCCGTCACACTATCATCCGATTGGATGACGCCGGACGGTTTTCGATCCGCTAACACGCTCTCGGGCAGAGGAACGCGTCTCGCGGGGATCGTGGAACGGCTTCATTTTTTTGGCATAACGCACATGACGGATTTAGGCGCTCGTGTTTTCGAATTTTCGACCGACGAACTCCCTGAGCAGGATCGGATTGCCTTTTGGCGGGAGCACTATGGCCATCTGATGCTGCGCGTCGATATCGAGCCGGCACCGGGCCTGGTTTTCAAGGCCCGCAACCGGGCCTTGGCGCTGCCCGGTCTGCAGTTGATGGAGGGCTCGTCCTCGCCGGTAAGAGTTTCGCGCGGCGGCCAATATCTCGATGATGGCAACGACGACATCGTGTTTGCGATCAATCGGACCGGTTCCGCAATCATCGAATCCGGAGGCCGTGCGCAAAGTCTGAAAGACCACGAAGCCGTCGTGTTGAGCTGCAGCGAAGCGGCGACGTTCGACCGCACGAGCTTCGGACAATCGTTCACGTTGCGCGTGCCGCGTGTGACGCTCGAAAAGACCGTCGTCAGGATCGACGACGCGCTGATGCGTCCGATCCCCGGCGACCGCGGGGCGCTGGGCCTGCTCGAAAATTACGCGGGCTGGCTTCTGAACGCGGCCCCTTCGCTCGATCAGCAATTGCTCAATCTGTCGGTCCAGCATGTCCAGGATCTGCTGGCGCTGACCATCGGCCCCGTTACCGATTTCGCCGACGCGGCGCGAACGCGCGGCCTGAAGGCGGCGCGGCTGAAACTCGCCAAATCCTTCATCGTCGCGCACAGCCATCGGCGTGACATCTCGATCTCGACGGTGGCGGCGAGCCTCAACGTGACGCCGCGGTACGTGCAGCGCCTGTTCGAAGCGGAGGGCACGACGTTCTCGGAGTTTCTGATCGGACAACGCCTTACGCGTGCGCACCGGCTGCTTTGCGAGCCGAATTCGAGCCACGCCGCGATCAGTACCATCGCCTATGACGTCGGCTTCGGCGATCTGTCTTATTTCAACCGGCGCTTTCGGCGCCAGTACGGGCTTACGCCGCGCGAGGTGCGGGGCGAGAAGGGCGATTAAACAGGTCTCTCTGGTCCGACAGGTTGTCGCCTCCGACCAAGACGCATCGCGCACGTTGCGTTAGCTCCTTGCAAATTTCCGAGCGGCGCGAATTGCCGACATGTGGAGCTTCGATGAAGGATTTCTATCTGACGACGGCCGTCGCTGTCGTCATCATCACCTCGCTCGCCTCCAATCTGCTTTGGGTCATGGCATTCGGACCGGCGGCGCCCGGTTTGGGCACCAGGCTGAGATCGGCCTTGGGCGAAACGGTCAGCGGCTTGCGGTATCCCCTCGACGCGTGGGTCGCGGCTCTGATCGCGCGCCGCGAGCGGCAAGCCGCGACCTCCGGGCTGGAAGATCTGGCCGATCGAGATCTCAGGGACGTCGGGCTTTGCCGCAATGATTTCGGTCTCATGAGCCCCGAACCGTCGGGCCATTTCGGCGCCGGCGCGCAGTTGTCGCGTCTTCTCGCGGAAAACGAGAGGCCGCGATGACGTCGAAGATGATTGCTCTGCGAATCCTCGACGGCGTCTTCGTCGTCTTCACGATGCTGTCGGTGATGGGGATAGCCGGACTTCCGATGGAGTGGGTGCTGGACCTCGTCAAGATGTCGTTGCACGAATTTCAGAGCTTCGCGCTGTTCGTCGTCTTCGCCGCGCTCCTGCTGATCCATGCGATCGCAACCTCGGACTCCGCGCCGTGACCGGCGCATGATCCGCGCGAAGCGTTTGCGCGGAGATCGCGCTGACATCGTGAGTGAGGACGATTCGTCCTGACGTGGTCGCGCTCCAATCGGCAGGCCCTGACGGCAAGCGCCGTCCCGCGGGCGGCGATCCTTAGAGTATGATGACTTTTCTTCGAATCGTCATCTCGCTCTGTCTTTTTGTTTGAGCATGATCTCCGCGCAAACGCGTTCCGCGTTTGCTAGCCAAGGGAAAACCGGTCCACTTTTCCGGATCATGCGCTAGCGCGGTTACGGCCGTAACTCGAAAGCGCGGCGCTGAAATCGCCCGGTAATGTCGGCGTTGGTATTTGAGCGGGACAATTCCCAACCATCCGTTTGCCACGCAAATCACAGCCGACAAAATCGACATGTCCAATCTCATCGTGTTCGCGGTTTTCATCGCCGCCGCCGTCCTGTTCGCATGGCTTGGCCTCAGCTTGCGACGCGTCAAGAGCGTATCGCTTCGATGGCTTGGCACAGGGGTGAGCGGGCTCATCGCCCTCGCGCTATCGCTGACCTGCGTCACCGGCTCTGTCGGACTTTACAAGCAGCAGCACTCGCGCAGAGCGCCGGTGCCGGAGCTAAGGGTTGAAGGGAGCGTCGAGCAGATCAGGCGCGGTCAGGCCATCGCCGACAGTTTCTGCGGCGCCTGCCATTCGCGCAGCGGCACCCTCACCGGAGGCGAAGACATCGGGAAACATCTTCCGGTCGATTTGGGCTCCTTCATATCGTCCAATCTGACGGCGGCGGGGACCCTGAGACAGTGGTCGGACGGCCAGATCTTCCGCGCCATTCGCAATGGCGCCGACGCGGAGGGGCGCCGCCTCTTGATCATGTCGCTCACCAATGCCGGCAAATTGAGCGATGACGATATCCGCGCGCTGATCGCCTACATTCGCCAGCAACCCGCGGCCGGGGCGGTAACGCCCGAGCCGCCCGACCAGCTCAATCTTCTCGGTCTCCTTTTGTTGGGGAGCGGCCAATTTCCGTCCGGCAAGCCGATCAATACCGGGGTCGTCACGGCGCCTCCCAAGGCGGAGACCGTCGCCTATGGCGAATACATTCTGTCCTATCAGGACTGCCGGGAATGCCACGGCCAGCAATTGAGCGGCGGCGTTCAAGGCCAATGGGCGCCGATCGGGCCGGGCCTCAGTCTCGTCGCCGATTGGAGTCGCGAGCAGTTCATCGCCACCCTGCGCACCGGCAAAGACCCCGGCGGTCATGAACTCGGCGAACGGATGCCATGGCGTCCGCTTGGCAAGATGGACGATGTCGAGCTCGGTGCCATCTACGAGTACCTGACGCATATGTCTCAGTCCGGGAAAGCGGACGCGAACTAGCAGATAGAGCGAGATGACGATTCGAAGAAAAGGTATCGCGCTCTAGCTGTAACGTGGCGCGCGCGACGCGGCAACTCGGCGTCATCCAGCCAGAGTCGTAACGACTTTGGGCGCATCCGCGTGTCCTTGGCTCTCGAAGATCGAGGGGCCTCATCTCGCTCCAGAAGAACGCGAATCCGAAGAGCATCGGTACCCCTGTGTCTGCATCCGCCGATAACAATCGATTAACGTTGTATTGCTACCCGTATTCAACCGGGAGAAGGACAAACGGATGCGTCATCTCACAGTCTATCAGCGCTTGGCGATGATCATCGCGGTGCTGTCGATTGCCTTTTTTGCGGTCTCCGCGATGCAGATCCTGGTGTTGCGCGATGCGGTTCTGGACGAGCGGCGAACCACGATCCGCGACATGGTCGAAGCGACGGTCAAGATCCTCACCTTCTACGAGGGCGAGGCGAAGGCCGGCAGGATCGAGCCGGATCGGGCGCGTCAAATGGCGTTCGCCTCGGTTGGTGCGATGCGCTGGGGCGAATACGCCGACTATGTCGGCGTCTATGGCGCTGGAAATTCCGACGCGGGTGTGACCTATGTGCATACCAACCCGAAATACATCAACGTCAACCGCTGGGATTTCAAGGATAGCCACGGCAAGTTGCTGATCCAGGACATCGTGCAAACCGCTCGCGCCGGCGGCGGCTATATCGAATATTTTGCCCCTCGCTCCGGCGGCGGCGCCGAACTGCAGAAGCTCGCTTATGTCAGCGCTTTTGGGGCAGGAGACAAGCTTCTCGCGATCCAGGCCGGCGCGTATGTCGACGACATCGACGCGGTCGTCCTTTATCGATCGCTTTGGGCCGCGATCGTCGGGTTGTCAGGGCTTGCCATCGCAGGCGTGGCCGCATTCTGGCTCGGTCGCGGCATGGTCGTTCCGCTTGCGAAGACCTGCGAGGTCATGGATAGCCTGACCAAGGGGAACCTCGCGTTCGATGTTCCCTTCGTCGACCGAAAAAACGAGATCGGCCGGATTGCGCGCAGCCTCCAGGTCTTCAAGGATCACTTGGCTGAGACGACGCGGCTCCGCATCGAGCAAGAGCAGATGAAGGCGCGTGCCATTGACGATCGACGTGCCATCTTGGCCCGCATTGCGGATGAATTTGAACGCAGCATTGGCGGGGTCATCCGGGGAACCGCTGCCGCCGCGGACGAGCTGCAAAATTCAGCGTCATCGATGTCCACGATCGCCGAGGGGACGACGGATCAAAGCGCGAGAGTCGCAGCCGCTGCAGAGCAGACGGCCTCAAACGTCCAGGCCGTCGCAGCCTCGGCGGAGGAGCTGTCGTCCTCGATCAAGGAGATCGCGCGGCAGGTTACCCAGTCGACGTCGATTGCCCAGAATGCGGTTGAGCAGGCCACGCGAACGGAGGCCATGGTCGAAAGACTTGTGCATTCCACGCAGAAGATCGGCGAGGTCATGGCCTTGATTCAAACGATCGCAGGGCAGACGAATTTGCTGGCGTTGAATGCCACGATCGAGGCCGCCCGGGCAGGCGAAGCAGGGAAAGGATTCGCGGTCGTCGCCAACGAGGTCAAGGCTCTCTCATCGCAAACGGCCAAGGCCACCGACGAAATAGCAAACCAGATCCAGGCCATTCGCGATGCAACCGGCTCGACGGTCGATGCCATACGCGAAATCGGTACGACAATCGGGCAGATGAATGAGATCGCGGGGTCGATTGCCGCCGCTGTCGAGGAACAGGGTGCCGCGACCCAGGAAATTGCCCGAAGCGTGCAGCAGGCGGCGCACGGCACGCAGGATGTCATGCAAACCATCGTAGGAGTCCGCGAGGCGTCAGGTCAGGTCGACGCTGCCGCGGCTCTTGTGTTGAACGCAGCCGGACAATTGACCACGCAGTCCGAGCAGCTCGAGAGCGAAACCGGGAGGTTCCTCGGCAACATCCGCGCGGCCTGACCGGTTCGATCGAAATCGAAGCATCAGCCGGTCGGCACGTCGTATCGCCGTTCGATATGAAAAGACTTGGCCGTGATCAGCCATGCATCGTCGATGCAGTGGTACGAGAGGTAGTCCAGATACTGAACCGTATCGATCCTGACGCGGACCTTCACCATGGCTTGTGTGGGCGATGCAAAATCCACGAGCAAAACCTCCTGCTGGCGCGGAGCGTTCTTGGACTTCGGTGACGACCTGGAGGCGAGCGCATTCTTGTAGTCTTGCGCGGGTAACAGGTTCAGATGTCCATCGCGCAATCCGTGCAATTGGGCGCTCGACGCGAATACTTCGCCGAAACGCGAGACGTCGTTGTCGAACATCAGATCGAAGTAGCGCTCAACGGCGGCAAGCAGGGGGGAGGATGGAGAGGTCGGCATCAGCAAGGCGCTCCGGAGGGTGATGCCGGGAAGGATGACATGGGATCTCGGGGCATGTCATTGCGAAGTGTGCTAAGGTCGACGACCACGAAGCAATGATTAACCTTTCTTGGGCAAGGAAGTGCTCGTCTATGCCAAAAAGCGATCTTGATTCCATCGACCGCCGTATTGTTGCAGAGCTGCAGTCCGATGGCCGCTTGAGTAACGTCGACTTGGCGCAAAAGATCGGCTTGTCGCCATCACCATGCCTGCGTCGCGTCAAACGCCTGGAGCAGGAGGGATATATCGAAGGTTATCGCGCAGCCTTGCGGCGGGACCGCGTGGGCCTGCGCTTCTCGGTGTTTGTCGGCGTCAAGATCGACGGACACGCCAACGTGCGCGCGCTGGCGTTCGAGAAAGCCGTCGTCGAGATGCCGGAGGTCGTGGCGTGCCACCTCGTCTCCGGCGAGGCGGACTACTTCCTCGAAGTCGTCGTGCCGGATATCGATGACTATCAGCGCTTTCTGGTCGGCAAGCTGCTCAATCTGCCGATTGTGCGCGAAGTCCGCAGCAATATCGCAATTCAAACGCTCAAGGCCGGGGCACCGTTGCCGCTCGCACACCTCGACTAGATTTTTCGCAAGACCGCGAATGCCTGTTGGATCTGGCTTCTCAGGCTGCCCGGACCGAATTGAGGAATTTGCCGACCTCGAGCCTAAGCCGGCCGCTTTCGCCAGACAGTGATTTTGCCGCGGTGAGCACTTGAGAGGAGGCAGATCCTGTCTCGCTGGCCCCACGCTGCACGTCGGCAATGTTGGCGGAGACTTGCTGAGTGCCGTGCGCGGCCTGCTGCACGTTGCGGGAAATCTCCTGTGTCGCCGCACCCTGCTCCTCGACCGCTGATGCGACGGTGGACGCAATCTCGGACATCCGTCCGATGGTATCGCCGATCTCCTTGATAGCCGCGACAGATTCCTGCGTCGCCGCTTGAATGCCGCTGATTTGCTGGCTGATCTCGCCGGTCGCCTTGGCCGTTTGTTCGGCCAGCGCTTTCACCTCGGACGCCACTACCGCAAAGCCGCGCCCCGCCTCGCCGGCCCGGGCCGCCTCAATGGTGGCATTCAACGCCAGCAGGTTGGTCTGTCCGGCGATGGTGTTGATCAACTCCACCACGTCGCCAATCCGGGTCGCCGCCTTCGCCAGCTCGCCGACGCGGTCATTGGTCTTCCGCGCCTGCTCCACCGCTTCGCTCGCAATCCGCGCGGAATCCTGGACCTGACGGCTGATCTCGTTGACCGACGATGCCATCTCTTCGGTAGCGGACGCCACCGATTGCACATTGGTGGATGCTTCCTCGGAAGCCGCCGCAACCACGGTGGTGAGTTGCTCCGAACGCTCCGCGGTCGCCGTCAGCGTACCGGCGGAGGCTTCCAGCTCGGTCGAGGCCGACGACACGACTTCGACAATTTCGCCAATCATCGATTCGAAGTCGCGGGTAATCTTGTCGACGCGCTGCCCGCGCTGGATCTTTGCATCGGCCTCCACCGCGGCCGCCTCGTCGGCGGCTTTCTTGGCGATGAGGGCCTCCTTGAAGACCTGCAACGAGCCTGACATCGCCCCGATTTCATCGGCGCGGTTGGCCGTCGGGATGGTTACGTCATGCCGGCCAGCGGCGAGGTCGCCGACCGTATCTGTCAGGGTCGCGAGCGGCATGATCACGCGGCGACGCAACATCATGGTTACGCCGGCAAGCACGCCAAGCAGCGCCACAACGGCGAGGCCCGCGAGCGCAAGCATGATCAGTGCGCTGTTGCGCGCGGCGCCTACGCGTTCGGCGGCCTCGGCCAATGCAGCATCACGCACGGCGAAGAAGCTCTGCACCGCCGGCACCACTTTGGCAGCCAGTTCATCCTCGGAGTTAATCCCGTATTTGCCGTCGCTGCGGAAGGCCAGTATCTCTTTTTCGAGCCACGGCGCGACCTGTCCAAAATAAGCATCGACCGCATCCTTCAGCGGTTTCACAAGCCGTGCTGGACTGCCGATCTGATCCACGCCGGCTTCGATCAGCTGGCGATCCAAGTCAACGCGGCCCTGGGCGCGGTCGATCGAGGATATTTCAGCCGCTGTCATCGGACGGCGCGTGGTGACCGCGGGAGACATCGAAGCGGCGCGGCCGCCGGCGGAGATCCGCAGATCCTGGGCTGTACGGGCGACATTCAATAACGCCGTCAGTGACGCGTCGGCGGTTGTCACCTGATTTTCGATGCGGTTCAGAACCGGTTCGATGGTTGCGACCACCTGGGCCACGCCGGGCAGGAAGCCTTTGACCACCGCCGCATCACGCGCAGTCATCGGTACACCAAGCGCGCGATCAGTGGCAGCGCGGACATCGCTAAGCTTGGTCGCAGCCTGGCTGAGACCTTCGACGATCGCCGCGCTATCGCTGAGAGCGCCGACCGCCGTCCGGGCGTTCGCGAAAGCGGCATCCGCCTGATGCACGACCTTTGCAATCGCCTCCAGTTGAGCAGGTGTCGCGGCACCATCCTGGAACAGCGGACTGAGATACGGCGCCCGATGGCCGGCTACCTGTTGACCGACCGCCAAAACCGCGCCGAATGCCTCCACGGCCCTGATCGCCTCGGTCTTGCTGGCAAAGGTACGATACTGCGGAACAAGAACCCCGGCGCCAAGGACGACCGCCAAAGCTGTCACGGAGAGCATTGATACTGCAAAAAGTCGACCAATCCGCATGCGATGCTTCCGCTGTGTTGTGTTTGGTCAAAATATTCAAAAGGGGCTAAGGCCGCCTTAAATGAAGGACGGTAAAACTACGGGTCCGGTGCCGCTGATTTGAAGTTTCTGCACCG
>WNGJ01001737.1_pt1 | contig 48745 bp, 41 predicted proteins | sample 5400611 | NCBI WGS metagenome assembly WNGJ01 (sample SAMN13153375, study PRJNA577476) | soil metagenome | isolation source: 40 cm soil or saprolite under Garry oak tree replicate 1 | place: USA:California | collected 2016-06-15
GGGCCGGCAAGCCCTGGATCACCTGGGCCCGCGACCAGGACGCGATCGCCGCCGCCTCCCGGCTCGACGGGCTGTACGCGCTGGCCACCAACCTGCCCGACCCCGGCGACGGCACCCCGCTCACCGCCCTCGGCGTGCTGAAGATCTACAAGGACCAGTGGATCGCTGAGCAGCGCCACCGCGACCTGAAGCAGACCCTCAAGGTCCGGCCGGTCTTCCTGCACAACGACGACCGCATCCACGCGCTCATCGCCGTCATCGGCGTCGCCCTGCTCATCTTCGGCCTGATCGAAGCCGAGCTACGCGCCGCCCTCGGCCCGGACGTCCCCCTGCCCGGCATCCTGCCCGAAGGCCGCGCCGCCAGGCCCACCGCCCGCGCCGTCCTGGCCGCCTTCGACGGCCTCCACCTGACCTACACTGCCGGCGGCATCGTCGTGGACCGCCTCACCCAGGCCCAGCGGACCATCCTCGCCCTGCTCAATATCCCACTGCCCTGGCCCGAGAAACCCGAATAAACCGGTCAAACCATGACACCAACCTATGCGGAAAACGGGGCTAGGGCGAGCCTGCGGCCCGGCTGCCGCCCCGCGGCCGAGATCCTCCGATCCGAACTTCCCGATCCGCCGGCTGATCCGGTGGGGCGAGGCAATACATAACTAACCCGGTGGGTGAATAATCCACGCCTGCCCCGCGTGGTAGCGTGGCGCTGTAAGTGGGGGGATTGCCTGGCCATGCATGGGCCAGAGGTCTCAGCGCATTCTGAAGCGAGCGGACTCTCAAACCGGCGGGGGCTTTCGGGACGGCGGCCTTTCGCGCCATGCGGCCTGCCCGGGTGGCAGAAGGACCGTATGCTGCTGGTTTTGGTTCCAGCCCGAAATCAGCAGCATGTGCCTGAAGGAGTGATGGTCCTTGACACCCGGGCAAGCGAACGGGATCGACGGCGAGGTGCTCTCGTGGGTCGAGCGGTCCGCGACGTTCCTCGCTGACCGCTGGGGCATCGCGCTGATCACCGGGCAGGTCCTGAGCTGGCTGATGATCTGCGACCCGCCCGAGCAGTCCACCGAGCAGATCGCCGGCGCCGTCGGCACCGACCCCGAGGCGCTCGCGGCCGCGCTGCAGTTCCTCACCGCGGCCGGGTTCGTGCGGCGGACCGCACAGTCCGGTGAGGAGCCGGCCAGGCACATGCTCGACGACGAGGCGTGGATGCGGGTGCTGCGCCGGCGCCTGAGCGCGCTCGTGCCGTTCCGCGACATCGCCCAGGACGGGATTCAGCTCGTCGGGCCAGCCGATCCGCGTTCCAACCGGATGCGGGCCGCCCGGGACAGTCTCGACTGGCTCGACGCGGTGATCATCGATGCCGAGCAGCAGCTGCCACCCGTGTGCCTCACGGCGGACGGCGATGGCGGCGCCTGAACAAACCGCCGGCGGCCAGGGGGCACCTGCTATGCGCCCGCGGGGCGGAATGTGGCAGCGAATGCCTCGAAGAGGCGGAAGCTCGCGGCCCACTGGCCCGCCGGGGTCGACCAGTACAGGGCGTAAGCGTGATCGGCGTTCGCCAGGATGTTCCGGTTCAGCACGTGGACGAGCTGCCCGCCCTGGTAGTAGGTGAACTCCCAGTCGGCGGCCTGCTGCGCCTGGGCGTAGTGCACCGCTTCCAGGCGGATGCGGTGGTAGCCGGGATAGGTGCCGATCCGGTTGGCCTCCTGCTGCCGCCAGTCCGCCACCGGATCGGGCTTGGGGTGGTTGGACTGGTCGATGAGCAGGAATCTGCCGCCAGCCGGGTCCCGCAGGTAGACGACTTGGCCTTGATGCGAAACCTGCCAGCCCCCCGGCACACCGATCGAGAACCCGTTGGGATCGTGGTACCAGACGAACCCGGCTGGCAGGGCGGCAGATCCGCTGCCCGGCGGCGCAGCGGCCGGACCGGACGGCCGCGGCGAAGGCACAGCGCTGGGCCGCGCGGCCGCGTGGGCGGCGGAGGTCCTCTTCGGCGCCGTGGTGGCTGCCCGGTGGCCTGGTGTGCCCTCGGACGCGACACTGATGGCCGCGGCGATTGCCGCGGTGGCGACGACGGCAGCGACGGCAATGACGGCAGCGAGCCGCCACACCGAACGCCCCGGAGCCGTATCCTGACTGCCCGCCACCGCGCCCTGAGTCCCGGCCCGGGGCTCATCGTGACTGCCCGCCAAGGGCTCGTCTGGACCGATTGCCGCCGCCGCCACCGGCTCCGGCCGCGACGCCGAACTCGGTGCCGGCGGCAGGTGGTCGCCGCGAGCCAGCGGCGGGCCACCCCCCGTCCGGCCGGCCTCGCCCAGCGGTGACGTGGGCTCATCCAGCGGGCCGTCCCACCCGGCGGCACCGCCCGCGGCGATGCGGCTCAGCAAGCGCTCCACCTGGGCCGGGCGCAGACGCGTACCCGGGTCCTTGCGGAGCAGCCCGCTGATCACCGGCCACAGCGGGCCCGCCCGGTCCGGCGGATCCGGATCGTCGCTCACCACAGCGGTGAGGACCGCGATCGTCGTGTCCCGGTCGAAGGGCGGCCGGCCCTCGACCGCCGCGTACAGCGTGGCACCGAGCGCCCACAGGTCCGCCGCCGGTGTGGCGGGCGCGCCACGGGCACGTTCCGGCGCCATGTAGGACGGTGACCCGATCAGCACTCCCGACGTCGTCAACGTGGGGCTGCCGTCGGCGATGGCCATGCCAAAGTCGGTGAGCACGGCCTGGTTCCCCGGACCGAGCAGGACGTTGCCCGGTTTGACGTCGCGGTGCAGGACGCCGCTCTCGTGCGCCGATCGAAGCGCGGCGAGTACCTGCAGGCCGATCTGTGCCCCCTGGGACGGCGAGAGCGGGCCATCCGCCTGGACGGCCTCGGTGAGCGAGCGGTGCGGGACGAGCTGCATCACGATCCACGGCCGACCGTCCTCCTGGAGGACGTCATACATGGCGACGATGTTCGGGTGGTTGAGCCGCGCGGCCGTCCTCGCCTCCCGCAGCGCACGCCGGCGAAGGGTGTCGAGCTCCACCGCGTCCAGTTGCGGTGGCAAGCGAATCTCCTTCAACGCGATGTCTCTGTGCAGAACTTCGTCGCGGGCCCGCCAGACGGTGCCCATTCCGCCGCGGCCGATGACAGCACGAAGCCGGTACCGCCCAGCGAGGAGATCTCCCGGCTCAGCAGCACGCATCCCTGCGGACTACCCGCCCAATATGGGGAGCTAACAGATCCCAGCGCAATGGCGCACATCATCGAGAATGAGCCCGGAGACCCGGCGGTCCGGAGCCCGGAGACCCGGAGGCCCGAGGCAGTGGCCTGGCCGGGTCGCCGACGATCACGTGCAGCGACATTGTAACTCCTTCTCTCGTTCGAGAGCAGCGCTCTCTGTTCAGCTCGACTATCTCGTGACCATTGGTCACTGTAAAGAGCATTGCTCTGCGATGTGTGCAATACTTCGCATATGGCACAGCGCGCCGCGTCGATCCGGGCCCGAGTGCGGGCCGAGATGACCGAAGAGATCAAGTCCACGGCCCGCAGGCATCTGGCCGCGGACGGGGCCAACCTGTCGTTGCGGGCGGTGTCACGGGACCTTGGGATGGTCTCGTCCGCGATCTACCGCTACTTCGCCAGCCGTGACGAGCTGCTCACGGCGCTGATCATCGACGCGTACAACTCGATCGGCGCGGCCGCCGAGGCCGCCGACGCGGCCGTGACCGACCGCGGCGACGTGACCGGCCGCTGGCTGGCGCTGGCACACGGGCTGCGGGCCTGGGCGCTGGCCCGCCCGCCCGAGTACGCGCTGATCTACGGCAGTCCCGTGCCCGGTTACGCCGCACCGGCCGACACCATTGGCCCGGCCAGCCGCACGGCCCTCGTCCTCGGCCGCGTCCTCGCCGACGCGCACGCCGCCGGGCTGATCACCGGCGGCGCCGATGCCCGGTTCCCGGCGGACCTGCGGGCCGAGCTCAGGCAAGTGGCCGAAGCACTGGGCGCACGCGTGGGCGAGCCGGCCATGGCCCGCGCGATGATCGCCTGGACGCAACTGCTCGGCGCGCTGAGCTTCGAACTGTTCGGCCAGCTCAACAACGTGATCGAGGCCCGCGACGCGTGGTTTGACCATCAGGTTCGCGCCATGGCCGCGTTCATGGGCCTGCCCGCGGCGCGCGCGTGACGCCACCGGGAAACCCGGCCCACTGCTGGCCCCCAACCCAGGGGAAGTACCGGTCAGCCCTGGCGCACGGCCGCCAGGGCTGGCCGTGACCCGCTCCCCCGGGCGGTCGTCAGGCTCGCGGGTTCGCGGGCCGGCGCAGCCGCCATGCGGCGGCCTCGGCTTCGCCCATCGGGGTGGACGCCGGCCCGCGCACGAACGGCCAGATCTCCTCGGCGATGGCCCGCCAGTCCGCCGTCGCGTTCAACTGGCCGAGCACCGCGAACAGGCCCAGGTTGATGCGCTGCAGGATCACGTACGACCTTGGGACGGCGACGTAGGCGGCCACCGGGCTGCGCACGTCGAAGAACCGGCGCACGACCGCGGAGGCGTAGTCTCCGGTGATGGTCCGGGCGCCTGGTGCGCGGATCGTGTCGTAGAAGACGGCCAGGTGCTCGACGATCATCTTGGTGCTCAGCGGCGCGTGCGGGCGAAGGAAACCGGCGTTCTCCAGACTCCGGCGGAATGCCTCCGGATCGTTCCGCACGCACAAATGGCGGGCCATCTCCATCAGCGGCTGCAGTTCGGCCGGGGTGAAGTGCTTGACCAGCCCGAAGTCGAGAAAGGTCACCCGGCCGCCGCCGTGGAAGAGATAGTTGCCCGGATGCGGGTCGCCGTTGAACGCGCGGACTTCGTACAGGCTCCTGAAGACGAAGCGGTAGATGGTCTCCGCCGCCAGATCGCGTTCCTCCTGCGACCAGCCGGCCAGCTCGGCGAAGCGGGCGCCACCGGCGAGTTCGCTCGTCACCATTCTCCGGGTCGACAGCCCACTGATGATCTTGGGGACACCGATCGTGGGATGCCCGTCGAAGTAGTCCCCGAGGAGGCGCTGGTTGGCCGCTTCCTTGCAGTAGTCAAGCTCCTCGAGGACGCGGTCACGCAGTTCGGCGACCAGCGCGTCAACGTCCTGGCTCGGCGCGGTGATGCGCAGCATCCGGCGCAGGAGGGCAACATTGTCGAGGTCCGCCGCCATGGTCTGTGCGATGCCGGGGTACTGCACCTTCACCGCGACCGCGCGGCCATCGAGCGTGATGGCGCGATGCACCTGCCCGATCGACGCGGCGGCGATGGGCACCGGATCCCAGCGGGCGAAGGCGCGCTCCGGCGGCAGGCCCAGCTCCGCCTCGACGACGTGCGCGGCAAGTTCCCGGCTCATCGGCGGGACGCTGTCCTGCAGGCGGCTGAGCGTGCGGCGGACGGCCGGTGACAGGCCGTCGTCGACGTAGCTGGCCATCTGGCCGATCTTCATCAGCACGCCCTTCATCGTCCCCAGGGTGGCGGCGACATCCTCGGCGGTCTGCAGAGCCAGGTCGTGGCGCAACTGCTCGCGATTGTCGCCGGCGGCGGTGAACAGCCGCGGCGCGCTGCCCGCGTAACGCATCCCGCCGCGCGCGGCCAACTGGAGCACCGATGCCCCCCGCCGCAGCCGCAGCCCGCCGATCCTGCGGAGCGCCAGGGCCAGGGCCAGGGCAGCGCCACCGCCGATCGCGATCGCGGCGGCGATCCGCCTCATGGGCGCTTCATGGGCGCCGTGCCGCGCGCATCCGCAAGGTGACCCGCTGCCGCGCCTCGAGCACGCCGGGCTCACCCAGGAACATGGCATCGAGGACGCCGAGGGCCTGCCTGATCTCCGCCTGGCGGGCCGGCGTCAGCGGCTGCGCCGCGAAACCGTACATCTGCAGCGCCCAGTCCGGCAGTGCGGCGACGGCCGCGCACCTGATGTCGTACCAGATCTCGGCTATGTCCTCGTCCAGGCCCGGCGGGTCGAGCAGGTAGGCCATCGATTCCCGGGCCGCCGGCGTGCAGCGCAGCTCGGGCCGGGCGGAGGAGATGTAACGGGCGAGCCCGGCGGCGCTGGACGGGACCATGCCGGGGGGCACGCCGACAAGCTCGGCCGCGACCACCATCTCCGCCACGTAGCGGTCAGCGTCGCCCGGCGGCAGCGGCGCGCCGAACAGCGTCCGGGCGGCCAAGGCGGACTCGACCAGGGCCACGTGCACCCACAGCAGCAGAGCGGGATCGCTCGCCGCGTATGGGCGGCCGGTAACCGCGTCGACGCCGCGGACATGTTCGTGAATCCGGCGCACCCTGGCCGCGGCCCGCTCGGCCACTGCCTTGTCACCGAAGCTGATCGCCGCGACATACGCCGAGGTGGCGGCGAGCCTGCCGACCGGATCCTCGCGCCAGCCGCTGTGCTGATCCACCCCGGCCATCGCGAGCGGATGCAGCGCCTGCATCAGCAGCGCCCGCAGGCCGGCGACCGGTGTGGCCAGATCGGCGCTCATCCGCCAGGTGACGCTCGCGGGCCCGAAGAACCCGTCGTCCGCGGGGCGGTGTGGCACTCCGGACACATATGCGGCGGCCGCGCGCGCGAGCAGACCGGCGGCGGTCGCGTACGGATCCGCGGTCACCGCGGCACCGCGGCCATGGCGCCGCGGTCTGGCCTGCCCGCCCGGGGGAGCGACCCACGGGAACCTCCGTGGCGGGCGGCGGGCTGAGAAACGGTGCACAACGTCATACCAGCCAAACTTACCTACCGGCCGGCAAAAGCTTGCGGCCAGGCGCGCGCCGCACCGTGCCGAGCCGCCGCGTTGCCGCTCTTGCCTGTGCGGTCCCGGCACGCCACAGTAGAGGGTGATCCGTGCGTTACGTGCCGGTCACTACCAGAGAGCACAGCCCGATGTCAGATGACTTCAACCGCATGGGGGACCGGCAGAACCCGCGGTGGTCTCCGTCGGGACCGTGCAGCCTGCTCGCAACGGACATCGCATCGTCCGGAAACCCGGACCGCACCGATGACGTGCTGCGCTGGCTCAGGAAGAACATGTACGAGCTAATCGAGGACAGCTTTGCCAGTTCCGGGGTGCCCTTCGACCGGTGCTACTGGGAAGACCGCGGTGACGGTGCGATCATCGCCGTCCCACTGGAGTTCCAGACATCCGTCCTCGTGTGGCCACTGATGGAGTGGTTCAGCCACGGACTGAACCGGTACAACGAGCGCTCGGCCGAGAGCGCCCGGATGAAGCTCAGAGTTGCCCTGCACGTGGGCGAGGCGAACTGGGATGGACGCGGCTTGGTCGGCACCGCTGTGAACCACGTCTTCCGGCTGCTCGACGCCGCCGAACTCAGGGCCGCGCTGTCGGCACCCGGTGCGTGCGTCGCCTTCATCGCCTCTGAGCGCGTGCACGACGACGTCATCAGGCACCGCCGTGGACTGATCGACCCGGACGACTACCGGCCGGCAGATGTCCGGGTGAAGGAGACCGCCACCAGAGGCTGGATTCGCGTTCTGCCGGGTTCGGCCCGAACGGCTGGCCCAGCCGGGCCCACCGAGGTGGCAGCGCGGGGAAAGCCGACCGCACCCACGACAACCACCACCGCGGACTGGGCGCAGACGCTGGCGGCCCTGGCCGAGGGGATCACCGCCGGGCAGGTACCCGTGGCTGCCATGTTCGAGATGGTGGAGGCATTTCTCGGCGTCACCGTGGTCGCCGACTCGCACGGCCGGGACCAGCTTGTGCTTGCCCTGCGCAAAGACATCGCGGCAGTGATCCCACGTTATCCCGAGCCGCGGCTGGACATGTGGAGCATTCTGCGGACGTGTATCGACTTCCCCGCTGGCTTGACCGAACTGATGAATGTCGTATGGATGCTCGCAGGTGATTGCCTGGCCGTGCGCAACCTCCAGGATGTCGTGGTCCGGCTGATCTCTGGCCTATCGTAACGATTCATACTCTTGGCTGATCTTTGAGAGCCAAGGAACGCTATCTCATATTTCGCCCGACTCGATCGCGAGCCCGCTTGCGTGTAGGTTTCGTCGTGGTTACTGGAGCCAGCTACGGGAATCTGGCTCGGCCAGCGGTAGCCTTCAACCTCACAAGGGAGCTCATAAATGATTAGCGAGCAGGATGCGGCGAACGCCGTCTGGCGGAAAAGCAGCTATCCGTGCCATCCACCGGACACGAAATGTGTCGAGGTTGCAACTATCGGCCGCAGGGTTGCCGTTCGGGATTCTGCAAACCGGGATGGACCTAAGATCGACTTCTCTTTGAACGCCTGGCGCAGCTTCATTTCGGGCATCAAGAGCGACCAATTTTGAGCCGAGCCGGTGATAGCGGCGGGCGGCAAGCTAGCTGGCCGCCCGCCTGGCCCTTCCCGGCCCCGACTCATGTCAGGACTCAGCTACCGTATATCGGGTGGGCACTTATATCGGGTGGGCACTGAGTAGCGGACGAAAGAGCACGCGGTCGCAGCGCGAATTCATCGTGCTTTATCCTGTCGAGAAATTTAACCCAGGCCGCACGCGAGACAACGATTGCTGGCCCGCCGATATTCTTACTGTCGCGAACCGCATAACAATCTCGAATGGCAGCAACGCTGACGCAACCGGTAGCCGATCCGCTCCAACTGCTCTTGTGCCATGGGGTGCTACGTAGTTCCCCTTCGGTGATCATTCGATCTCCCATCCCGAAGACGATCATCGTGACCGGCCACTGCGAAGAGAGATCACCGTCCGTATGACTGGATGCGGTTCAATGAGTACGCCCGCGCCTCGCCCTGCAAGATCGGGCACTCCTTCCGAGAAGGTGATAGCCTCAAGCGGACATTTGGTCTTTTACCATACCTATCCGCCAACAAACCTGTCTAGGCCCGCTCGGAACCGCGATGCGCTGCTACGTCGGATCTAGTAACGTACCCGTTGAAAAGAAGGTTAATGGACAGCCGAAAGCGCATGAGACCACGTTTAATGCTGTGCGACGACAAGCTAGCGCCGAGCTTGACTCTCAATGTTAGCACCGCCTCTCGCGTTCACGGGAGCCCGAAGACGCGAGATCAGCCATCGCATTCCTGCCACAGCCCGGCTGAATTTGCCTGTTATACCGGGATCGGATAGATGTCACAGTCGGCACGTACACTCTGACCTGCGGATACCGTTGCGGGATGCATGTCGCCCAGCACTCGCCGGTACCTGGCCAGGGTGTCGGCGAACAGCGTCTCCGCCTCCGGCCCGTCACCGGCAGCCCGCAGATCGAGGGTCAAGTTGAGCGCGCAGGCGAGAGTTGTCGGGTGATCACCGCCGAGGATCTGCCTGGAGCGTTCAAGGGTCTCCCTGTCCCGATCCGCCGCCGCCTCGGTCTCGCCCTGCGCGTAAAGGTCGGTGGCCAGATTGATGGAACAGATGACGCTACGCGGGTGATCTGGCCCGAGCATCTCCGTCAGCGCGGTCACTGCCTGCTCGTCAAGTTGCCGTGCCTCGTCGGCCCGGCCGAGCAACCGAAGCGTCACCGCGAGATTGATGCGAGCGGAAGGGGTATTCGGATGCCTTGCCCCGTACAGGGTTGCACAACGTTCGCTGGCGTCGGCACCGACTGCCGCCGATTCGGCCAGATCGCCCGCTTGCCGCAGGTTCACGGCGTGGTTCAAGGTGGCCGCGACCGTAGTGGGATGGTCATCGCCGTAGCGGGTGCGCAGCAGCGCTACGGCTTCACGTGACAGTTCAATCGCGACGTCGTGCGCGCCGGCCTTACGCTCCATCACCGACAGAGTGGAGATTCCTTCCATGGTGTCCGGATGGGTATTTCCGTACACCGTTCGCAGCCGTTTAGTGATCTGACGATGCAGATCTCGTGCCTCGATATACTTGCCGCGTTCCATCTCGTCGACAGCTACAGCCGCCAGTGTGCCGAGAGTTGCCAAATGGTCCTCGCCTAGCACCCGCACCTTGCGCTGATACGTATCGCGGTCGAACTCAAGAGCCTGCATTGAATTACCCACCAGGCGAAGGTCGATACCGTAGAAATGAGCCTGATCGAGAGTCGCGGGCTCGTCCGGTCCGAGGCGGCGGCGCAGGATATCATATGTCTGCTCGTCGAGCTCACGCGCATGTGCGAAGTCGCCAAGGAAGCGCAGGTCCGCACCGACCTTTCCTTGCGCCTCCAGAGTCCGCTCGTGATCGGCGCCAACGCTCGCGGACAGCAGATCCCGGACGTGCACGTGACGTTCATATGCCTCGCTGAACTGGCCGAGGACACACAATGCCGTGCCGAGCCGAAGCTCTGCGGTCAGAGTCTGGTCATGGCCTTCGCCGAGCGATACGGTCCATGTGTCGACCGCGCGCTGGGCCAAATCGCGGAACCTCTCGTGGTCACCCCACCGGAAAAGGAACTCGATCAGGTTCAGGACCAGTTGCCGCGCCCACTTGTCGTCGCACTCGACCAGGTCGGACGCCAGCACGTGCGGCAGCAGGTCCGCATATTGCTGCCACTGAACCGACGACGCTGGATCATTCGGGTCAGCCGCCGCGAGCAACATGTGACCGCAGTGCCGCAGCTCGGCGGCCTGCTGCGGGGCCATCTGGCCGATCAGGACACGCTGCACCAGCCGGTGCAGCAGGATCGTGTTGTGCCGGTGGCTGATCTTGGCGAGCGCGTACTGGTTGATCGCCCGGATCGCCCGGCCAAGCTTGATCGGGTCGGCGAGCGCCTCGGCAAGCTCGGGTGGTGCTTCGACGTTGCGGACCCCGGACAGCAGCCGTCTGGAGATCGGTTCAGACGCGAAGAAGGCGCAGGTCTGCAAGAGTTGCAACGCTGCTGGGTCCGTGCCACGCAGCCGGTCCAGCGAGACGTTCCATGCCGCTGCCACTGGAAGCTCGTACGTCGGCGGCGACGCGTCGCGAAGCAGTTCGGTTGCCTTCTCCTGGAACAGGCGCAGGTACTCGTCAACCGGCATCCCGGTCTCGGCAAGCCACACGGCGGCCTGCTCGATCGCCAACGGCAGGTCGCCAAGTACCTCAGCCAGCCGGTCGGCCTTGGCCTCGTCCAGCTCAGGGCCGCGCAGTCGCAGTAATGCGACACTCTCATCCCTGGCAAACACGTCTATCTCAAGCGAACTGGCTATGTTTTTCCAGGCCGCATTTCTGGACGTCACCAAGATTTTTCCGGGCCCGTTAGTTGGGAAGAACCCCCGGACCTCATCTACGTTCTCGGCGTTGTCGAACACGAGGAGCCAGTTATGGAAGGGGCGGCCCAGCCTGAGCGCCTCACGCACCGCAGGCACTGCGACATTTACCTCACGGCCAGCTTGCAGGCCAAGCTCGCCGGCAAGTTCGACGAATGCCTGCTGGATCTGGCTGGGCTGCTCGGAGTGGACCCACCAGATGAGGTCATAGTCACCGGTATGCCGGTAGACGTATTCGATGGCTATCTGTGATTTGCCAACGCCGCCCATGCCGTGCAGCGCCTCGGGCAACACTGCGGTCGTTCCCTTGGACAGCCGGCTGTGCAGGTCGGCCAGCACCTGTTCCCGCCCGGTGAAACTGATGTTGCGAGGAGGCACATTGCCCCAGATCGGCGGGGGCTCCGCGGGATTCCGCTGCTCCGCGGGCGGCATGGTACGGACGGTCACGCTGACTCCAGGGATGTTCGTTAGTTCGAGAGGGCTCCGCCGTTCCCCGCCTGGAGAACCGGGTCCCACGTCTTGGTTCCGCTCCTGCGAGGGGCTAGGGCCTGGCCGACCGACAGGAGTACCTTGAACCTCATGTACGTCAATTACATCAGGTGTATCACTGGCACGTGCAGCAAGACGCGCAACTTCAGCTGCTAATTTTTTTGCCGGGGCGAGGTAGGGCCCGGTCAGCGCGCGCATGGTGGACACCGAAGGCTGCACATACGGCAGCGCGTCGGCACTGACGGCCGGTACCATCGCGTCTTCCGGCGCGAGCAGGACGTCTCGCAAGCCCTCCATCACGCTGACCCGGTGACGCAGGTGGTCGGCAACCGTCAGCAGGACACGCATCGTGTCTGAACGGCGACCCGCGGCGAGCAGTTCTTCTCGGACACCGTCCGAGAAATCGTGCGTGACCCGGTCCACGTCAGTGGCGCCCGAATGCCGGGTGTCCATCCCGACCTGGCGGATCAGACCGCTGCCGACCACTTCGGACAGGTCGGAGGGGCGCGAGCCGGGCAACATCACCCGCTGCACCAGCCGCATCAGGGTGGGATTCAAAGGCGCGGCGGCCAGATGCACGGCCAGCTTGAAAGCCGCAGGCGAGGCGCCGGCCTGGAACTGCCGCACAAGATCGGCCGCGCTGAGCGGCGGCCCAGGAGCTTCGGCGCCGTCCCGCGTGTCATCCTCCGCGCCGGCTTCCGCCGCCACGCCCAGCTCTTGACTCCCGTCTTCGGCCCGGCAAACTGCCACCGCGCCGTACCAGTCCGAACGATCGGCCGCGATGAACCGGGCCCACCGGCCAAGCTGCCCGGCATCCAGCTCGAACACGGGGACGCATACCGCGCCTGTGGTGGCCGGTTCCGGCGCGTTCGCGGCGGTGGGGAAACGCGCCTGGTAACGGCGGTTCGCGGCACCCGGGCCTGGAGTCCACAGATCGGCAGAGCGTGTATGCACCCCAGTACGGCGCCACTGCCGCTGCGGCAGCAGGTGCAGCAAGGCGACTGGACAGGACTGGCCCCATCGGGCCAGCACCTGCTGGGCGGCCCCGGCGTGCCAGGCGTCGCCGACACCGTCGGAGAGCACCAAGATGAGCTGACGGGCGGCGGGACCCGCGTCGGCTAGCACACCGGGGGGCAGCCGCGGCCCGGCCGGGTTGACGCTCCGAAGCTCCAGGACAGCCGGACTCGATGTGTCGGTGTCAAACAGGTACACACGTACGGTGCGGAAAGCTCCCACCGAGATGATCAAGTCGAGGAACTGTGCGCCCTACGGCTGGTGGAAGGCGGCGAAACGGCTGTCGTCCATAACCAAGATCAAGTCCAGCCAGCGCTCCTGGACCGGCCGGCACTCTGGAAGCCACAGGCCGTCTTGAGCTGCCCGTTGGGCGGTCGCCTCTTCATCGAGCTCCAGCTGGCCTTGCCGGGAGTCGACGTGCCGCTTGAACGGACGTAACGCCCGTGCGATGCTGCGCCCACCGGGCAGCGGCGGAATCTGCGTGACGGGATTTGTCCCCGGTGACACGACCGGCAACAGGCTTACCGGCGCGGCCGACGCCGGCCGGATCAGCGACTGCGGCACGTCAGCCGCGCTGGAAGGCCGGCCGCGGGCCACCGCAAGCTTGCCTATATCCTGTCCTTGCCCAACGTCCGGACGTCCCGGCTCGGCCGTCATTGCGAGCTGGGACGCGGCGGGCTTCCCATTGGGCGCCGACCGGTTGTCGGGCTGTGGCGCATGCGTGGCCGGATCCGCTGACACAGCCTCGTCCGGCACAACCGGGCCGCGGGTCGCTGCAAGACGCTGTGCAGCTAGCCACAAGGCATCTGCGACCTCGTACCACAACGGGGAAGCCGACGGTTTGGCATCGGGCAAACCCCGAGCTGGGCGCCCCGGTCCGGTCGGTCTCGTCTGATCGGAGGGCCGACCATTCACTGTGTGCCCGCCATGGTCAAGCGCTGCCAGATGAGATCGAGCAGCCTATCCCAGGACTCGTCCGCCGTGTAGCATCCGGATGTCGCCAGGAATACCGAGTTGAGCAATTGATCGGCGGCGAGGCTGCCCTGAACGCTGCGGTGTTCGAGAAAGTTACGGATTAGTTCGGCTGAGTGCTCGTCTGCGCCGTCGGCGAAGTGGGCCGCCACCATGCTGGCCAGCCGCTCCTCATCCGGATCGTCCATTTCAAGGCGAATACAGCGACGCAAGAACGCAGGGGGAAACTCGCGCTCGCCGTTGCTCGTGATAACGATCATCGGGAATGCGCGACAGCGCACTTGGCCATCCTGAATGACCGCCGTTCCTCCCGGGTCCGCGGTATGCACGATTACCTCTTGTTCCCGGGCACGAACCCGGACGAGCTCGGGAATTGTGTACTGCCCTTCCTCAAATACATCAAGCAGATCGTTCGGCAGGTCGATGTCGCTTTTGTCAAGCTCGTCAATGAGGAGCACGCGGGGTAACTCGTAGGGCAGTAGCGCGGTGCCAAGCGCCCCGAGATGAATATACTCGCCGGGGCCAGAACCCGCCGGCGCATTGCTCCTCGCCGGGTTACCGGGCCGGCCGCCGCCCGGCGGTCGTGGCGCCTGACGAGTGGCTGAATCCTGGGCCCGGCCAATCGCGTCGTATTCGTAGAGGCCACTGCGCAGCGTGCTGCGGCTGCTGATCGGCCAGCGCAGCACCCGCCCGAGCCGCAACTCACGGCTGATGCGGTAGGCAAGGCTCGACTTACCAACTCCCGGGTTACCGGTGAGCATTAGCGGCCGCCGCAGGTACAAGGCAGCGTTGACCGCCTCGACCTCCCTCGCGTCTGGGCGTGATAGCCACGCGTTTTCCACCGGGCCAAGCCGGCGATCCAGTTCAGCCAGATCTTCCCCAGGCATCGGCTGGGCAGGTCCACCATCGAACGAACGCCATCGCGGCGGGTCAGGCAATAGGTCATGGAGATCGATGTCGTGGAGTGGGCGGCCCGTTCCACGGTAGATCCACCAGTCTGGCTGCGCGGGGTCGGCCAGCTCGGCCCGAGGCGGGGCGGACGCTCTGCGACCGTCTCCGTCGGGGTGTGCGCCGTCGAGCCTGTCATCGGCCATCGACGGATGTCCTCTCTAGCGCCACAGCGGCTGAGGTATCAGCGTTCCGAGCAGGAATGCGCAATGTACAGTATCTTAGCATCTCCTTCATTAGCCATTGCGCACAAGCAGATCGCAGATCCTGTTGCACAAGGTTCACCTTCGATCAGCTAGTGCCGCACTGTAGTGCGCATTTACCGCGATGGCAGGCGAAGTGGTTCCGCGGTGTCGAGAAGGTGACCTGGATCGTCCCACAGCAACGTGACCTTCCAGCCTGCCTCGGCGCTTGAGTCCTCCTCGAGGTTCGCCTCCGTCCGGAATCGTTTGACCTCCTGGGGAAGGCTGAGTATGCCTGAACGGCCGATCAGTTCTCTGATCGGGTCGCGCAACGGGGCGCCAGACCGGCCATCACGGCGCCACACGACAACCGGAAGGCCGGCTTGCAAGGCTACACGTAGCTCAGCTTGCCCTGGTTCGCGGTCCGGCGGGCAACTGAGGACACAACATACGACCTCATCCTGCGCGGCTAGCTCCGCCCGGAGCCTGCGCAGATCGCTGGGTCTGTCCACCGGCACCCAGTGCGTCACCGAGTCACGCCCCACATCCGTGAGCACGTTCCAGCGCCGCCGCCACGCCCGGTGCCACGCACGCTCGCGCAGCCGGTCATGGCTGCGAACGACCACCTCGTACTCGGTCCCGATTGGCGCGGGGAACTGCTCGCCTGGGTCACACGCCCATTGATCCACGTCGATGTTGATCAGCTGCGCCGGAAGCACGAACTCGAGGACCAGCGAGTCGTCATGTGGATAGGCCCAGTCACGCTCGGCTTCTTGGACCAGATCGGCCACGAAACCGGGCGCGTCGGTAAGGGAGACCAAGTGATCTTCACCGCGTTCGGGCCGCCATTCGAAAGGATCGATTTGTCTCCAGTGCGAGATGCGATGTAAATCCCGTGTCCCGGCCTCAAGATCAGTGACTGGCTCTAACTGAATCACTAGGTACATCGGAAAGTCCAGCCGACCCGACAGCATGCCCGCCTGGCTGCGGATTCTGAACAGCCGGTCCGCAGACTCGACTCCGCCTTCGGCCCGCAGGTCGGCAGCCTGTGCGGTGACCCACTCCCGCAGTTGCCCTGCGACGTTGGCTTCGCCGGTGCGCGAGGCCGGCTTCGCTTGCGCATCAAGCACGCCAGCCAGCAGTTCGACGAACACGAGGTGAGGAGGCAGACCATCAGGTCCGGCGTTGGCGTCAAGCAGCAAAGAAAAAACTTGCCACGCGTCCGCGAACATACGCGGTGGCGGCGCAATGGTGCTACCCGCAGCGACGTGGTACAGCCGGGCTAGCGAACGGACCGTCCGGCCCACGAGCAAGTGGCGGATCCGCTCTTCGTCGGTGGGCGGCAGGATTTCCCTTGCCGGACTGACGAGCCGCCGAACGAGGCTGGCCGATGGGGTTCCAGCGGCAAGAAAGTCAACCGCGATGAGCAGGGCGTCCAGGCCGCCGGGCCGTTCGTGGCATGCCTCAACGACATTGAACAGGAACAGTTGCGGGTTGGCCTGGGTGCGCACGAGGAGCGGATGACCGCCCAGTGCCGCCCCAACGGCGCGTACGAACGTCGTACGGCCTGCCTCATCCTGCAGGTCTCCAATCCGCGCCAGTGCCTTAGCAAGCTCTATCAGCAGCCCTTTGTCTCCACGCACGGGCACACTTGTGCCAAGAGGAGCGTCCTGCGGCTCGTGGGAGAGGAGAGACGCCTCATCTCCCTCATTCACCGCCGCCCCTTCCTAACTGGGCCAACGGCTCCGAACTGGCCCCGAACAGCGCATGAGCTTGAGCAAGCACGCGCCGCATCGGCACGGAATCGCCCTCGATGAAGTACAGCGCCTCCAGCATCTCCACCAGCCCGCCTTCGTGCTCCAAGCAGGTCTGCACAAGGTTGAGCAGGCACAGGCGCGGCCGCGGATCCTGCCGAGCCATGGTGGCGATCCCCGGCCGAAGCTGGCGAATCAGCGCTGTACGGCCGGCCTCGCTCAGCATGGATGGCAACTCGGCAAGGGCGTTCACCATGGCGAAGACACCCCCGGCCGGCACCCGACGATCGCCGGAACCTGTCCACGCGCTGCCCCCCATCGCCATTCCGATCTTCCCCCTCGTTCCTGGCCAGACGCGACCGGTGATTGACGCTGCCTCGTGAGGCCGACGCGCATTACCCTGGTCCCCTCGGTACCGTGCCGTCGAGCCCCGCAGCTACTAACCTATTTACTCCTATGACCGACAGATCGCCACATGGCGGCGGAATCCCAGCCACCCGGGACTGCCGGGCGCCGTGATCCCAGCTGATATCGCCGCAGGCCAGGGGCCGGCTGCAGTGGTCCCGCGACTTTGTGGTTTTCGTCACAGCCGCGCCAGGCCCGCCGAATCGCCGCTGACGATGGGTGCACACCGGCGGCACCAGGCTATGATCAGCCCGCTGAAGATACGCGACGGCGGATTGCCCCGGTAGTCTTGGCCACGGCACAGATGCCGGGGCGTGTTACATGATGATCGAGATTACCTGCTCACATGACCAAGGGGCAGGCGCTCATTGAGCATCAAGAGGCCATTGATCACCGCCCGGTGACTTGACTCGGGCTATAGCGCCGTTTACCCATGCTCGCAGTGACGATAGGATTCAGGAGAATGACCGAACCAAAGCCGTCCGCTCGCGACCTCGACCTTTCCGCGGCCCACTGGCTGCCCGGAACCGGCGATACGGGCGAAGTAGAGAAAATTGAAATCGCGTATGTCGGCGAATATATCCTAATGCGTAATAGCACCGAGCCGGATCGCCACATACTCGTCTTTACGCATGCCGAATGGGACGCCTTTACCGCGGGCGCCAAGAACGGTGAATTCGACGTCTCACCTCCATCTTGAGCGCAGCGCAGCAGGTCCAAGATTGCCGCGAGCTAGCTGACGAACTGGCCGGGGAACTGGGTGGTCACTGGCTGGCCGTCGCGCCAGGTGACGATGCCGTTGACGAGCACAAGGTCCACGCCGGCGGCTTGCCGCACGGGTGCGTCGTAGGTGGCGCGCGCGCTGATGCCGGCGGGGCCGATCACGGCGATGTCGGCGGCCATGCCGGGCGCCAGGCGCCCGCGGTCGCGCAGGCCGTAGATGTCGGCGGCGGTGGCCGCCAGGTGGCGGGCGACACGCTGGTATCCGGTTTCCCGCCCGTCGGCCAGGTAGAGCTCCGCGAGTTGCGCGAAGGCGCCGAATCCGCGCGGGTGGGGGTGCTGGCCCTGGTAGATCCCGTCGGAGCCGGCGCAGTGCCGGTCGTTGCTGTTGAGCCAGGCCAGGTCCTCGCTGCTGAGCTCGGGGCGGTCGAGGTGCGCGCCGACGTTGAGGTCCGCGCTGGCGAGCAGGTCGAGTACCCACTCGCCGGGCGGGCGTGACGCCCGGCCCGCGGCCTCGGTGATGGTCTGCCCGGCGAACCCGGCGGCCTCCCCGGGCAGGCAGCCGAGCGTGAGGCGAGCCAGGTACTGGTCGGTGAACTTCTCGTCAGCGAGGATGGCCGAGCGCTGGCGGGGGTTGGTGATGGCGCTGAGCGTGTGGTCGGGGCCCAGGGCCTGCAGATCGAATGGAAGCAGGAGCATCGCGAGGATCGTGCTCGACTTGCGGTAGGGGTACATGTCATAGGTGATGCCGACGCCCGCCGCCTCGGCCTTGCGGAACGCGGTCTCGGCGCCGGCTGGCAGGCCCCACAGGTGGCTGGCGTGCACCCGGACGCCGGCCGCGTGCCCGACCGCCACGAGCTCGTCCAGGCCGGCCTGGACGCCGGCGCCGTACGCGCGCAGGTGCGAGACGTAGGGGCGGCCGGCCGCCGCGAGCGGGCGGGACATGTCGGCCAGCTCGTCGATGTCGCCGAACCGGCTGGGCAGGTAATCGAACCCGCTGGACAGCCCGACCGCGCCGTCGGCGAGCGCGTTTTCCACCTGGCGCCGCGCCGCGGCGCGCTCGCCAGGATCCAGCAGCCGCGGCTCCATGCCGGCGATGTTGTGCCGGATCGTGCCCTGGGAGGCCAGCACGGCGACGTTGTGGCTCAGCTTGCCGGCCAGCGCCGCACGGTAGTCCGCCACGCTCAGGTCACGAGCGGGTTCGAGCGCGCCGTTGACCGCCGCGAAGTAGCGGTTCAGGTAGCAGGCGGCGGCGGCGGTCGCGCCGATCCACGATTGCCCGTCCTGGCCGACCACCAGGGTGGTGACGCCCTGCGCGAGCGCGCCGTCGACACGTCCGCAGGCCAGCAGCGGTCCTTCCGCGTGCACGTGCGCGTCGATGAAGCCAGGGCAGATGACGCTGCCCGGGGCCAGGTCGATCACCTCGCGGCCAGGCGGGGCCGCGCCGCGGGCGCCGAAGGCGCCTATCGCGCGGATCACCGGCCCGTCGATCAGGACATCGGCGCGGCGGGTCGTCGCCCCGATTCCGTCGGCGACCAATCCGCCGCGAAGCAGGATCGTCGTGGTCACAGGTCCCACCTTTCCCGGTCGCGGTGCCGCGCGCTGCTCCGCGGACAACCAGGAATCTACCCGCGGGCCCTTTACGCTGGCGCACCGCCCGGGCTCGCGCCTGCGCGCGGCCGTTCGGCTGAGGTCTTTGCCACCGGTGCCCGGGCGGCGCGCTGCCCCGGGCGGCGCCCGGCCGCGGCGGTCACGGGCGGCTGGCGGAGCGGCACGCCCGCGGCGGGGCGGGTTATGCCTCGCCGAGGCCCACCGACGGCGCGACGCCGGCCCGCCGGAGCTGCCGCACGCCGAGAGCGGTCAGGTCGGCCCGGGGCATCATGGTGATGGCCCAGGCCATGGCGTCTTCCTCCTCCAGGCCGATGACGGGCCGCTCGGCCTCGGCCGCGAGCCGGCCCGTCGCCGACGCGATGGCCTGGGCGGAGATGCCCATCGAGGTGGCGATCGCGGCGATCGACGTCCACACTCTGGCCGCGCCGCCGAGGTAGCTGACCGCCAGGTAGAGGACGACGGCCAGCGCGACCGCGAGCAGGGCAAGCACCACCCAGTAATGCTGAACGACCTTGCGGACAATCTTCGTCGACCGGCGCAGCGCCGCCTCCCCCGCGGCCACATAGCCTTCCGGGCTGAGCAGGCCGGAGGTCGGGCGCGTACCGACCAGGAGCAGCAGCCAGAGATCTCCCTGCGGGAGCAGGTAGGAACCCATTTTCTTGGCGAACTCTTCGCTGTCGCCCCGCTTCAGGGCCGTCTTTTGCGACGTGCTGATCGTCACCGCGGCGAGCTCGCTCCAAAAGCCGATCGACCTGCCCACGATGGACGCCGCGTGCGGCGGGAACTGGGCCGCCAGGGTCCCGAGCCATTCCTGGATGCGGGAGACCCGGCTGCGCCCCAACAGCCTGGCCAGCTCGGCTGCGCGCGACTGCGCACCGGCCGGCGGATTCACCGTGTCGCGCAGCGAGCGGCCAACCTCGTAGGAAAGCTCGGTCTCCGGCTCGGCGGCCGCCATCGCCTCCAGGAGCAGCAGGTTGAAGTCCGCCAGCTTGTCCTTGAAATCCGGCGCCGTGGGGTCTATTCCGGAGACGTCGGTCGGCATGCCCGAGCGCGCGCATTCAGGCAGGGCCGCCAAAATCGTGAGAAGGTGGCCGAGCCGGCCGAGTTCCAGCCGCTTGCGCTCGGCCGCAGGCAATTCGTGCACGGTTGGCAATTGCGCCGGGGGGGCTGGGGCGGCGGGGGCGGGATCTGGAGCGGTGGCATCGGGTGCGGTCTCGTGGGGAGCGCTGTCACCTGCGGGGGCCGCACCGGCGGGACTGTCACCGGGCTGGCCGACCGGGGTGTCCTGGAGCCTGTAGAGCACCGCCATGGTCCAGCCCACGTGCACGGCCAGTTGCGCCGCCGTCAGCGGCGCGACCTCCGCCGGCGGGGCGGTCACGTGCCCGCCCCCGTCAATGGGCCGGCCGGGGCGGCGCGGCGAACCCGCGGCCCGGGACACCGGTGCGTTCGTGTCATGCGAGTTCCCCTCCGGGAGCGGCCGTCAGATGAGCCACGCGCTTGGCGGCTGCCCCGGCCTGGCCAGGCTTCTGACGTTTTATATAGCACGTACCGGAGGCTTGTGTGGCAGGTACCCGAGGCCCACGCGTCACCCTCGCCACGGCCGTGCGGGCGGGGGGAGGGACGGAGGTTTCATGAAGTGCGGCGGGGCGGTGAGGTCGAGGGCGTCGAGCGGGTCGGCCGCCGCGGCGTCACGCCTGGTGAGAGGCGGGAGATTCCACTTGCGCTCGATGAGCTTGAGTATCGACGTGTGGTCGTAGACCTGCTCGGTGACGTAGCCGGGCTTCGCATACGGCGACACGATGACCGCGGGCACGCGGAAACCGAGGCGGTCGTAGCTGGCGGGCCCGGTGTTGGCGGCCCTGATCTGCTTGGCGAAGCCGAACAGGCGCAGCGGCCACAGCAGCAGAAACCGCTGCATGGGATCTCGGCCCGGCACGTCGTCGGGCTCGGGCGCCGGCGGCGGCGGGACATGGTCGTAGTACCCGCCGTGCTCGTCGTACAGCCAGATCAGCAGGGTGCCGGGCCATCCTCGCCCGTTCATGACGGCGTTGACGACCTTGGCGGCGAAGCCCTCACCGGCCTGGACATCTTGCGGGTTCTCCTCCGAGCAGCCGCCGAAGTCCGGGTCGACGATGCTGACCGAAGGCAGCTTGCCGAGCCTGGCGGCGCGCCAGAACTGATTGATGGACCGCAGATGGTTTACCGACCGCAGGAATCCCAGCGGGTACAGGTCGGCCGTGGCTTGCAGCTTGCTTTGCACCGCCGGAATCAGCTGCGGCAGGAGGGCGGCGACCAGGCCGGCGATGGCGCGGAAGAAGTTCCACGTGATCTTGTGCGCGGTCAGCAGGTCGAAGATCGTGCCGCCCGCCGGGTAGTCGGCCATGCCGAAGGGCAGGTCGTCAATGAGCCCGTTGGCGGTGCCTGCGATGAGGAATCGCCTGTTCGGGAACGTCGGGCCGAGGCAGGAAGAAAACCACCGCGTCGCCAGCGGGAAGGTCCGGGCGAGCCCATAGTAGAAGGGCAGATCTTCCTCGGTCCAGTAGCTCATCGCCAGCGGCGCGTCCGGGCCGCCGAGGGTCTGCTCGATGCTCCGCACGAAGCCCCCGCACGAGCCCTCGTCCCACTGAATGTGGCAGGCGTTCCAGCTCTGGGTCGGAACCCCTTTCTTCTGCACGGTGCCCGTGAACCGCCGCATCCCGACGACCGTGCCGTCGGCCGCGGTGTTCGTCGACGACGGCAGGCCGCTGCGGTCCAGCGGCAAGCCCTCGCCCCGGTCGGCCAGCATCCCGAAGTAGTTGTCGTAGGAGTGGTTTTCCATCATCAGGATCACGATGTGCCTGACCTCGGGCAGGCCGTCGGCGCCCATCGCCTGTGTGGGCCGCGGCCGGGCATCGGCAGTCGTCACGCGTTTCCTGAGCCGTCGCCGGGCAACCGCCCGTTCTATCCGGTTCAGCACGACAGCAGCTTGGCAGATCCGCTCTCGCCGCACGCGCTGCCACGCCCTGCGCCCGGCCCGGTTCCAGCACAGCGGGCGCCAGCCGCTGCCGGGCGCGCCGGGCCGCGGCAGCCGTTCGGGATCAGGAGTGAGCGGAAGGGAAGGATGCCGAACGGCTGCGCGGGGTGACGCCGGAGCCGGTCACTCGCCGATCCCGCCGAGCCGCACGTGCCCCTTGAGGAGGTTGCGGGCGATGGTCCGGCGCTGGATCTCGTCGGTGCCCTCGTAGATCCGAAGCAGCCGGAGCTCGCGGTACCAGCGTTCGATCGGCAGTTCCTTCGTGTAGCCCATCCCGCCGTGGATCTGCAGCACGCGGTCGACGACCTGGTTCGCCATGATCGCGCCGTTGAGCTTGGCCACCGAGGACGCGTGCCTGGCGTCCAGGCCGGACTGCGCGCGCCAGGCGGCGTAGAGCGTGAGCCACTTCGCGGACTCGATCTCGACGTGCGAATCGGCGATCTGCCACTGGATGGCCTGGTAGTCGGCGATCGGGTGGCCCATGGAGTGGCGCACCTTGGCGTAGTCGATCGCCATCTGCAGCATCCGCTCCGCCGATCCGATGGCCCGCGCGGGGATCATGTACCTGCCCTGGCTGATCCAGGACATCGCGAGCTCGAATCCCTTGCCGGCTTCGCCGAGGACGTTCGCCTCGGGCACCCGCACGTCCTCGAAGACCAGGGACGCCGGTCCCCACTGCCCCATGGTCGGGATCGGCTCGGACTTCCAGCCCATGTCGCGGTCGGCGATGAAGCAGGTGACCCCGGCATCCGGGACGACGGCGAAGACCATCGCGAAGTCGGCCTCGTTGCCGCCGGTGATGAACGTCTTCTCGCCGTTGATGACGTAGCCGCTGCCGTCCTTGCGCGCGGTCGCCCCGATGTTGCGTGCGTCTGAGCCGGCACCGGGCTCGGTGATGGCGAAGCACGAGACCCGTTCGCCCTCGATGGTGGGAACCAGGTAGCGCTGCCGTTGCTGCTCCGTGCCCGCGTAAAGGATGTTGTCGGCCGTGCCACCGAACGTGAACGGCACGAACGTGCGGCCGGTCTCGATGGCCAGGATCGCCGACATGACCGCGCCGAGGTTCATGCCGCCGTACTCCTCGGGGGTGTTGACTCCCCAAAAGCCGATCTGCCTGGCCTTGTGCCGCAGGCCGCGCAGGACGCCGGCGTCCAGGCCCGGCAGGCCCGCGCGCTCGTTGCGTAGCACCTCGGGCTCCAGCGGCATAACCTCCTTCTCGACGAAGGAGCGGACGGTGTCGCGGATCTGCCGCTCCTCGGCACTGAGTGAGAAGTCAACCATCGGCGGGTCCTTTCTGATCAAGCCGGCGGCACAAGGCAATTCTAGACTCATGTTCTAGAACGCTGCTCTAGGAATATCTTGAGCTTGACAGGTTCTGGAACGCTGTCAAGCGAGGGCTGAACGCAATCTGCGGCACCCGCTCCCGCGGCGGCGCCGCAGAGCATCGGCCCACGCGGAAAGGATCATTGGATGGCACGCAAGCCCGCTGGCAACGCCTGGCAATGGAGCCGCACCGCGGAGACCCGGAAGGTCTTGCTGAGCGCCGCGCGCGAGGTCTTCGTCGAGCGCGGTTTCCCCGACGCGAGCGTCTCCGAGGTCGTCGAACGCGCGGGCTCCAGCGTCGGCAGCCTCTACCACCACTTCGGGGGCAAGACGGAGTTGTTCATGGCCCTGTGGCAGGACCACCAGGCTGCGCACGAGCAGGGCGCCGCCAACGCGGTGGCCAAGGCACGGGCAGCGGGTGAGGAAGACGTGCTGACGCTGTTCATCGCCGGCGCGCGAGCCTACCTGGAGTGCTCGTGGGAGCGGCGCGACCTGGCCCGCCTGTTCATGGACGGCGACGGGCCGCCGGGTTTCGAGGTGCTGAAGCGCACCCGCAGCCACGAGTGGGTGCGGCAGAACGCCGTCCTGCTCGGCGCGAGCGCCGACCCCGTCGACCGGCTCACCGTGTCGGTCCTCACCACGATCATCGGCGAGGCCGCCCGCGAGATCGCCACTTGCTCAGCCAGACAAGATGCGGACACCATCGCGGACGCGGCCATCCGCCTGATCCTGCGCCTCGATCCGCTACGCCCCGATCCGCTGCCCCCGGGCGACGCGCGTTAGGCGGTGCACGCTAGGCGGTGCACACGATGAACCGCAACGTCCGTGGTGAGTCGACGATCCGCCCGTCCGGCAGGATCTCCCCATCGTCGTCGAATACCACCACGCCGTTGCAGAGCAGGCTCCAGCCCTGTTCGGGATGTGCCGCGCGGACGCGCGCGGCGTCCCGGTCTTGAGCCTCGGCGATTGGGCACCGTGGCTGGTGCTCGCACATGACTCCCCCTGGTGAAGGTAGGCGGCTCAGCCTGCCGTTCGCTGACGATTGTGTCCGGCCGGCCCGGCCGCCCTGGTTGGTTGTGCATCGGGCCTACATAAAGAAAGAGGCGCGCGGGCGGCGGCTGATACAGCCGGGTCCCGGGTGGAGGGCGGCGGGCACGGTGCGATGGGCGAGCCGGACCCGGGGCCGCAGCAGCGGCTGGGGACAGCGCCGCTCCCGCGGGCTGCACGGGCCGCGGCCGCGGCGGGTCAAAGGTCGTCTTCCTCGCGGCCCGGGGCATCGGGGCTGACGAGCGCGTCGTCCTCCTCGATCGCGGCGACGTCCGCGGCCGCAGCCTCCTTGATCCGCCGCGAGCGCGCCGACCGCAGCCCCGGCATTCGCCACGTGCGCATGCTGAACACGATGACCACGAGCAGGGCGATCAGCGCGATGACGATGAACAGCGCGATCGCGCGGTTTATGGATGCTCCCGCCGCGGTGAGCGCCGCCGCGGGCGCCGGGGGCAAGCCCATTGACCGCGGAAGGGCACCTGGTGCAGACGCGGTGAAAAAGCCGGACATCGTGGAAAAGCCGGATGTCACTGTGCTGCCTCCAGAGCTCGGACCGATGGCGCACGGCACGCCGCGGCGACTTGTTTATACCCGCAGGTAGGAATCGGCAGACCCCGGCTGCGGGGTCAGGATATGCCGCCAGCCGCCGGGCTACGGCCGGGTCACCGGATCGCGAACGGGTTCTTCGGCGGGCTGCGCTTCCGGCGCGGTCGCATACCACAGTTCGCTGGCAATCACCTGGACCGCGCCGGCGGTCGGGATGGCGAGCAGCGCCGCCACAAAGCCGCCGAAGAAACCGCCGATCCAGCTCCCGACGGATGCGCCGACCAGAATGGACATGAGCACGAGCAGCGGGCTGATCCGCACCGTCTTGCTCATGACGATCGGGTTCAGAATGTGATTCTCGGTCTGGGTGTAAATGAGAAAGACGATCAGAGTCACGACGCCCGCCGTGAACGAGTGGGCCGTGGCGAACAGCACGGTGGGGATGCCCGCGAGCGCGCCGCCGATCATGGGGAGGAAGTCGACCAGCGCGACCCACAGCGCCCACAGGAACGGGAACGGGACGCCCAGGGCGAACAGGGTTACGAACACCACGACACCGCAGATGAACGATGTGAGGAAGTTCCCCAGCATGTAGCCGGTGGCCGAACGGTTCACCCGGCCCGCCACCCTGGTGACGAACGCTGCCCGCTGCTCGGACATCATGCCGAGCAGCCCGGCACGCAGCTTCGGGCCCTCCAGCAGCAGGAGCAGCACGAGGATGAAAATGGTGCCAAGCGAGATGAGCAGCGACACCGCGCCCTTGCCGAGGGAGAGAGCCGGCCTGCCGAGGCTCTGGCCGAAGCTCGCGATCTTCGCGGAGTTGTTCTGCACCCAGGTCTGGACGTGATACCTGCGCATCAGGTGGCCGATCCAGCCCCGGCCGGTCTCGGCCTGGCGGACGTACCCGGGCAGCCGGTCGGCGAGATGGGTGATCCCGTTGATGAGCGGGTAGCCGAACGCGACGGCCAGGCCGGCGAAGGCGAGCACGGCCCAGATGGCGACGATCGTGACGGCCAGTCCCCGGCGCCGCACCTTCCAGCGCTGCAGCGCCACCACGAGCGGATTCAGCAGCAGGGCGATGAAGCCCGCGACAGTGACGAGGAGGAACACGTCCCGCAGCCGGTAGAACAGCTTGCCGGCCAGGTAGACCGCGACCACCACGGCCACGGTGGCCAGGATCGCCCGCAGCGGGACGCCGCGGGACTCCATCGCGCTCCACAGCCGGGCGCGCCGGGTTTGCGGCGTTCGCAGATCGTCGGACACTGGTCAAGCATGCCAGGTCCCTCCCGGTCGGTGCGCGGGCGCACGGTGGAACCACGGCCGCGCGCCCGGGTTGACCAGCCGGTCTGGCCGGGGGTCAGACCGGGCCTGCCACACCGCCCGCAGGTGACAAGGATTTAGCCTTAACGGCTGCGCACGATGGCGCACCACCGCTATGCGGTGAGCGCGACGGCGGCCTCGCTGGTGTACGTGCAGAACGTCAGCGACTCGAAGAAGTACAGCTCGATGCTGGTGGCATCGTGGGACAGGTAGCCGATCGACAGGTCCTCGCCGATGTGCAGTTCGTAGTCGCCGCCGCGGGTGGAAAGCACGAAGGCCCCGTCGATGGCCGGCGCCCAGATGATCTCACCGTCCACGACCCGCGCCAGATGCTCGTGAATGGGATAACCGTGGTCCGAGGTTTCGGTGACAAGGGTGTAGGCGTTGGCGCTGAGCAGCACCGAGTACGGGCCGTTGACCCCGGAGAGGCGCAGCGAGCTCAGCGCCTGGCTGACGATGTTCGGGTAGGCGAGGACGTCGCTGGGCAGGTCCAGGGCCGGGTTGGACGAACTGCTCCTGATCCCGGCGATCCCGGCCGCGCCGTAGCCCTCGAAGACGGCCCTGTCCTCGGCGAAGGCGATGATCCTCGCGGCCTCCTTGACCGGCTGCCAGTCGGCGTCCCTGGCGCCGCGCTCAACATCGTCGACGGCCTGCCGGTCGACGGTGAACGGCACCCGCAACTCGATGATCGGCTGTGACTGCCGCGCGCGGGCGAGGACGCCCTCGGCGGGCGGCTCGATGTCGCGCAGGTGGCCGGTGCCCGCTGCCGACAGGGCCGGTCCGGCTGGGCCCCGCACGTCCACGACCCGGCGGCCCGCCACGTGGCGCTTGAAGGTGCGGCTGGCTTCCTCCTCGATGTCGGCCCAGGCAGCGGCGGAAATGGGGGCGAGCTCGCGGTACAGGTTGTTCATGACGGGGTGCTCCTTTTCAGGCTGCCGATACCCAGCGATCCGGCGGGCAACGCCCCGGGTGCCGTGGACGTGCTCTGCGATTCGATGCCGTCAGGTGCCGCTGCCGCCGCGGCGGCGTCAAGAGCCGGTGGATCCGGCGGGTCGTCGAGGAAATCAGCGGTCGGCACGAAAAAGAGCGTGCCGGTGCGGGCGGTGGAGAAGTCGAGAATCCGGTCGGTGTTGCCCGGCGGGTTGCCGATGAACATGTTTTCGAGCATCCGCTCGGTGACGCTCGGCGTGGCCGAGTAGCCGATGAAGTAGGTGCCGAACTCCCCCTGCCCGACGGTCCCGAACGGCATGTTCTCCCGCACGATCTGCCGCTGCGTGCCGTCGGGATCGATGATCGTGTTCGCGGCCACATGGGAATCGGACGGCTTGACGTCGTCGGCAAGCTCGATGTCGGACAGCTTGGTCCGGCCGATCACCTTCTCCTGTTCCTCGACCGGCAGCGCGTTCCACGCCCGCATGTCGTGCACGTACTTCTGCACGATGACGTAGCTGCCGCCGGCGAAGCCAGGGTCCTCGGCGCCGATGAACGTGGCGGCGTTGGCGGCCTGCCCGTCGGGGTTCTCGGTTCCGTCGACGAAGCCGAGCAGGTCCCGTTCGTCGAAGTACCTGAAGCCGTACACCTCGTCTGCCACCGTGGCCGATCCCGCCAGCCGCTCCATGATCTGGGCCGCGAGCTCGAAGCACAGGTCCATCCGCTTGGCCCGGATATGGAAGAGCAGATCGCCCGGCGTCGAAGGCGCGTGGTGCCGTTCACCGCGCAGCTCACGGAACGGGTGAAGCTGCGCCGGGCGTGGCCCGCTGAAAAGCCGGTCCCATGCCGCGGACCCCACGCCGACCACGCAGCTCAGCGCTCCTGCGGGGATCCGGAAGCCGACCGCGCGCCGCAGTCCGGCCACATCGGCCAGAAGGTCCCGTGCGGCGGGCTCACCGCCGGGGTCGAGCGTCACCACCAGGAAGATCGCAGCTTCGCTGGGCGGGCCGAGCACCGGCTGAGACTGGTCCGGCGCACCGGGGTGGCCGGGCTGGCTCGGCACTGTCATGGCAACGCGCTCCTTACCCTCGCAGACAGCTTCCATGCCGGGATGCCCGCCCGGGGACGGCCCCCCTCAGCCCCCTCAGCCCCTGCGGACGTGCCAGTGTATGCGGGCACCGGGGTGCGGGCCTTCGCCCGGCCCGGACTGCCGGATCGTCAGCCGGAGATGGTCGCGTGCATTTCCCAGACGAGGAGCTCGGCCGGCTCGACGGCGCTGACCCGCTGCCCGCCGGTCGAGGTGAACCGCACGGCGTCGCCCTCGGCCAGCGCGCCCGCGGTCTCCAGCGTGACCTTGCCGCGCGGGACGAACAGGTGCAGGAACGGTGCCTCGGGCAACTCGACCGTGGCCCCGGCGTCCAGGCGGGCCGCGTAAAGCGCCGCGAACTTGTTGCTGATCCGGATGGCTGCGGCGCCGTCGTGCTTGCCCATCCCGGACGCCACCGGCACCAGGCCGCCCCGCAGCAGCTCGTGGCTAACTTCGAGCTGCTCGTAGCTCGGGGTGATGCCGCCCTCATCAGGCACCACCCACATCTGCACGAAATGCACCGGCTCGGTCTGCCGGGGCGAGCCGCCCTGCAGGCGCCACGAGTCGTTCCTCTCCGAATGCAGGATCCCCTTGCCCGCGCTCATCCGCTGCGCCAGGCCGGGGTAGATGATGCCGCTGCGGCCCGTGGAGTCCTGATGCACCAACGAGCCCTGCAGAACCCAGGTGACGATCTCCATGTCCTGGTGCGGATGCGTCTCGAAGCCTGTTCCGGGCTTCACGACGTCGTCGTTGTTGACGAGCAGCAGGCCGTGGTGGGTGTTGAGCGGGTCGTAGTGCCGTGCGAACGAGAACGAGTGCTTGGAGTCCAGCCAGGACAGCGCGGTCTTGAACCTTTCGTGGCGGCGGCGCACGTCAACCATCGGCTGCCGCGCATGGTACTTGAACTTGTTCGCTGCCATCTCCACGCCTTCAGCATCTCTGCGGCCCGGCCTTCGCGTCCGGCCAGCGTCAGCCAGCCGGCTCCGCCACGCGCCACTCCCTATTAGTAGACCCTTTGTCCCGGCCGCGTCGCGCTGCGCAGCCGTTATGGATGTGCTGGCGTCAGTGGCCCGGACGCGGCACCGGCCCGCCGCCGGGCCCGGCTTCAGCCCATCTCGTCGCGAGCCGCGGCGAACGCCGCCGCCGCGGTTTCGAGATCGTCGCGGGTGTGCCGGGCAGAAACCTGGGTCCTGATCCTGGCCTTGCCGATCGGCACGACCGGGTAGCTGAACCCGATCACGTAGACGCCCTTGGACAGGAGCAGGTCGGCCATCCGGGCCGCGCGCGCCGCGTCGCCGATCATGACGGGGACGATCGGGTGGTCGCCCGGCAGGATGTCGAAGCCGAGCCCGGTCATCCGCGCGCGGAACCACTTCGTGTTCTCGCGCAGGCGGGCCCGCAGGTCGTCCCCGCCCTCAAGCAGATCGAGCACCTTGAGCGAGGCGCCCGCCACCGCCGGCGCCACCGAGTTCGAGAACAGGTACGGCCGCGACCGCTGGCGGAGCAGGTCGATGATCTCCTTGCGGCCGCTGGTGTAGCCGCCGCTCGCGCCGCCCAGGGCCTTGCCGAGCGTTCCGGTCACCACGTCGACCCGGTCGGCGACGCCATGCAGCTCCGGCGTCCCCCGGCCGCCCGCGCCGACGAACCCCACCGCGTGCGAGTCGTCGACCATGACCATCGCCTCGTGCCGCTCGGCCAGCTCGCAGATCTCGCCGAGCGGCGCGACGTAGCCGTCCATCGAGAACACCCCGTCGGTGGCGATGAGCCTGCGCCGTGCGCCGGCGCTCGCCTCGAGCTGGGCACGCAGGCCGGCCATGTCGCGGTTGCGGTAGCGCAGCCGCCGTGCCTTGCTGAGCCGGACGCCGTCGATGATGGACGCGTGGTTCAGCTCGTCGCTGATGACGGCATCCTGCTCGCCGAGCAGCGTCTCGAACAGGCCGCCGTTGGCGTCGAAGCACGACGAATACAAGATCGTGTCCTCGGTGCGGAGGAAGCTGGAGATGCGCTGCTCAAGCCGTTTGTGGACGTCCTGGGTGCCGCAGATGAACCGGACGCTGGCGAGGCCATACCCCCACCGGTCGAGGGCTGCCTTGGCGGCTTCGATGACGCGCGGATCGTCGGCCAGGCCGAGGTAGTTGTTCGCGCAGAGGTTGAGCACCTCGGCGCCGTCACTGACGGCGATGGTGGGCCGCTGCGGGCTCACGATGACCCGCTCGGCCTTGAACAGGCCGTCCGCGCTGATCTTGTCGAGCTCGGCGCGGATCTCCTGCCGGACGCTGGCGAACACTGCCCGCCCCTTCGTGACTGTCGTCGTTACCGTTGTGCCCAGGTGAGGACCACCTTGCCGCAGTGGGCGCTGCGCACGGCGGCGAAGGCTGCCTCGAAATCGCCGGCGGCGAACCTGTGCGTGATGACCGGGGAGATGTCGACGCCCGACTGGATCAGGACCGACATCTCGTACCAGGTCTCGAACATCTGGCGCCCGTAGATCCCCTTGATCGTGATCATGTTCGTCACGAGGCGCGCCCAGTCGATGCCGAAGTCCGCCGCCGGCAGCCCGAGCATTGCGATCTTGCCGCCGTGGGTCATGTTGGCGAGCATCTCCCGCAGGGCGGCCGGCCTGCCGGACATCTCCAGCCCGACATCGAAACCCTCGCGCATGCCCAGCCGGCGCATGGTGTCGCGCAGCGTGGTCTCGGTGACGTCCCGAGGTCGAGCCGGTAATCCGACACGTCCGTGATGACGACGTAGCGCGCCCCGGCATGCCTGGCCACGATCGCCGCCATGAGCCCGATCGGGCCCGCACCGGTGATGAGGACGTCCTCACCCAGAATCGGGAACGTCAGCGCCGTGTGCACGGCGTTGCCGAACGGGTCGAAGATGGCGGCCACGTCGAGGTCGACGTCCGGCGGGTGCCGCCAGACGTTGGTCGCGGGCAGCGCGATGAACTCGGCGAACGCGCCCGCGTGGTTGACTCCGACCCCCTTGGTGCGAGCGCACTGCACGCGCCGGCCCGCCATGCAGTTCCTGCAGCGGCCGCAGACAAGATGACCCTCGCCGCTGACCAGGTCACCCCGGCTCAGCTCGTGGACGTCCTGCCCGGCAGCCACGATCTCGCCGACGAACTCGTGCCCGATCACGAGCGGCGCGGGCACGTTGGCCTGCGCCCAGCCGTCCCATTCGTAGATGTGCAGGTCCGTACCGCACACACCGGTCCGCAGCACCCTGATGAGGACGTCGTCCCTGCCGATCGAGGGCACCGGCACGTCCTGCAGCGACAGCCCGGGCACCGGTCGCGCCTTGACCAGAGCCTTCATCCGCCGCCCGCTCCCACCGAACACCCGCCTGACCGCAACCGTGACCGCCGCGCAGGCCCGTCATCGCCCCGGGGGAGGACCCCCGGGCCGCGCCGCGTTAACGGCTGCCGCATCCCGCGGCAGCCGTCATCCGGGTGGACCACAGCGTCCGGCCAGCACCGACCCTACCGCTACCGGATGACCCGGCCCGCCGTCTGGCCGGGCGGCCACTGCGCGGTGGCGGCAACCGCCGACCGCGCGGGCGCGGCGATGCCGCCGACCTTCGTGCCCTTCCTGAACCCGCCGAAAAACAGGCCGAGAGCGATCACGACGAGGATCACCACGACGAGCCACATCAGGCACCCGATTCGCCGGTTCCTGCGCCGCCACTGCCGCTCCCGCCGCACCCGTCCCCTGCGTAACCAACCGGCCATGTCTCCTCCTGCCAACGGATCTTCCCTGCCAGCTCCGATGCATGCGCGCACCCGCGTGCGCCGCCGGCGCACAGCTACCGCGAATCGCCCGCCGCTGACGGGGTACAGGCGTAGCAGCCGGCCACCCCCGTACCGGCCAACCACTATGAGTAAGCAAAGGACGGGAGGCACGACATGGTGCGCGTCCCGAGAGCACAGGGCATGCTCGGCAAGCTGGCGGGCTTAGCGGCGGGAATCGCCGCGGTTGTGGTCGTGGTGCTCGTGCTGTCCGCGGCCCACATCTTGCCACAGTTGAGGAACCCGTTCGGCGAGACGACGATCGACCGCAGCCAGCCGGCGCTGCTCAAGTCGATCACGCAGCTCAGCAGGTACGAGGCCGCGAGCGGCTCGTTCCAGGTCGTGGTCGACCTCACCAGGCGCGCCGCGTTCCTGCCATCCTTCCTCGAGGGGAGCGAGACGCTGTTCATCGGGCAGGGCACCGACATCGCGTTCGTGGACTTCGGGCATCTCAGCGGCGCGGCCGTGCGGGTGTCGCAGGACCGCAGAGCGGTGACGGTCACGCTGCCGCACGCGCAGCTCGAGCCCGCCACGCTGAACGTCACGCAGTCGTATGTCTTCGCGCAGCAGCAAGGGCTGCTGAACCGGGTATCCAACTTCTTCGCGGGCAACCCGAACAGCCAGCAACAGGTCTACATGCTGGCTCAGCAGAAGATCCAGACGGCGGCGCAGCACAGCCCGCTGCTGACCGAGGCGCAGAAGAACACGCAGAACATGCTGGGCAACCTGCTCCGTTCGCTGGGGTTCCGGCAGATCAACGTCGTCTTCTCCGGTGGCGGCCCGGGCGTCATCGGTCAGTGAACCCGCTCACGGTGGCGCCCGGCGCGCGTCGGCGTGTCGCGCCAGACCCCGTGATGCGATGAAGGAGCGGAGCCTCCCGCTCCCTGGCGGATGCTGGAAGTGACAAGCATCCGTCTCCACCAGGCAAGGGAGGCCCCAAGTGGAAGACTATGACGGCAGGCAGGTCGTGGGCATGGACCTGCACCGGCGCCGCAGCGTGCTGGTGCGGATGACTGAGGACGGCCGGCGCCTGGGCACCGCGAAGATCACCAACAGCCCGGCGGAACTGCGCCGGGAGATCGCCCGGGCCGGGACGTGCCCCCGGGTCGTGCTGGAAGCCACGTACGGGTGGTACTGGGCGGCTGACACGCTGGCGGCAGCCGGCGCGGAGGTGCACCTGGCGCACCCGCTGGGGGTGAAGGCGTTCACCTACCGGAGAGTCAAGAACGACGAGCGGGACTCGGCGGATCTTGCTGATCTGCTGCGGATGGGCCGGCTGCCCGAGGCGTGGATCGCCCCGCACGAGGTGCGGGAACTGCGGGAGCTGACGCGCTACCGCGCCAAGCTCGTGCACCTGCGGACCAGCTGCAAGGACCAGGTCCACGGCGTGCTGGCCAAGCTCGGCGTGCCGGTGACCTGCACCGACATCTTCGGCACGGCCGGGTCGGCGTGGCTGGACGGGTTGCGGCTGCCGCAGCCGTACGCCGGGAAGGTGACCTCGCTGCGGCACCTGGCCGGGGAGCTCACCACCGAGATCACCATGCTCGGCGAGGTGATCGCCGACCTGCTCGCCGGTCACCGCGGCTACCAGGTGATCCAGCAGCTGCCCGGGATCGGCCCGGTGCTGGCCGCGGTCATCACCGCCGAGATCGGCGACGTGACCCGGTTCACGAACCCGGGACAGCTGTGCTCGTGGGCCGGGCTGACCCCGCGCCACCGCGAGTCCGGCACCAAGGTCACCCGCGGGCATGTCAGCAAGCAGGGATCGCGGCTGCTGCGCTGGGCGCTGATCGAGGCCATCCAGCGCATCCCGAAGGACTCGGTGATCGGCGCCGCCAGGGACGGCATCATCGCCCGCCGCGGGAAGGAAGCCAAGAACATCGCCAAGGTCGCCGCCGCCCGCCGGCTGCTCACCCTGGTCTTCTACGGGATGCGCGACCACCAGATCCGCTGCCTGGCCCGGCCCGCCACCCCGCCCGCGGCCGCACCGGCCAGGGCAGCATGACCGGGCCGCTGGCCCGGCCGGCCGGGCGCGAGGTCGCCGATCCATTCTGCCCCGCCGCCGCAACCTGGCGGCGCGGGCGGCCCCGTGACTGACCCCGCCTGACCGACAGACGCGAACCCGCCCCATGCCCCCCGGCCACGGCCGGGGACCCGCGAAGGGATGAACGCAGCCAGCGGCACTGCCCGCACCGGGACCACCCGGAACCTGGGACGGAACTGAAAACAACCGCATACACCCACCGGCACAGCCCCGGCTCCTGTTCCCCGCAGCCAGATCATCGGGCTCCCGGCCGGTCACCTCAAGGACGCCTCCGGCGCCGCTTACGCGGCCGGGCTCCGCCCGGTCCTTGACCTGCCCGGCCACTCGCCACGGACATGGCAGCTATCAGGAAACAGGAGACCGCCAGTCACGCACGCCCGCAGAGCCGCCATAATCCCCCATAACCCCAGCTCACGCTCCCCTTGACACGGCCCCGCTCCTTCAGGGATGAATGGACACGCGGCGACATCGGTGACCGGCGCAATCCTCTCGGCCCACCCAAACCAATAGAAACCGTCACCGCAATAAATGTTCTCCGTCCGCACACAGGCGTGACGGTTCCGCACATGCACAAACGGCCGCCTGCCAGCATGAGCCACCACCCCCGCCGCGTAGTCATCACCATTGAGTTCGGCTGCCAGCAGGTCCAGCGCGGCCTCCGGTTCAGCACCTGGCGGCTCCACCATCGCCGTTTCCTCTCGTGTCTGTGGCTGCCTTGCCACAGGCACGAGTAGAACGCAGCCGCGAGGACATTCGTTTCCACCCGGAAACCATGTGCGTTGCTGCGCTGGGCGGAAATCGCCGTCAGATTACGTTCATCCGCCAGGCGATACCGCGCAGATCGCGCCCGCCAGCCTCGCGGCGGGCGCGAGCCAGCATGTCCGAGACCAGTTCACGGATCAGCGGGTGATGGTGGGTCTGGGCAGGTGACAGACGCTCCGCCTGGCGCAGCTCCTGCACCGCGTCAGTGTCCTTGCCCAGCATCGCGTAGGCGCGTGCCTTTTCTAGACGGAGCGCGGCGCGGCGGTTACCTGACGCCAGAACGCGCGGCTCGACGTTATCGGCATGGGCCAGCGCTTCCTCGGCATTGCCCGCCTCCACGGCCAATGATGCCCGCCACACACTGACGTTCGCGGGCCCGAACAACTCAAACGCATCCGGCCGGTCACCCAGCGGCAAAGCCACTTGCGCCGCTTCGGTGCCATGCGAGCGGGCGCCACTGTGATCACCTTGTACCGCGCAAGCCAGGCCGGCAGATAGATGCAACATCCCGTACACCTGATGCGCAAACGAGTCGTCGCCGAGATAAGGCTGGAGTTCATCCGCGCGGCGAGGCGTAGACAGGAGTGCCTGTGATTTGTTGGCCGCCGTGCGAGCATGCGCGCACTCGAACGCGGCTGCCGCCCGCCAGGCCGGGTCACCCAGCAGATCAGCAGCCTGCCGTCCACGGTCGGCGCTGACCCAGGCCAGGTCCGTAAGCCCGAAATGCCGGAGCATGATCATGGCCGACGCGCACGCCTGGATGAGCAACCGAAGCGTCAGCTCACGGTCAGCCCCAGTCGCGGTCGCCGCGTGCACGTGAAGTTCGCCAAGCAGGCCCGGCAACTGTTGCGTCAACGTGCCGTAGTCGGCACGCCGAAGTGCCTGATCCTGATCTCCTGTCAGGTCCGCAAGCACTGTGACCGGCCTGGCCGGGACATCCTGCGGGTCTTCGATCGTCGCATCAAGCAGCGCTCCCCGCAAATGCCTGAAGTTGTAAACCCTATCGTGCGGCTGAATCTCTGGGGCGGGTGCACCAACAAGGCTGTCCGCCGATACCTCCAAGGCCTCAGCGATCGCAGCTATGTCCTGGCGCCGTTCCAGCCGGGCATGCCCATTTTCTACCTTGCTCAGCCATCCCTTGGAGCGGCCGACAAGACCAGCCAGCGCTTCCAGGCTCATGCCACGCGAGCGGCGGGCCACTCGCACATTCATGCCAATGCGCTGCTCATCCTCATCGGGGGATGCCATTGCCTGTCCTCGGGCTGTTTTGGTTCAGCTACTGGCCAGGATAGACATCTCCCCATGCCAAGGTAACCACAGAACGCGAGATACCCTCATTCCATTGCAGCACTGATGAGCTATCGCTCCGGCGGATGCACCACGGAACCACAGAGAATCATGCGGCGGTGCTGGGCACGCGCGGGTGACGGGCGTTCGGGGTTAGGCCGCCCGGCACCCGCGCGTCCCAGCGGCGCCGCGACCCCGGTGGCCCCTGCGGTGAGTGTCACCTGGAAAGCCGACAGAACCATGGTCGCTGGGATGGGGGCGCATGGGCACAAACCCAGCATGTGCGCATTAGTGGGGGTAATCGCCCATCACCGATGGGCCATTACTGGTCATGGCGGCCGGGGGCTCGGCGGGCGCCGCCTGGGTGGGGCCGATCTCGGTCCGGCTGGTGAAACCGCCGCCCGCGAGCCGCGCCGCGATGGCCACCGGGATGAACGTCAGCACGACGACGAAGAACACGACCACGTTTACCTCGGGCAACTGCTGGCCGAGGCGGATGGCACCGAAGATCCACAGCGGCAACGTGTTCTGCGCGCCTGCGGTGAACGTGGTCACGATGACTTCGTCGAAGGACAGGGCGAAGGCGAGCAGCGCGCCGGAGATCACCGCGGTGGAAAGCAGCGGAAGCGTGACCCGGCGCAGCGTCTGCCAGCCGTTCGCGCCGAGGTCCATCGACGCCTCGGTCAGCGAGCCCGACGTCCGGCGCAGGCGGGCGAGCACGTTGTTGTACACGACGACGATGCAGAAGGTCGCGTGGCCGATCACGATCGTCCACAGCGAGAACCCGATCCCGGCGTTGTGGAAGGAGGCGTTCAGTGCCATGCCCGTGATGATCCCGGGCAGCGCGAGCGGCAGGACGAGCAGGAAAGAGACGGCCTCGCGGCCGAAGAAGCGGAACTTGTGCACGCCGAACGCGGCGAGGCTGCCGAGCCCAAGGGCGATCAGCGTGGCGATCAGGCCGACCTTGACGGAAAGCAGCAGGGCCGACCGGACCTGCGGGTCAGCCCAGGTCCGGCCGAACCATTTCAGCGTCAGGCCCGACAGCGGCCAGCTCTGGATGTTCGAGGAGTTGAAGGCGTACAGCAAGATCGTGATGATCGGCACGAACAGGAAGAGCAGTACCGCGGCCACCCACGCGCCGAGCGCTCTGCGGGTCCACCTACCGGTCATCGCTGGCTGCCCTCCTGTGCTCCCGCGCCCGACGGCGCTTTCTTCCCGCGCCCTACGGCGCTTTGCTTCCTGCGCCGTGCGGCACTCCCACAGATGCTGCTTCCCGCGCCCTACAGCGCTTCGAACGCGCCGAGCCGCTTGGCGGCGGCGAGATAGATGGCCATGACGGCGATCGGCACGAGCGCGAACGCCGCCGCGAACGGCAGGTTCCCCGCGACGCCCACGTTGGTGTAGACCACGTTCCCGATGAACGTCGAGCCCGTCCCGCCGACGAGCAGCGGCGTGATGTAGTCGCCCAGGGTGAGCGCGAAGGTGAAGATGGAGCCGGCCACGAGCCCCGGCAGCGCGAGCGGCACGATGACCCGCCGCAGTGTCTGCCAGCCCGGCGCGCCGAGGTCGGCGGACGCTTCGAGGTAGGACTCGGGAATCCGCTCAAGCGCCACGAACACGGGCGTGATCATGAATGGCAGCCAGATGTAGCAGAACACGATCCACATCGCCCAGTTCGTGTAGGCGAGCTGGACGCCGGGCAGGTGCAGCTTCTGCAGCGTCCAGTTGAGCGCGCCACGATGGGACAAGATCAGCAGCCAGGCGTAGACACGCGCCAGGTAACTCGTCCACAGCGGAAGCATGATCGCGGCGAGCAGCGCGGTGCGCAGGCGCGGGCCCGCGACGCGCGCCATGAAGAAGGCGAAGGGGAAAGCGACGATCGCGTCGGTGACCGTCACCGCAAAGGCCATGCCGACCGTGCGCGCGATGATGTCGCGGTAGGCGGGGTTGCCGAGGAAGGTGCGGAAGTTGGCCAGGCTCCAGACATGGGTGATCGCGTTCGTGAACGGGTTGATCTGCCAGAACGCGGTGATGAGCAAAACGACGAGCGACGCCACGTAGACGGCGAGAAACCAGGCCAGCGGCAGCGTCAGCACGGCGGCCGCCCGGGCCCAGGGGCGCCGCCACAGCAGCGCCGCCATCCGTTCCGCCGCACCCGGGCGTGCCCCGGTGCCCTGCGCCTGGCCCGGGGCGGCCGCCCTGGCTGTCACCAGTGGATCATCCTGTGACTTCGGTGGTCCACGCCTGTTGCCACTGGGCATAGGGCACGCAGTCACTCTTGCCGTTGCCGCAGTTGGCGATCGGTGTCTTCCAGAACTTGATGGAGTCGAAGTACGACGCGGGCGCGTTGGCGTGGTACTGGGCGCACGCACCCTTCTGGAGCTTGTCCATGACCTTGCAGGCCAGCGTGTTCGCGGGCGTCTCACCGAACGAGATGGCCTGCTCGGCCTGCACCTGCGGGGTGCTCACCCACTTGATCCACAGGTAGGCGCAGTTCGGGTGCGGCGCATGGGTCGCGAGCATCCAGGTGTCGGCCCAGCCGGTCGCGCCCTCCGCGGGGATCTCGTCGGCGACAGGGGCGCCGGACGCCTGCAGGGTGTTGGTCTGGTAGGGCCAGGCCGCGCCGACCGACGCATCGCCGTTCTTGAACATCGAGATCTCCTGCGACGCAAGATCCCAGTACTTCTTGATCAGCGGGTGCTGCTGCTTGAGCAGGCCGACCGCGGCGCTGAACTGCGCCTGGGTCAGCTCGTACGGATCAGTGATCTTCAAGTTCGGCTGGGTCTTGGACAGGTACAGCGCCGCGTCGGCGATCTGGATCGGGTTGTCGGGCACCGTCACCTGGCCCTTGTACTTGGGGCTGTAGATGACATTCCAGCTCGCGGGCGCGCTCGGGAAGGTCTTCTTGCTGTACAGCAGCACGTTCGGTCCCCATTGGAGCGAGACCCCGTAATGCACGCCGTTGATCGTGTTGAAGGCCGGCGCTTTGAGCTGCGGGATGAAGTTCGGCCAGTCCGGGATCAGGTGCACGTTGACCGGCCGCACGTCGCCGCCGTAGATGAGCCGGAGATCGGCGTCACCGGAGGCGGAGACGAGGTCGTACTGCCCGCCGCCACCGCCGGCCATCAGGGTGACCATCTCGTCGCTCGAACCGGCGTACTTCGCGTTGACCTGGCAGCCGGTCTGCTGCTCGAACGGTTTGACCCACTGCGGCTGCGCGTATCCCTCCCACGCGATCAGGTTGACCTGACCCTCGGGCTTGCCGATCGAGCTGGCCGGCTTCATCCCCGCGGTCGGCGGCTGCCCGGCCGCCGCGCCGCTCGCGGACGTGCCCGGCGCGGCAGACCCGCCGCAGCCCGTGAGCAGCAGGCCTGCCACGCAGCCGACGACTCCGGCCACGACAGATCCTGCTCTGCCATGCGTGCGCATCATGTTCCCACCCCACTATCGGTGCCACCAGGGCCTGTTTCGCCGGGCTGAATCGGGTATGCGTGCCGCGGGTCCCACGACAGCCGCACCCGCTCGCCCTCGGTGACCGCCCGGTCGGGCGCGTCACCCGTGTTCTGCCTGACCACGACCATTTCGCCGCCCCCGTCCAGTGCCACCACGTACCTGGTCGCCGCGCCGACGTAGACAACGTCACGCACCAGGCCGCCGGCATGAGGCGAGGCGGGCGGCGGCGCGTCCTCGCTGCTCAGCTTGATCTTCTCCGGCCGGATGGCCTGCCGCCTCCCGCCCACGCCGATGACGTTCGACACCCCGATGAAACCCGCCACGAACTCGGTTGCCGGATGCTCGTACACCTCGACCGGCGTGCCGACCTGCTCGACGCGCCCGGAGTTGATGACGGCGATCCTGTCGCTCATGGTGAGCGCCTCTTCCTGGTCGTGCGTCACGTACAGGAAGGTAATCCCGACCTCGCGCTGCATGTGCTTGAGGAAGACCTGCATCTCCTGGCGGAGCTTGAGGTCAAGCGCGCCGAGCGGCTCGTCGAGCAGCAGCAGGGCAGGCCGGTTGACGATCGCCCGGGCGAGGGCGACGCGCTGGCGCTGCCCGCCGGAAAGCTCGGCGGGCTTACGGTGGCCGAGATCGGCGAGGCGGACCATGCCGAGCGCCTCTGCCACCTGCTGCCTGCGCTGCGCGCGCGGCACCCGCCGCACGGCGAGGCCGTACCCCACGTTCTCGGCGACGTTCATGTGCGGGAACAGCGCATAGTCCTGGAAGACGGTGTTGACGTCCCGGCGATACGGGGGACGGCCGGTCACGTCGGTTCCGGCGAGGAGCACCTGGCCGGCGTCCGGCCGCTCGAATCCCGCGATCATCCGCAGCAGCGTCGTCTTGCCGGAACCAGACGGCCCGAGCAACGTGAAGAACTCGCCGTGCTCGACGGTCAGGTCCACGCCTGCTACCGCGGCGACGCCAGGGAATTCCTTGCGGACTCCGGCGAGCCGCACCGCGGTCGCGACCGTCCCCCGGGCGCGGGCGTCGGGCGATGAGGGGCCAGCCGACGCACCGGCCCGGTCCGTAATCACGCCCCTAGCCACCCTCAAAATTCATGAATCCGCAGAATATCTGCGCCCTGACAACTGATGCAAGCGTCATGCGACCGTCAGCCTGTGTTCTGCGAACGGTGCCCGGTGGCGGCGCCGTCGCCGGACCGGCTGACCCACCGTGCTGCGGCGGCGGCCATCGCCACCAGTGCCCGGGTAGGCGCCAGCATGCCCGCAAGCGGCCCAGCCACCCGCCGGCGTGCCCGGCCCGCCGGACTGCGGACACGCCCCAGCGCCCGCCCCGCCGACGTGCCCGGCCCGCCGGCCGGACTGCACCCGAGCAGCCCGGTCCAGGCCCTGGTCTCTCCCCTCCACAGACCAGGGCCTGGCTCGGGGCACGCGCATGCGGCGTGCGTTCATGTATTCGGTGCGGCTGGCCGATCGGATCGGCCCGGATCCGAAACCGTGGCGCATAGTAGGCATCGGCCATTTGCGTTGGTGCTGCCCTGTGGTTGGTGCTGCACTGCGGTGGATGAGCACCGCGGTGGATGAGCATTTTCTCAAGTAATACGATTGATTTAGTCGAGAAATCTCTGGCAAGATCCTCCTCGTGCACCACGGCCAGCCTCGTCACCATCGCCTGCATGTCGATCTTCGGCGGCAGGCCAGCGCGCTGTGTCCGGTTCCGCCGACCGCGGCCAGCCGCGGCCGCCAGCGGTCCCGGGCAGTCCAGCAGACGAGGAGACAGAACAATGAACAGCACGACCGCGACCACGCTGAGCACGTGGCAGCTTGCCGAGACCGCCCGCGCGCTCGCGGCGCGGCCACAGGAGTGGATCTCACGGGTCCGGCTCAGCGCGGGCGGCCGCTGGTACGACCGGATACACGCGGGCGACGGCTATGACGTCTGGCTGATCAGTTGGCTGCCCGGCCAGGCGACCGGCTTCCACGACCACGGCGGCTCGGCCGGCGCCTTCGCGCTGGCCTGGGGGATCCTGGAGGAGCACAGGGCAGGGATCTCGATCGCCATCGGGCCCGGGCAAGCACGCGAAATCGCACCCGATATCGTGCACGACGTGCGTAACACCTCTGCGGCGCCCGCGGTGAGCGTGCATGCCTACTCCCCTCCGCTCGCCGCCATGACCCGCTACGACAGCGGCAGCGACGGCGATCTCGTCGTGGTAGGCACGGAAAGGACGCGAGACTGGTGACCGGGCTACCGCCGGGCGCCCGGACGATCAGCGAAGTTCTCGCAGCGGCGCGCGAGCGGCTGGTGCGGGTGAGGCCCCGGCAGGCGTTCAGCGAGCTAGCTGACGGCGCGACGATCGTCGACATCCGCCCGGCGGCGCAGCGCGCCGCAGAGGGCGGGGTTCCGGGGGCGATCGTGGTCGAGCGGAACGTCCTCGAGTGGAGGTTCGATCCCGCCTCCGACACCAGGCTGGCCTCGGTCACCGGGTACGGCGACCGTGTCATCGTCATGTGCTCCGAGGGATACACCTCCAGCCTGGCTGCGGCCGCACTGCAGGATCTCGGCCTCAGCCGCGCGACCGACATCGCAGGCGGGTTCCAGGCCTGGGCGGCCTGCGGGCTGCCGGTCACCGCACCGGCCACACCCCTGCAGACCGCCACCGCCTTGATCCAGGAAAGTTGTCAGCGATAGTCGCTGAGAGTTCTCCGGGATCAAGAAAATCTCAGAATATGGAAAGATCAATCTCTTATTCTGGGAAATATATTGGCCGAATCTGGGGTCATCCGCGCACTCATTGCCGCTATCTATCGATCGCGCTCCACGGTCACCCGTGCTCACCGTCGGCGGCCGGGCCGCGCGGTCGCCACAGGCCACTCGCACCCCAGCGCCACCGGCCGGGCCCACCGGCACGGCCACGATCATCCCAAGGGCACACGGCCGCATCCGCCAGACCCTGCGTGCGCGGCACAGCGCGTTAGCATCCCCGCGGGACAGCCACGGCAGCACACGGCAGGCGCCGCGAAGATCAAACCTGCGTGCTGATCATCTGCGGGGCACATACGCCGCCTACGGCCGTCATCCACCGACAGCAGGCCCCGCAGCGCCGACTGACGGCTGCATCCGCCCTGATCAGCTCGTGGTGGTCGCCGATCTGGGCATTCTGGCCTTCCGGGGTGCCGAACTGGACCTATCCCGCAGCGGGCGCCGGGGGGAGGTTGACGAGGCCCGCCAGCGCGGCGCGGTGGCAATCCGGGGTGCCGAGCGCGATCGACGCGCTCTTGGCCCGCTTCAGGTAAAGGTGCGCGGGATGCTCCCAGGTGAACCCGATACCGCCGTGCATCTGAACACATTCCTGTGCCACCGCCGTCGCAGCCTGGCAGCAGGATGACACGGCGAGCGCGATGGCGACCGGCGTGTCGGGGTCGCCGCCGGCCAGGCAGGCCGCGGCGTACCTGGCCGCCGCGCGCGCCTGGGCGACCGACACCCACATGTCGGCGAGCCGGTGCTTGAGCGCCTGGAACGAGCCCACGGGGCGGCCGAACTGATGCCGCTGCCGAACGTAGGCGACCGTCATCTCCACGCACCGTTCGGCCAGGCCAAGCTGCTCGGATGCGAGCACACCGGCGCCCGCCATCAGCGCGGCCCGCACCGCGGACTCCGCCGGCTTCCCCTGCGCGATCAGCCGCGCGGGTACCTCGTGCAGCGACAGGTCGCACAGTTGCCTGGTCATGTCGAGCGACACCACAGGCACCCGGGTCACCCGCGCGGCGTCGGCATCCACGGCGTACAGCCCGAAGGGCACGCCGTCCGCGGGCACCAGCAGCACATCGGCGGGCAGTGCGTCCGCGATGCCGGCGACGGTCCCGCTCAGCCTCAGCACGCCCGAGTCCCGGTCGGCTGGCTGCGGCCTCGCGAGCCGCGCCGCCCGCGCGACGGGCTCGCCGGGCATGGCCGCGAACGGGACGGCCAGTGCCGCGGTCATCTCCCCTGCCGCCAGTTTGGCGAGCAGTTCGGTGTCACCGGCCGCGAGCAGCGCGGCGGTCGCGAGGACGGCGCTGCCCAGGAACGGAACGGGCGCGACGAACCTGCCGAGTTCCTCGGCCATGACGCAGGCCTCCCGGTAGGAAGCCCCGGCTCCGCCGTGCTCCGGCGGGATGAGCAGCCCTCCACAGCCCAGTTCGGCGGCAAGGGCGCGCCAGAGCCCGATGTCGTACGGCTCGCCGCTCTCGGTCCTGGCGAGCACGGCCTGCCAGCCGCAGCGATCTTCGAGCAGTGCCCGCAGCGACGCCCGCAGGTCGCTTTCCACCTCGGAGTACAGCAGGTCAGGAAGCGGCGGCCCCTCCGCCGCGGCATTGCCTGATGGAGGCCGTCCCGCCGCGGTCCGCCCGGCGGTCGCCGCACCACCGGCACCAGCACCACCGCCAGCACCACCGCCAGCACCACCGCCAGCACCAGCACCACCGCCAGCACTGGCGCCAGCACCGGCGCCACCGCCAGCACCGGCGGCGCGGCCTTGGTCAATGCTGTTCACCGCGGCAGGTCCTTCCATGGCACGTCCTTGTCCGTCCGGATCTCGGCAGGCAAGCCGAGCACCCGCTCGGCAATGATGTTGCGCAAGACCTCGGAGGTGCCGCCTTCGATCGAGTTACCGCGCGCGCGCAGGTATCTGAACCCCGGGCCGCGCCCGAAGAAGTCGGCGGACCGCGGCCTGCGCATCGTCCAATCGTCGTACAGCAGCCCCTCCGCGCCCGCCAGTTCGACCTCGAAAGCCGAGATCTCCTGGTTCAGCCGGGCGAACACCAGCTTGGCCGCCGACCCCTCTGGTCCCGGCTGACCAGCCGCGAGCTGCTGGCGCAGCCGCTGCGACGCAAGCCGGGCCACCTCCGCGTCCGCCCAGAGCCGCAGCAGGCGGTCGTGCAGCCCCGGCGTGCGGAGCTCCGGCCGGTCCCGCCACGTCCGCGCGGCCGAGGCGATCATGCCGCCATCCCTGGGCAGGACCGCGTCGCCGATCGCCACCCGCTCGTTCATCAGGGTGGTCATGGCCACCCGCCAACCGTCACCGGCCGCGCCGAGCCGGTCGGAGTCGGGAATCCGCACGCCGTTGAGGAAGACCTCGTTGAACTCCGCCTCGCCGGTGAGCTGGCGCAGCGGCCGCACCTCCACCCCCGCCGCCGTCATGTCGCAGGCGAAATAGGTGAGGCCGCGGTGCTTGGGCACGTCGGGGTCGGTCCGGGTGACCAGGATCGCCCAGCGTGCCACGTGCGCAGAGGAGGTCCACACCTTCTGTCCGGTCACGATCCAGTCGTCGCCGTCGCGGACCGCGCGGGTGGCCAGGCCGGCGAGGTCGGAGCCCGCGCCAGGTTCGCTGAAGAGCTGACACCAGATCTCCTCGCCCGTCCACAGCGGGCGCAGCCAGCGCGCGCGCTGCTCGTCCGTGCCGAACGCGAGGATGGTCGGGGCCGCCATGCCGAGCCCGATGCCGATCCGCTCGGGATGATTGGACGGCGCGCCCGCCGCGGCGAACTCATCGTCGGCGGCTGCCTGGAGCACCCGCGGCGCGCCGAGGCCGCCGAGCCCGGGCGGGTAGTGGACCCACGCCAGCCCCGCGTCGAAACGCGCGCGCAGAAACTCGGCGGGCGGTACGGTCGCCGGATCACAGGTGGCAAGGAACTCCTTGACCCGGCGCCTGATGCCATCCACCGTGGCCGGAGCGTCGATCGTTTCTTTCGGCATGGTGGCCTTCCCTTCGGCTCCAGATCACCATGGCGGCGACGTGGCAGGAAAGGCAAGCCGGGGCACGATCGACCGACCGGCGAGCACGATCGCCCGACCGGCGAGCACGATCGCCCGACCGGCGAGCACGATCGGCAGGCACGATCGCCCGACCGGCAGAGCCGTGGCGTCCCGGGGGACATCCCCCGGGACCCGCGCAAGGCGCGCCGGGCCCGCACGGGAACCCGGCACGCCTCTCGGTGCGCGGGTCAGGTGTCGGACGAGACGGCGGAAGCCGAACCGGAGCTGCTGCCCGCGACGTGCCGGCCCAGGAGTGAGTTCCTGTCGTCGACGGTCTCGGGGGTCTGTTCTGCGGGAGGTTCGGTTTCTGCGGGCACGACGTCCTTGGCTCCGATGACCGCGAACCGGCCAAGCGCGAAGGCCGCGACGAAGACGATCACTACACCCAGACCGGTGAAGAAACCGATCTGCTCGACCGTCTGCATGAGCGGGCTTCCCGTGGGGACGCCGGCCTGCGGGATGTGGGCCGCCGGCCACGCGGCGAAAATCCTGCCCACGGCGAACCAGGCGCCGCCGAGCGCGGCCAGCCAGGCGCCGAACGCGGCGATCGCGCGGTTCGCGCTTATGAGCACGATCACGCCGCCGAGCGCGGCCGCGATGCCGGGCAGGATCTCCAGCCACAACCGGCCGGATGTGTAGGCCCATGCACGATCAGGGGTGTAGGCGTAGTGGAAATATGGCCCAACGAACGCGATGAGCCCTCCCCACACGCCGAGCAGCAGCAGCAGGAAGCCACTGAGAACGCCACGACTCCGCGGAACCCGCAGCATCCCAGCCATGATGACCACTCCTTTGATATCGAATTGTGACCGGTGGCCTACATACCCGGGTTATCCAGGACTACGCACACAGTCGGCGCGGCCACCGGCACGGATTTCCTACCCGCAGCTCACCGGGTTCCTTGGCAGCCGGGCACCCGGCAGCACCCGAGGCGCCGCGGGGCCGCAGCGCCCAGTGGTACCCGTGTTACCAATCCGTCCCGACTGTGGCAGATCCCGGCGGAGAGCTCAACCCTCTTCCAGTGCGGCGCTCATCCGGTCGCAGATCTGCGTCAGCACCGCGCCGGAGGTGGCGAAGTTGAGCCGCACGAAGCCGTCCCCGACGGCCCGGCCCGTCTGCTTGTGCGGGGTGACGCGCTCACCGGGCGCCTGTTCGCCCGCGCAGAGCACATCGCCGGCTTGGTGACCCGCGGACGCGATGCCGCGGAACCGCACGAATTCGGGCCCGGGACTCAGCCTGACCTTGGCCCGGTCGAGGAAGAATTCCGCCGGATCGCGCCGCAGACCCAGGTCACGGCAGTCCAGCCAGGCCAGGTAGGTCGCATCCGGCGGGAGATACCCGATGCCGAGCGGCCGCAGCGCCTTGTCGATGATCCAGCGATTCTCGTCCAGCCGGCCGAGCACAGCGGACAGCCATGGGCCGCCGTCGTGCCAGGCCGCGAGGGTCGCGGTCACCCCTGGCGCGCTCGCGGTCCCGAACACCAGCGGCGGCATGGCAGCGAAGGATCGGCGAATCGCCGGTGAGCCGATGTGCGCCACAGCGCACCTGATGCCCGCCAGGTTGAACGCCTTCGTCGCCGAGGTGATCGTGACCGTGCGCGCCGCGGTGTCGGGTGAGATCGAGGCGAACGGTATGTGCGCGTGCTGCGGATAGGTCAGGTCCGCGTGCACCTCGTCCGAGATGACCAGCAGGTCGCGGGATTCCGCGACGGCGGCGATCGACTCCAGTTCTGGCCTGGAAAACGAGCGCCCGGTGGGATTGTGCGGGTTGACCAGGATCAGCGTCCGCGCACCACTGGCCCCGGCGTCGCGCGCGAACCGCTCCGGGTCGAATTCCCAGTGATCGGCTGAGCGTTCGATCGGGATCTCGACAAGCCGGCGCTTCATGACCGCGAGCGTCTCGAGGAAGGGCGGATACGCGGGCAGGTGCATCGCGACGGCGTCGCCCGGGGTGGTCGACACGTGCAGCACCGCCTGCAGCGCCTGGATAATGTCGCTGAACTCGCGAACCTCGCCCGGCGCAGGTGACCATCCGTATTGCTGGGCCATGCGGGCGGCGAACGCCTCGCGCAGCGGCACGGCATCGTGCAGCCACTCCGGATAGCCGAGATCCCCGCCCGCGACCATGGCGGCGAGAGCCTCGCGGACCACCCGCGGAATGCGGAAGTCCATGTCGGCGACCCAGGCGGCGATCTCGTCCGGCCCGGCCGACCGCCATTTGAGGCCCGGTTTGCCGCGCAGCCAGCTCAGGCCCACCTCTAGCTCGTCCGGGTCGCTGGTCATCCGCACCCTCCTCCGGCCTGGCCGCGGCGTGAGCCGCAACCCGCACGGTCCTCACTTTAGAGCCCACGCGGGAGGGATGGCCGGGCTGGCTGGACGAGCGGGCGGAGATGCCAGCCCGTGCCCCGCCGCCTCGGCCCGCAGGCTCGCGGTGATTCGCGGCCAGGCGGCTGGTAACGATATTGATACCGAACGGCTGCCGCGGATGCGCCACTCCCGCCGGTGCGGGGCCGCCGTGGGGACTATGCGGCAGCCTTGGCGTGGCGCTCGGGGCGGCCGTCGCGGGAGTTGGCGGGCAGCACCCGGGCCGCGGCGAAGACGGTCCAGGCAGCGAGCGCGAGCACCGTGATCGATTCGATGATCAGCGACTCCACCACATACGACGCCGAGATCGACTCCTTGAAGCCGAACAGGCCCACAATGAGGCTGATGACCAGGGCGCCGATCGTCGACGCCGTGAACCCGGCAGCGAGCAGTCCGGCCAGCGGCCGGGGCCACGCGAGCAGGGCGGCGGCGAGCACGAAGGCGGCAATGGCGTCGAGCAGGAAAAGCGGCCCATTGGTCGGTATGTGCCGGTATCCCTCCTGCCACAGGTGCAGATGGATGTACCCGATCCAGGCCAGCAGCCCGGCGAGGCCCACGCGCACCAGCAGTTCGATTATCGCGCCCGTGCCCCGCAGCGGCGCCCCGCGCCGCGGCGAGACCAGCCTGCGCAGGAAAGCAACCGATCCAGTCATGCTCATATCCTTTCAGGGGACGAGCTATTTCTCACGGCGTGCGATTCCAGGATGCTCGACACGAGCAGTGTCACCACTGC
>WNGJ01000512.1_pt1 | contig 48699 bp, 50 predicted proteins | sample 5400611 | NCBI WGS metagenome assembly WNGJ01 (sample SAMN13153375, study PRJNA577476) | soil metagenome | isolation source: 40 cm soil or saprolite under Garry oak tree replicate 1 | place: USA:California | collected 2016-06-15
CCTCGATGCGCGCGTCCGTCTCGCGCACGCGCGCCAGGCAGGCGGCGACGTACTGCTCGGAGGCGATGGCGCCCTCGCGGATGAGCCGCGCAGCATCCGTGGCCGACAGCGCACGCAGGTTCGTCGGATCCATCGCCGGTAAGGTCGCCGGAATCACCCCCCCTTTGCAAGTCCGCGCGGTCATGGCCGGCGAGCGCACACGGTCAGCGATCAGCGCTGGTTCGAGCGCGGGCTTTGCCCGCGCAATCCTCTGATCTGGGGAGGCAGGAAGGAGCACGCCCCAGGCGTGCGACGACCGTCGGAAGGGGGGCGAACCCCCCTCCGAGTGTCTACTTGCCGTACAGGAACTCCGGCAGCCAGAGGGTCATACCGGGCCAGATGTACATGAAGACCAGGCAGATGAGCACGATGATCATGTACGGCATCATGCCCGCGAAGATCTGGTTGAGCGTGACGTGCTTGGGGGCCACGCCTTTCAGGTAGAACGCCGACATCGCCACCGGCGGCGACAGGAACGCCGCCTGGAGGTTCACCGCCACCTTCACCGCCACCATCGTCCCGAACAGGATCGGGTCGATCTGGAAGTGGGTGAGCAGCGGGATGAAGATCGGGCAGAAGATGACGATGATCTCCGTCCACTCGAGCGGCCAGCCGAGCAGGAAGATGATCAGCTGCGCCAGGATCTGGAAGCCGAGCGGTGAGAGGTTCATCGACAGCACCCAGCGCTCGATGAGCGACTGGCCGCCGTGCAGCGCGAACACCGCGGAGAAGAGCGCCGAGCCGACGAAGAGCCAGCACACCATCGCCGTCGTCTTCGCGGTGAGGAACGTCGACTCCTTGAGGTTCTGCCGCAGCTCGGGCGACGTGCGGAGGTACCAGAGCCCCGGCACGACGGTGCCCACCAGGGTCATGCCGATCGAGCCGGCCACGAGCAGCGACGCCCAGTCCTCACCCTCGTACCAGCCCAGCCCGAAGCCGATGACGAATCCGACGAGGCTCCACCACCAGACCTGTCTCTGGAAGCGCGCCATCACCGCCAGGTACATGGCGCCGAGGGCGCCGACGGCGGCCGACTCCGTCGCGGTGCAGATGCCGAAGAGGATCACCGCCAGCACGATGACGGTGAGCACGCCGAGCGGCACCACGGAGGCGATCAGCTCCTTGAGGATCTCCAGCTGCTCGCCGTCCATGCGCCAGAAGTAGGCGAGCAGCAGCAGCGCGGAGAACGCCGCCAATCCCCAGAACCACGGGTAGAAGTGCTCCGGGATCTTCCCCGCCCCGGTGTCCTTGCTCGGATCGCGGAGCGAGGTCATCTCCTCCGGCGCGCCCTCGGGTTTCACGGGCGCGGTCGCCTTCTCTGACTCCCCCGCCGCGCCCAGCTCCTGCGGCGGCTCGTCGCTCGCGGACCCGAGCTCCTGGGGTCTCTCCTCCGCCGCCGGGGCGGCCGCGGTCGTCGGCGCCGCCGGCGCCGAGACGACCGGGACGGTCGTGACCGCCGTGGCCTTCGTCGCGGGCGAGACGGCCGCCGTCGTCACCTCCGGGGCGTTGTAGATCACGACGTACCACCAGGTGGCGCCGAAGGTGGCGACAGTGAGGAGCACCGGCACCGAGACCGCGGCCAGGTCGCGCCCGATGACGCGGTAGCCGGCGACACGCGCGAGAGCCGGCCGGAAGGCGGCGGCAATCAGCCCGGGGACCACGGTCCGCGAGCGGCCGCGCTCGAGCGCCCGCAAATAGTCGGGCACGGCGATGCGATACTGATCGGGGGCCAGCTTGGGCGCGATCTTCGGATTGATGATCGCCCAGCCGAGAATGTAGACGAGGTAGAGGAACGTGAGGAAGAAGCCGGGCAGCATGGCCGCGGCGTACAGCTTGACGATCGACTGCCCCGCCACGGCCGCGTACACGATCAGCATGACCGACGGTGGGATGAGGATGCCGAGCGTGCCGCCCGCGGTGATCGCGCCCGACGCCAGCTTGATGTCGTAGCCGGCGTTGAGCATCGGCCGCAGGGCGATGACGCCCATGAGCACGACCACGGCGCCCACGATGCCGGACGCGATGCCCCAGAACGCGCACACGAGCAGGGTCGTCACGGCCAGCGAGGCCGGCACGCGTCGGAACGCGAGCTGGACGCTGTGGAACATGCGGTCCACGAGCGCCGCGCGCTCCATGATGTAGCCCATGAAGACGAACAGCGGCACCGACAGCAGCGTGTCGTTGGTCATGACGCCATAGGTGCGCTGGGCGACCAGGTCGAAGATGCGGTTCTGGTACCAGTGCGCGCCGGGCGCCCAGAACGCGATGAAGCCGAAGACGAGCCCGAGACCCATCAGCGTGAAGGCGGTCGGATAGCCCATCATGATCGCGACGACGATGAGCCCGAGCATCGTCAATCCGAGTGACGGATCGCTCACCTCGTGCGCTCGTCGTCGTCTTTGATGGCCTTCTCGTGCACGACACCCTCTTCCATGACGCTCCGGTGACGCGCGGCCTCATCGATCGCCTTGGCGCCCTCGATGGCCGCCCGGCGCGACTCTTCGTCCACGTACTCGCTGTGGCCGAGCTGCGTCTCGATGACGTCGATCTCCTCGACGTCCTCCAGCCGCGCCGGCCACTGCCCGGTGCGGATGGTGAGGATGCACCGGACGATCTCCGCCAGCCCCTGCAGCATGACCAGCGCGCCGGCGACGGGGATGACCGTCTTGAAGTGGTACACGGGCGGGCCCTCGGCCGTCACCGTGGAATGCTCGTGGATGCGCCACGAGTCGGCCGCGTAGCCGCTGCCCGCGTAGATCAGCCCGATCATGCACGGGATGAAGAACAGGAAGTAGAGGATCAGGTCGAGCGAGGCCTGCGCGCGCGGCTTCATGTAGATGTAGACGAAGTCGGCGCGCACGTGGCCGGCCAGGGCCAGCGTGTAGGCCCCGCACAACATGAACAGCGAGCCATAGAGCATGTTGTTGAGGTCGAAGATCCAGGCAGTCGGCGCGTTCAGGATGTAACGCTTGAAGACCTCGATGGCCACCACGAACGTCAGCGCCACGATCAGCCACGAGGCCGCCTTGCCCGACCAGTAGCTGACCTGATCGATGGCGCGGATGAACCGCAGGAACGTCATCCGAAGTGGGGGGCCACGAGATGGCCCCCCATACCCCCCCGACGCTCGGGAGCGCCCCGGGAAACCCGGGGCGCTCCTCGAAGGGCCGACACTCCCTAACTCTTCTTCTGCGCCGGCGCCGCGGGCCGGCCGAAGTAGTGCTCGTAGGCCATGCGCCGGCTGACGTTGGTGTCGAGGTCCCACTTCACCGTGCGCTGGGCGAACGCCTTCTGCGACTCGGCGATCTCCTTGAACAGCGGGTTGTCCGACGACTTCTTGTCGGCGACCTGGTCATAGATCTCGAGCTGCTTCTTGAGCACGGAGTCCGGTGTCTTGTAGAACCGGACCTTGTCCTTGGTCTGCAGCTCGATGTAGTCCTTCGAGTAGCGGTCGATCGACTTCCACGCCATGTCCGCCGACGCTGCCTCGACCGCGTTCTCGATGATGGCCTTCATCTTGTCGGGCAGCGCGTCGAACTTCGTCTTGTTGAAGGTGATCTCGAGCTGCTCGGCGTTTTGGTGGTAGCTCTGCAGCATGCAGACCTTGGAGACGTCGGCGAAGCCGAGGATCCGGTCCGACGTCGCGTTGTTGAACTCCGCGGCATCGAGCAGGCCGCGGTCCATCGCCGGCACGATCTCGGCGCCGGGCAGCGCGTTGACCGCCGCCCCCAGGCCCTGGAACACGTCGATCGAGATACCGACCGTGCGGAACTTGAGGCCCTTGAAATCGTCTACCTTCGTGATCGGCTTCTTGTACCAGCCGAGCGGCTGCGTGAACATCGGCCCGTACGGGAACGACACGACGTTGGCGCCGATCGACGCGTAGAGCTTGGTGAGCAGTTGCTTGCCGCCGCCGTACTTGTGCCAGGAGAGCAGCATGTTGGCGTCCATGCCGTAGCCCGGCCCGGAACCCCAGAGCGCGAGCGCCGTCTGCTTGCCGTAGTGATACACGAGCACGCCGTGGCCGCCGTCGAGCGTGCCCTTCGACACGGCGTCGAGCAGGCCGAAGGCCGGCACCACCGCGCCCGCGGGCAGCACGTCGATCTTGAGATCGCCGCCCGTCATGTCGTTCACCTTCTTGGCGAAGTCGAGCGCGTACTCGTGGAAGATGTCCTTCTGCGGCCACGTCGACTGCCAGCGCATCGTGATGGGACCCTGGGCTCGGACGACCGAGGGGAAGCCCAGGGCGACCGCGCCCACGGCCGCGCCCGTGAGGAAGGTGCGGCGGGATGTTTCGGGAGTCGCCTGCGAGTCGGTCATGGAGCACCTCCGTCGTCGTTGGCTCGAAGTGCACCCGATGGTCCGGTGTTGAGCGGCGGTTATTGTAACCGACCTTCCCGCCGCGGGGTTCCGAGTTTGAGCCCAGATTCAGCGGGCGGGAGCGATCTCGAGGGCGAGCCGGCGGTCGTCCCGCCGGACGGTGAGGCGCAGCGACTTCTCGGGCGCGAGGTCGGCGAGCGCCTCCCGCGCCGCGTCGCGCGTGACGACGGCCGTCTCCTCGACCTGGAGGATGACGTCGCCCACCTCCAGCCCCGCCCGCGCCGCCGCGCTGTCCTTCATCACCAGGCTGACCACGGGCGCGCCGGCGCCGCCCGGGCGGCCGCCGCCCAGCTCGGGCTGCGGCCCGTCCGGCTCGCGCAGGAGAAAGCCGTACTCGGCGGCCACGCGCTCGCCCGCGACGGCACGCGGCATCTGCACCAGGCGCACGGGCAGCGCGCGGCGGCCCTCCGCGCGCAGCACGGTCAGCCGCGCGTCGCGCTCCACGGGCCCGGTCGCGATCATGCGCTGGAGCGCGCGCGTCTCGGTGACGGGCCGATCGTCGAAGGCGACGACGATATCGCCGCTCTTGAGACCGGCGCGCGCGGCGGGTGTCCCCTCCATGACGTCGACGATCACCACACCGAACCCCTCGCGAATTCCGTGCTTCGTGGCCAGCTCGTCCATCTCCTGCTCCGAGAGGTCGCGGATGCGCACGCCGAGCCACGACCACGGCCGCGCCTCCGCGACGCCGCCCGCGAGGAGCAGCGCGAGCGCGAGGGCGGCCGCCACGCGCCTCACGAACGGCCGCCCTTCAGCTCGCGCACGAGCATCTCCAGCGCGTCGGCCACGCGGGTGACCCGCGCCTCCACGTCGAGCATCTCGAGCAGCTCCTGGCGCAGCGCCGCGTCGGGCAGCACGGCGGCGGCGACGCGGTCGGCGACGGCGCCCGAGGGCTGGCCCTCGGCCAGTGCCGTGTCGAGCAGGTCCCGCGGCCGGCCGAGCGTCTCGAGCAGCGCGTGCGCCGCCGCGCGGATGCGCGCGAGGGCGGGCGTCACGTCGCCGGCGGGCCCGACGTCCTCCAGCCGCTTCACGCTCACCAGACGGTAGAGGGTGTCGCCGGGCAGCTCGTGCTCGATGCGCACGCGCGCGTCGCCGCGCACGAGGATGTTGTAGCGACCGTTGGCGAGCCGCTCCCAGGAGACGATCTCGCCGAGCCCGCTCACGGCGTGCACGGCCGGCTTGCCGGCGTAGCTCGCCTCGTAGCCCGGCTGGAGCTTCACCACGCACAGCCGGCGGTCGCGCGCGAGCGCGTCCATCACCATCGCGCGGTAGCGCGCCTCGAAGACGTGCAGCGGCAGCAGCGTGCGGGGAAAGAAGGTGACGTCGGGCAGCGGGAAGATCGGCACGATGGCGGAGCCTGGCACCGACGCCATGCCCGCGCTCAGGAGATCGTGGGCAGCGGGCGGAGCGTCGCCGTCGCGTCGAGCCTCTCGACCACCCGCCTGGCCACGTCGCGGAAGGCCCCGGCCTGGGCCGACTGGGGGCGGCGCACGATGATGGGCGCGCCCTCGTCGCCGCCCTTGCGGGTGTCGGGGTCGAGGGGGAGCTGGCCGAGCAGCGGCACGCCGTACTCGTCGGCCACCTTCTTGCCGCCGCCCTCGCCGAAGATCGCGTACCGCGTGCCGGTGTCGGGCGCGACGAAGTACGACATGTTCTCGACGACGCCGAGCATCGGCACGTTGAGCCGCTGGAACATCGCGATCGCCTTGCGCACGTCCAGCAGCGCCACGTCTTGAGGGGTCGTCACCATCACCACGCCGGAGAGCGGGATGACCTGCGAGAGCGACAGCTGCGCGTCGCCGGTGCCGGGCGGCATGTCGAACACGAGGTAGTCGAGCGGTCCCCACATGACGTCGCGCAGCATCTGCTGGATGAACGAGTGGATCATCGGCCCCCGCCACACGAGCGGCTCCTTGTCACCGACGAGCAGGCCGATCGACATCACCTTGAGGCCGTGGGCCTCGACCGGGATGATGCGGTTGTCGAACATCCCGGGCCGGCCCCTGGTGCCGAGCATGAGCGGCAGGTCGGGCCCGTAGACGTCGGCGTCGATGATTCCGACGTGCGCGCCGGCCTCGGCGAGCGCCAAGGCGAGATTCACGGCGACGGTGGACTTGCCGACGCCGCCCTTGCCCGACGACACGGCGATCGTGTGCTTGACCTCGGGAATCATGTCCGCGGGGCGCTGGGGCGCGGCCGGCGCGGCGGCCTGCGGGTGGCCCTGCGCGCCGTGCTGATGCGGGTGAGCCGCGGCCGCGGCGCCGCCGCCCATCTTCGCGCTGACCTTCGACACGCCGGGCAGCCGCCCGACGAGCTTGGACGCCATGCTGTGGATCATCACCTTCGTCTGCGGCGGCTGGGCCGCGAACGCGAGCGTGAAGCTGACCGCGCCGCCCTGGACGGCGACGTCGCGCACGAGCCCCAGCGCGACGATGTCTTTCTGGCTCTCGGGATCCTTGATACCGCGGAGCGCATTGATGACGTCCTGCTCGCTCGCCATACGGACGAATGATATACCCGACGGGTCGGGGCGGGGCGTATGGGAACGCGGTTTCCCAATCTAGGGCGCCTTCGCTCTCCCGCCTCGCCCGGCCGCGCGCGCAAGCCGTTGAAAAGACGCCGCGCCCGGCGTGGAACGCCGATTGCTGCCAGAGGGGGCGGCCGTCTCGATGAGAGTCGAGCCAAGCAGTATGTTCGATGCCCTCCCCCCGGCGAGGGCGGGCCTGCCAGGGCCCGCCCTCGCTTGATTTTTGCCCACCCTTCCTGATACATAAGTCGAGTGGTCCCCCCCGAAGAGTTTCGTCGTGTTCTCGGTCACTTCGCCACGGGAGTCACGATCGTCACCACGCGTGACGCCGACGGCCGTCCGACCGGGCTCACCGTGAGCGCGTTCTGCTCGGTCTCGCTCGATCCGCCGCAGATCCTGGTCTGCGTGGATCACAAGTCGCAGAGTTATCCGGCGCTGCGCGACGGCGGACACTTCGCCGTCAACTTCCTCGGCGACGGGCACGAAGACATCTCGCGCCGCTTCGCGACGACGCGCCTCGACAAGTTCGACGGCGTGGCGCACCGCCTGAGCGGTCACGGCGTGCCGCTGCTCGACGGCGCGCTGGCGCAGCTCGAGTGCCGCGTGGTCTCCCGGCACGTCGAGGGCGATCACACGATTCTCGTCGGGCTCGTCGAGGACGCTCGCAACGGCGCGGGCGAACCGCTGCTCTATTACCGCGGCAAGTACCGCCGCCTGGCCGAAACCCCTTCAGGAGCAAAATCGTGACGATTCCGCTGTCCCGTCCCCCGGTCGACGACGAGATCAAGCAGGCCGTGCTGGCAGCGATGGATTCGCGCCAGTGGATCCTCGGGCCCCAGTGCAAGGAGTTCGAGAAGGAGCTGGCGCGCTACATCGGCGTGCGCCACTGCGTGCTGAGCAACTCCGCGACGGCCGGGTTGTGGCTGACGCTCCGGGCGCTCGGCGTCAAGACGGGCGACGAGGTGCTCGTGCCCTCGCACACGGCGTTCCCGACGATCGAGGCGATCTGCTTCGCCGACGCGACGCCGGTGTTCGTGGACGCCGACGCCTTCTACACGATGGATGCCGCCGACGCCGCCGCCAAGGTGACGCCGCGCACGGTGGGCGTGATCCCCGTGCACCTCTACGGCCAGCCGGTGGACTTGCCGGCCGCCCGCGAGCTCGCCAGCAAGTTCGGCCTGTGGATGCTCGAGGACTGCGCGCAGGCTCACGGGGCGGCGTGGCAGGGCCAGAAGGTCGGCGCCTTCGGCCGCGCCGCCGTGTTTTCGTTCTATCCCAGCAAGAACCTCACCGTGATGGGCGACGGCGGCGCGATCGTCACCGACGACGAGGAGATCGCCGCGCGCTGCCGCCGGCTGCGCGACCACGGGCGGCTCAACAAGGACGTGCACTCGGAGGTCGGCTTCAACCTGCGCTTCAACGACATCCAGGCCGCCATCGGCCGCGTGCTCCTGCGCCGGCTCGACGCGATGAACGACCGCCGGCGCGAGCTGGCCGCGCGGTACGGCACGGGCCTGGCCGGCCTGCCGCTCGAGCTCCCGCGCGAGCGGCCGGGCGCGCGCCACGTCTATCACCTCTACGTCGTGCGCACGCCGCGCCGCGCCGAGCTGGCTGCGTTCCTCAAGGAGCGCGGGATCCAGACGGGCGTGCACTACCCGGTGCCGACCCATCGCCAGCCCGCCGTCGAGCACTTCGCGCCGTCGCCGCTGCCCGCGACGGAGCGGCTCGTCGACGAGATCCTCACGCTGCCGATCTCCGCCGGCCATACCGACGCCGAGATCGACGCGGTGGCGACGGCGGTCAGGGCGTTCTTCGGAGCCTGATGCCCGGGAGCCCCCTGCGGATCTTGCAGCTCTACCCGAAGGGGGACTTCTTCACCGGCGCGGCCATCCAGCTGCGCGACCTCGCGGCCGGCCTCGCCGCGCGCGGCCATCACGTGACCGTGGCCACGCCGCCCGGTGACGGGTGGCCCGAGCGCTGCCGCGCCGTCGGCGTCGAGCACGTCACCGTGCCGATGGCGCGGGCGTGGGACCCGCGCGCGGCGTGGCGGCTGGCGCGCGTCATCCGGAGCCATCGCATCCAGGTCGCTCACGCCCATAAAGGTCGTGCGCGAACGCTGGCCCTCCTCGCCGGCCTCATGGGCGGCCGCACGCTGCTCGTCCTCAACCGCGGCGTGAGCTTTCCGGTGGCCGGGGTCCGGCGTGTCGGCTATACCACGGGACGCGTGCAGGCGATCGTGGCCGTCTGCGAGTCGATCAAGCGCGGCCTCGTCGCCGGCGGCGTCCCCGCCGGCAAGATCGAGGTCATTTACTCCGGCACCGACCTCGAGCGCTTCCATCCCGGCGTGGACGGCGGGCCCATCCGGCGCGAGCTCGGCCTCGGCCGGGACGATCGACTCGTCACGCAGGTCGGCGTCCGCTCCTGGCGCGGCTGGCGGGAGCTGATGGCGGCCATGCGCAAGGTCGCCGCGCGCCAGCCGCGCGCGCGCCTGCTCTTCGTCGGCGCGCCGCCGCCGCGCGTGGCCGAGATCGCCGACCGCGCGCGCGCCGCCGGTCTCGGCGACCGCGTGACCGCGCTCGGCCATCGCGACGACGTGCCGGCGATCCTCTGCGCCTCCGACGTCGTCGCCGACGCGTCGTGGGCGGGGCTCGGCATCACGGGCAGCATCCGCGAGGCGCTCGCGTGCGAGCGACCGGTCGTGGCCACTGCGGTCGAGGGCATGCCCGAGCTGGTGCGCCCGGGCGAGACGGGGCTGCTCGTGCCGCCGCGCGACCCGGGCGCGCTGGCCGAGGCGATCCTCGCGCTGTTGGGCGATCCGACCTCGGCCGAGGCGATGGCGCGCGCGGGGCGCAAGCGCGTGGAGGCGCACTTCTCGCTGCGCGCCAAGCTCGACGCCACGGAGGCGCTGTACCGCCGCCTCGTGGACCTGCGCGGCGCCGCATGATCGCGGGCGCCATCGGAATCTATCGACGGCTCTTTGTCTACCTGAAGCCCTACCTCCCCCTCCTGATCGTGGGCGGCCTGCTCGCGCTGGTGGTGGCGGCGATGGAGGGCGCCATCGCGTGGCTGGTGAAGCCGGCCATGGACGACATCTTCATCAAGCGCGACCTCACGATGCTGCGCGTGCTCCCGCTGCTCCTCTTCGGCGCCTACCTCCTCAAGGGCGTCGCGCGCTACGGCCAGTCGTACCTCATGGCCGCCGTCGGCGAGCGCGTCATCGCCACCCTGCGGCGCGCGTTGTACCTGCACATCCAGGCGATGCCGCTGTCGTTCTTCTCGGATCGCCACTCGGCCGACCTCATGTCGCGCGTGGTCACCGACGTCAACCGTCTGGCCCGCGTGTCCTCCACGGTGCTGGTGATGTCGGTGCGCCAGGTGGCGATGGTGGCGGCGCTCGTCGGCGTGATGTTCGTGCGCGAGTGGCGGCTGGCGCTCATCGCGCTCCTCGTGTTTCCGTTCGTCGGGGTGGCCGTCCGCTCGATCGGCCGGCGCCTCTACCGCATCAACAAGCGCTCGCAGGAGAAGATCGCCGAGCTCAACGTGCTGCTGCACGAGGCGCTGGCGGGCACGAAGATCGTCAAGGCCTTCGGCCGCGAGGCGCACGAGGCCGAGCGCTTCGACCGCGTGAACCGGCGGCTGCTCGCGCTGGCCCTCAAGGACCACCGGACCGACGAGGTCACCGATCCGTTGATGGAGGTGCTCGCCGCGCTCGGCATCATGGGCGCGCTCTGGTACGGCGGTCATCAGGTGATCGCGGGCGCCATGACGCCCGGCGACTTCTTCTCCTTCACGGCCGCCGTGGCCCTGCTCTACGGGCCGGTGCGACAGCTCTCGCGGATCATGAACACCGTGCAGCAGTCGACGGGCGCCGTCGAGCGCGTGTTCGAGGTGCTCGACACGCCGCCGGCCATCGCCGACCGGCCCGGCGCGCGCGCGTTCGGGACGTTCTCCCGCGCCCTCGTCTTCGAGGGCGTGTCGTTCCGCTACGCCGGCGCCCCCGAGCCCGCCCTGCGCGACATCGACCTGGAAGTGCGCCGCGGCGAGGTCGTTGCCTTCGTCGGCATGAGCGGCGCCGGCAAGTCGACGCTGATGGATCTGCTGCCGCGCTTCCACGACGTCAGCACCGGACGCATCACGCTGGACGGCCACGACCTGCGCGACCTCACCCAGGCCTCGCTGCGCGCGCAGATCGGCCTGGTGACGCAGGACACATTCCTGTTCAGCGACTCGGTGTACTACAACATCGCCTACGGCCGGCCGGACGCGCCGTTCGCCGACGTCGCGCGCGCCGCGCGCCAGGCGCACGCGGAGGAGTTCATCCTCGCCTGCCCCGACAGCTACGACACGCTCGTCGGCGAGCGCGGCGTGCGGCTCTCGGGCGGGCAGCGCCAGCGGCTCGCCATCGCGCGCGCCTTCCTGAAAGATCCGCCGATCCTGATCCTGGACGAGGCGACCTCGGACCTCGACGCCGAGAGCGAGTTCATGGTGCAGCAGGCGCTGGCCGACCTCATGCGCGGCCGCACGGTGCTCGTCATCGCGCACCGCCTCGCCACCGTGCGCAACGCCGACCGCATCGTCGTCGTCCACGAGGGGCGCATCGCCGAGGTGGGCCGCCACGACGAGCTGATCGCCCAGGACGGCGTCTACCGCCGCCTCTACGCGCTGCAGATGGAGGGCATCGCGGGCTGATCGCCGGCTGACACGGCGTCAGCCGCTCCCCGGAGGTTCTCCGACGCGGCGGCCCGTTGCAGAACTTCCAAGTCTGCCGCGGCGCCGGGTTGCGCGGCATCCGGATCTGGCCGGCAGGTTGCTCCCTCCCTCGGCGAGCCATGCGCCGCCGCCGTCGCTTCCGCCGCCGGACCGCCCACGCCATCGCCGCCGGGCTCGTGACCCTCGGCGCCCTCGTGCTCTCCGACCTCGTGTCCGTCACCGTCTCGGCGCCGGCGAGCGACCGGCCCGCGCACCACGGCCGGCGCGGCTTCCGCAACCTCGACCCCGAGTACACGTACTCGGTCGCGAGCCGCATCGTGCACGTGGTCGGCCGGCCGCCCGCCCGGTCACGCGGCCGGCCACTCGCGCTCGTCGCCAACGACGGCTGGGCGCTGCGCGGCCCGCTGGCGGCGCCCGTGATCACGTGGATCGGCCACTCCACCTTCCTCCTCCAGGTCGACGGCGTGAATCTGCTGACCGATCCCATCTGGTCGCGGCGGACCAGCCCCGTGTCGTTCGCGGGCCCGCGCCGCCTCGTGCCGCCCGGCCTGCGCTTCGAGGACCTGCCGCCGATCCACGTGGTGCTGATCTCGCACGACCACTACGACCATCTGGACCTCGCCACCGTCACGCGGCTCGCGCGCGTCCACCGGCCGACCTTCTTCGTGCCGCTCGGGCTCGGGCCGTGGTTCCAGTCGCTCGGCATCCGCGAGGTCGTCGAGCTGGACTGGTGGCAGTCGGCGCCGATCGGCGCGCTCGCGGTGACAGCGGTGCCCGCCCAGCACTCGTCGGGGCGCTCGCTCCTGCTCGCCGATCAGAACGAGCGGCTGTGGGCGTCGTGGGTGGTCGCCGCGCCCGATCGCCGCTTCTTCTTCGCGGGCGACACGGGTTATCACGCGGGCTTCGCCGAGATCGGCCGACGGCTCGGCCCCTTCGACCTCGCCGCGCTCCCGATCGGCGGCTACAGCGATTTCCGGGACCACCATCCGAACCACCTGAGCCCCGAGGAGGCCGTGCAGGCGTTCGAGGATCTGCGCGCCGCGCTGCTGGTGCCGATGCACTGGGGCACCTTCGAGCTGAACCGTGAGCCGTTCCGCGAGCCACCCGATCGGCTGATGGCCGAGGCGCTCCGTCACGGCGTCGAGGAGCGCGTCGCGCCGCTGAGCCCAGGACAGACGATCCGCTGGTAGTCGATCCGCTGGTAATCTGTCCCCATGTTCGCCTCCTGGGGACGCGCGGTCGATCGACTGCGCTGGTGGCTCGTGGCCCTGTCCCTCCTGCCTCTCACGCTCTGGCTCGGCGTCCCGTCCGGCGAGCGTCTCGACGAATCCGTGGTCCCGCCCGACATGGAGGCGGTGCGCGCGGTGAAGCTGCTCGACGAGGAGCTGGCCCCGCGGCCGCCGTCCTTCGGCCTGGTCTTCAGCAGCCCGACGCTGAGCGCGACCGATCCGCGCTTCGTGGCAGAGGTCCGGCGCGCGCTCGCCCCGCTCCGCAACGACCGCCGCGTGGCCCGGATCCGCACGCCGTGGGACGGGCCGGCGCCGGATGCGCGTGCCATCTCCGCGGGCGGCCGGCGGGCGGTGGTGATGGTCGAGCTGGAGGGCCGCGCGCCGGCGTTCGCGTCGATGGTGGTGCCGTCGGCGCCGCCGGAGCTCTATCCGGCCCTGCGAACAAAGGTGCGCTCGGACGCGCTGGAAATCCTGCCGTTCGGTCCGATGGCGCTGAACCACGACTTCACCGAGATGGTGAGGGACGACCTTCGCCGCGCCGAGCTGGTCGTGCTCCCGCTCGTGCTCGTGTTCCTGGTCCGCTGCCGCTGGCCGTGGGCCTCCTCGGCGTCGCCGCCGGCATGGCGGTCACCGGCATCCTGGCGCGCGTGATGCCGGTGTCGGCGTACGCGGCCAACGTCGTCTCGATGATCGGTCTCGGCGTGGCCATCGACTACTCGCTCTTCGTGGTGAGCCGGCATCGCGAGGAGCTCGTCGCGCACCCGCCGGCGCAGGCGCTGGCGCGCACGCTGGCCACCGCCGGCCGCACCGTCGTGTTCTCCGGCATGACGGTGGGCATCGGGTTGCTCGGCATGATCCTGCTGCGCATGGGGAGCGTCAGCACCATCGGGATCGCGAGCACCGTCGTGGTGGGCTTCGCGGTGCTGTACAGCCTCACGCTGCTGCCCGCGCTGCTCGTGATCCTCGGCCCCCGCGTGAACGCGCTGTCGCTGTGGCGCCGGCCCGCGCGGCCCGGCGCGCGCTCCGACCTGTGGCATCGGCTGGCCACGGCCGCCATGGCCCGGCCCTGGCACGTGCTGGTGCCCGTGGTGCTCGTGCTCGTCGTGCTCGGGCTGCCCTTCCGCCACATCCACCTCGGCACCCCCGACGTCTCCACGCTGCCCGAGAAGGCCGAGTCGCGCCGCGGCCAGGGGCTGCTCGCCCGCGAGTTCCCGCAGCTGGAGCCGAACAGCATCGTGGTCGTCCTGCGCTATCCCGACCGGTCGGGCCTCACGCCCGCGCGCGTGGACGAGCTGTACGCGCTGAGCCGCTGGCTCGCGCGTCTGCCGGACGTCGCCCGCGTGGACAGCGTGGTGGACCTCGATCCGCGGATCACGCCGGAACAGTACCGCCAGATGGCCGCCGCGCCGCGCGAGATGCTGCCGCCGCCGCTGCGCGAGGCCTTCGAGCGCATGGTCGGGCCACGCGTGACGATGCTCGTCGCGCAGACGCCGCTCGCGGTGGACAGCCAGGAGGCGCGCGCGCTCGTGAAGACGATCCGTCGCGAGCACCCGCCCGTCGCGGCCGAGGTGCTCGTCACCGGGCGCACCGCCTACGACGTCGACTTCGTGGCGCTCGTGTCGCGCGTGGCGCCGGGGGCGGTGGCCTTCGTCCTCGCCGCGACGTTCGTCGCTCTGTTCCTGCTGCTGGGCTCCGTCCTGCTGCCGCTCAAGGCCGTCGTGATGAATTGCCTGTCGGTCACCGCGTCCTACGGCGCGCTCGTGTGGATCTTCCAGGACGGCCACTTCAAGGACTGGCTCGGCTTCACGCCGGGCCCGATCGAGCCGGTGATCCCGCTCATCATGTTCTGCGTGCTGTTCGGGCTGTCGATGGACTACGAGGTGCTGCTGCTGAGCCGCACCCACGAGGAGTTCGAGCGCACGCGCGACAACGACCGCGCGGTGGTGGCCTCGCTCGCCGCCACCGGCCGGCTCATCACCGGCGCCGCGCTGATCATGGCCACCGTCTTCTTCGGCTTCGGCGCCGCGCGCGCGGTGATGATCAAGGAGATGGGCATCGGCATGGGCATCGCGATCGTCATGGATGCCACGGTGATCCGCGCACTGCTGGTGCCGGCGACGATGCGGCTGCTCGGCGACTGGAACTGGTGGGCGCCGCGTCCGCTCAAGCGCTTGTGGGAGCGGCTGCGGCTGCCGGCGCGCGCGCTGTGAGCAGCTCGGTGATTTGTATCGGTAGTCGCCGCAGCGAATCACCGCGCATCCACGGCGGCTACTTCCGATTGTTCCCCGAGAATGCCGTCGCCAGCCCCAGGCCGATGTACATCGTGCCGGGAATCCAGCGCCGCGTGAGCGCGACCCCGCGGCGCGCGCGCAGCCACCGGGCGGCGGTGCCGGCCGTCAGCGCGTAGAGCCCGTCGGTCAACAACCCCAGCGCGACGAACACGACCCCCAGGCCGATGATCTGCGCGGGCACGGCGCCGCGCGAGACGGTCACGAACTGCGGCAGGAAGGCGAGGAAGAACAGCGCCGTCTTCGGGTTCAGCACGTTGACGACGAAGCCGTCGACGAAGGCGCGCCGCAGGTGCGGCGGGGTCGCGAGCGTCGCCTCAACGGGATCGGCGACACGCGAGAGCAGCTGCCGCACGCCGAGATAGACGAGGTAGGCCGCGCCCAGGTACTTCACCACCCTGAACGCCGTCGCGGAGGCGACGAGCACGGCGGACAGGCCGGCGGCGGCCGCTGCCACGTGCACCAGGGTGCCGGCGTGCACGCCGAGCACCGAGACGAACCCCGCGCGGCGGCCCTGGTCCAGCGAGCGCGTCACGATATAAAGGACGGCCGGCCCGGGCGTCAGCAGCAGCACGAGCGCCGCGGCGACGAACAGGCCGAGGCGCGACGGATCGGGGAGGACCACGACGTCCATCGGCGGCCGCCTATTTCGCGGAAGCGGTGAGCGGCGAGACAGCCGGCCGGCCGGCTACTTCTCGCGGAAGCGGTTGACGATGGGCAAGCGCCAGTCGCGGCCGAAGGCGCGCGGCGTGATCTTGACCCCGATCGGCCCCTGCCGGCGCTTGTACTCGGCGGCGTCGATCATGCGCACGACCTTGCGGACGGTCGCCGGATCGAAGCCCTGGGCGATCAGATCGGCCACGCCGCGGCTCTCCTCCACGTAGGCCTCGAGGATGGCGTCGAGCACGTCGTAGGGCGGCAGCGTGTCCTGGTCCTTCTGCTCGTGGCGCAGCTCGGCCGACGGCGCGCGCTCGATGATGGACTCGGGAATCACGGGCTTGCCCGCGCGCGCGTTGACGTGGCGCGAGAGCTCGTAGACGAGGGTCTTCGGCACGTCCTTGATCACGGCGAACCCGCCCGCCATGTCACCGTAGAGGGTGGAGTAGCCGACGGCGATCTCGCTCTTGTTGCCCGTGGTCAGCACGAGCCAGCCGAACTTGTTCGACAGCGCCATGAGCAGCGTGCCGCGAATGCGCGCCTGGATGTTTTCCTCGGTCACGTCCTCCTTGAGGCCCTTGAAGGGCTGCGCGAGCGACTTCAGGAAGCCCTTGAAGACCGGCGTGATCGGCAGCCGCAGGAACTCGATGCCGAGGTTCTTCGCCAGCCGCCGCGCGTCGTCGCGCGTGCCGCGCGAGGAGAACGGCGAGGGCATGGTGACGCCGGTCACGTTCTCGCGGCCGAGACCCTCGGCCGCCACCGCCGCCACCAGCGCGGAGTCGATGCCGCCCGAGAGCCCGATGACCACGCGCTTGAAGCCGTTCTTGCGGACGTAGTCGCGGGTGCCGAGCACGAGCGCCTGGAAGACCTCGTCGACGCGCGGCAGCGGCTCGGCCATCTGCGCCGGCACCGGCGGCGGGGGCGCCGAGCGCGCGGGCAGCGGCGGCAGGCTGATGCGCGGCGCGCCGGCGACGTCGAGCGTCTCCTTCCGGCGCCGCGAGTCTTGCAGGCGCGCGCGGAAGACCGCGTCGAGATCGAGATCGGCGGTCACCATCTCCTCGACGAACTGGCGCCCGCGCGCCACCGTCTCGCCGTGCGGGTCGACGATCACGCTGGCGCCGTCGAAGACCAGCTCGTCCTGGCCGCCCACCATGTTGACGAAGGCCAGCCAGACGACGTCGTCGGCCGCGCGCGTGGCGACCATGCGCTCGCGGAAGCGCGCCTTGCCGGCGTGGTACGGTGAGCCGTTGATGGTGACGATCAGCTCGGCGCCGGCGAGCGCCTGCGGCGTCGTCGGCCCCGTCGGATACCAGAGGTCCTCGCAGACGTTCACGGCGACGCACGTCTGGCCGAACGAGAAGACCGACGCCTCGCGTCCCGCCTGGAAGTAGCGGTTCTCGTCGAAGACGCCGTAGTTCGGCAGATACTGCTTGTGATAGACGCCGGCCAGCGCGCCGTCGTGGATGACGGCGGCGGCGTTGAAGAGGTCCTGGCGCTTGTCCACGAAGCCGACGACGGCGGTGAGGCCCCGCGCCGCCTTCGTCACCTCCGCCAGCGCGGCGAGGTTGGCCTCGATGAACGCGGACTTGAACAGCAGGTCCTCGGGCGGATAGCCGGTGATGGCCAGCTCGGGGAACGCGACGAGGTCGGCGCCGAGCGCGCGCGCCTGCGCGATGCCGTCCACGATGCGGCGGGTGTTGCCCTCGACGTCTCCGACGGTCGGGTTGATCTGGGCGAGGCTCACGCGGAAGCGCCGCATGCCGCTATTGTAACCGCGCGGTCGTAGAGCGAGCACGAAGTTCCGCGTATTTCGCTCGTCCCTCCAGGCAGGAAGCGACCGAGGCCTACGGGCCGGCGATGGTGCTACAGACGACGCACAACGTGATGCAGCCGAGGAACGACGAGCAAAAGTGCGGCCTCGGGGGCCGGGGTTGCGCGGCCTCGGCGGGGGGCCCCCGTTCACGGAAATGGAGACCGACCGCCAAGTGCCGCGCTGACATCCGCGGATGGTGTATGACTGGGGCATGGTCGACAGCCCAGATGTCCGCGTCGTACTCGACGAACTCACCGCCGTCAGGCAGCGATTCGATCGACTTGCCGGTGACGCCTACTCTCTCGGGCAATCGCTCGGCAACCTCGAGCGCCGGCTGTGGGGCGACCCACACGAGCAGGCGGTGCTCGCGGAGTTGCTGCATGAGATCCGCCGTCGCTTCGGTTCGCCGGGACGCATGCTGGACGAGCGGGAGATGCGAGAGCTCAGTGCGTTCTTATTCGAGTACCTCGCGGGGGTTCCGCGAAAGGACTGGGATCTCGCCTCGCGGCTCGCGAAGGCTCAGGAGCAGACGCAGACATGGCTGGTCACCTCGGGGGTGGTCGAAGAGCTCCATCGCCGCGCGCGAGAGCAGCGGGCGGGGGCGCTGCGGACGGTCGGCGCGCTACCAGACGATCAACAGGCGGTGCTTCGCCCTGCCGTTACGGCCATGGAGGCGGCATTCAGCCTCATGGAGAGGAACATCGAGGCCGTCCATACGGTGTGGAACCGGCTCTTTCCCGGTTCGGCCGCAGCGTCCTGATTTAGCCGCGGCGAACGTCACAAACGGCTGGAACGTCACGGGGCTGTCACATGTGACGGAAGGCGGGTTCTTCGCGAAGTATGGCGTACGTGAGTTCGACGAAGTCGACGGCATGCTCGCCACGATACGCAACAAGCGAGGCGCCTCGCTGATCGTCGCGGGGGAGCTTCTGTTGACGCGTCCCTGTCGGCTCAGCTCAGCGCCGCCCCAACCGCATTCACGTACAGCGCATAGATTGACGTGCTGCCGGTCATGAACAACCGGTTGCGCTTGGTTCCGCCGAAGCAGAGGTTCGCGATAACTTCCGGCGTATGCAGGAACGCTAGCAAATCGCCGCTGGGCGCGTGAACACGCACGCCGTTCGTGTCGACCCCACCCCAGCCCCAACCGCACCACACATTGCCGTCGGTGTCACAGCGGATACCGTCGGTGAACCCCGGCTTGAAGTCGGCGAAGACCTTGCCGCCGCGCAAGGCATTGTTGACGACGTCGAACACGATGATGTTTGCCGGATACTGCGGGCCGTCGGTTGCTCCGGTGTCGACGACATAGCAGCGTTTGAAGTCGGGCGAGAAGCAGATGCCGTTAGGACGCCGCATCGGGCCTTCGGCTGCCACCGTCGTCTTGCCACTCGGATCGATGCGATAGACGCGTGTGGGCAGCTCGAACGCCGCTTTGTGCCCTTCGTACGGGCCCAGGATCCCGTAACCCGGGTCGGTGAACCAGATCGAACCATCGGAGTGGACCGCGGCATCGTTCGGCGCGTTGAGCTTCTTGCCTTCGAAGTTATCGACCAACACGGTCCAGGTGCCGTCGTACTCGCGGCGGCGCACGCGGCGCGTGTCGTGCTCCAGGGCGATCAACCGGCCCTGGTTGTCGCGCGTGTGTCCGTTCGAATAGCCCGAGTCGGTCTGGAACACACTCACGTGGCCGTCATCCTCGATCCAGCGCAGCGTGCGGTGGTTCGGGATGTCGCTCCATATGAGACTGCCCCAGTCGCCCATCCAAACGGGGCCTTCGCACCAGAGCGCGCGGTCGTTGCCCATGCCGTGCCAGATTCGCTGCAGCGTCGCGTTGCCCTGCACTCCCGTGAAGCGCTTGTCCCGCACCTCCCACGCCGGCTCCGGATAGGTGACGGTGGTATCGCCCGTCCAGTCGCGGTCGCGGCCGAACTTGTCCGCCGCCAAGGCGAGCGGCGTGGTCGCGGCCGTCCCGACCGTCGCCGCCGCCGCGGCGAGAAAGTTGCGTCGACTCGTCTCCATGGCCATCCTCCTCTGAGGGTCCGCCTGCGCGCGATAGACGGTGGCACGAAACGGGTCAATTTATTAACGCATCGACTGCGAACGCGCAAGACGCATCGCGGCAGCGCCATGGATCTCGGGCACGGTCGTCATCGGAATTGCGTTACCCCTATCGCGAATGGGTCGCGGCAGGGGGTCTGATCTCCTACGGGCCGAATCTCACAACGATCGTGCGCGATCCCGTTCCCGTCATGATCGACAAGATCCTGAGGGGCCCTCGGCCTCACGCTCCCGGCGTCGCTGCTGACGCGGGCGGATCAGGTCATAGAGTGATCGACCGGCGTGTATTCATACTGGCCCTGGGAGCAATCCTTGCCGCTCACCGCCGAGGCGCAGCCGGCACGCAAGGTGCCGTGTGTTGGCGATGTAACGTCAGCAGGCCGGTCTATAACCGCGCGGTGCTATGATCGCCGCATGCCGGCCAAGGTCCCGTGGCTCCCGTCCGTCCTCCCGCCGGGCGCCCGTCCGGAGCGCTGCCCCCGCTGCGGGCGGATGGCGCTCATCCCCTGGACGCTCCGTCGCGACAACGCCACGAAGGCGATCCTGAGGACCTGGGTGTGCACGGAATGCCAGACGCTCGTGGAGCGCCCCGAGCCGGAGTAGCCGGTATCGTCGCGCGCTGGCAGCCCTGGGCCGGCGACGGCCTCGAGCATCTCGTCGTTCACGAGCGTCCGGACGGCGTGGCCGCCGAGTCCGTCGTCGTCGCCGACGGGTTCGCCGCACGCTACCGCATCGTCTGCGACGCCGGGTGGCGCACACGCCGGCTCGAGGTCGCGCTCGTCGGCGCCGAGCGCGGGCTGACGAAGTCGAATCCGACGCCCGCGGCGGCGAGAACGGTCCAGATGCTAGGCGCCGACGAGCGCACGACTGAGGCGTAGGCCGCCTACGTCGCAGGGAGGGCGCGAGGAGGCGGGCCGCTGCCGCGTCCTCGCGAACGACGCAGATGGACCGTTATCGGCGCCGCGGCTAGAGCGTGTTGACGAAGTCGATCAGCTGCCGGAGCCGCGCGTACGACGAGCGGTTGAACGGCACGAGCAGCCGCGGCAGATCCGGATACTCGTTGTACTCCTGCGGGAATGGCCCCGGCGCCTGGTCCACCGGCCCCTTGAGCACGTCCTCGAAGCGCTGCTGGATCACCGCCAGATCCGTGTCGCGCAGCGGGCGGGTCAGCCGGAACACCAGGTTGTCGCCCACGATCCGCGAGGAGTGATAGACGCGGTAGAACGTCGTCAGCTGCTCCACCGCCTGGTCGACCGTGTCGACGATGCGGTAGAACGACGTGTCGATGGGATCGATGAGATCCTGTGCGGCGAGCGTGTCGCGCACGAAGGCGTCCCACTTGCGCCAGTACGGCGTCTGGTCGGTTTCCACGAGCACCATCGGCACGATGGTCGCCTTGCCCGTCTGCATCAGCGTCAACACCTCGAACGCCTCGTCCATCGTGCCGAAGCCGCCCGGGAAGAGCGCGATACCGCTCGCCTCCTTCACGAGGAAGAGCTTGCGCGTGAAGAAGTACTTGAACGTGATGAGCTTGGGATCGGAGGCGATCCACGGATTCGCCTCCTGCTCGAACGGCAGCCGGATGTTGAGGCCGAACGACCGCTCGCCGCCGGCGCCCTCCTGCGCGGCGCCCATGATGCCGGCGCCGGCGCCGGTCACCACCATCCAGCCCGCTTCGACCATGCGGCGGCCGAACATCAGCGCGGCCATGGCCGCCGACTGTGTGGGCGCCGTGCGCGCGGAGCCGAACACCGTGACCTTGCGGACGTCGCGGTACGGCGCGAACACCTTGTACGCGTACCGCAGCTCCTTCAGCGCCGTGTTGGTGACCTTGAGGTCGCCGGTGGATGCGCCGTCCTCGTAGAGCTTCAGGACGGTCGTCAGCATGTGCTGGAAGTAGCCGCGGCGGTCGGAGGGCACGCCGAGGACGTCGAGCAGGTCTACGGTCAGCCGATTGGCTTCTTCGTTCTGTAACGCGTACCGACGATCGGGCACGAATTCAGTATACGCTCAGCGCCGGCCGGTGACCGTCATCCAGAGGCCGAGGACGACGAGGACGCCGCCGAGCGCGGTGAAGCGCGTGACCGCCTCGCCCAGGACGACGGCGCCGAGCAGCGCCCCGACCACCGGCTGCACGGTGAGGAACGGCGCCGCCCGCGACGCCTCGACCCGCGCCAGCGCCCAGTTCCAGACGAGATAGGCGCCGGCGCTGATCACGAGCGCCAGGTAGAGCGTCCCCGCCACCGCCGACGGCGTCACCACCGGCCGCGCGCCGGCCGCCCACTCCAGCGCGGCGAGCGGCGCCGTCACCAGCATGCCCCAGACGATCGACCGCGCGGTGATCGCGGTGGCGTTCGTGTCGGTCAGCACCGTGCGGCCCAGCAGCGAATACGAGGCGTAGGCGATGCCGGACAGGATGAGCAGGGCATCGCCGCGCCAGCGCGGCAGGATCTCGAGCGTGACGCCCGGCACGCCGTTGAGGACGACGAGGACCGCGCCGGCGACCGCGAGCGCCGCGCCCGCCGCCTCGCGCCGCGTGAGCCGCTCGCCGAGGAGCAGCGGGCCGAGCACGACCAGCGTGAGCGGCTCGACCACGATGAGCAGGGCGGCATTGGTCGCCGACGAGCGCGCGATGCCCCAGTGCGAGAGCGCGAAGGCCGCGGCGAAGCCGAGCGCGCCCATCCAGAAGACGCGCGCGCCCTGCCCCGGCGTGAGCCCCCGTGGGATGGGAGCGGTCGCTCCCCGCCGCGCGAGCGGGACGAGCACGGCGGCGCCGAGGACGAGGCGCAGCAGCGCCAGCGTCATGGGCGGCACGTCATCGAGGACGAGGCGCGTGACGACGTAGGAGGTGGCGTAGACGATGTTGGCGGCGAGCAGCAGGGTGGCGGCGACGCCCATCCCAGCAGAATACGGTCAGCGCCCCGTGGCCGCCTCCCCCCTGAGCGTCATGCAGGTGCTCGTGGCGTGCGCCACGAGGCTGAAGCCGATGAGCGTCGCGATCGCTGGCGGCGGCGCCTCGCCGCGCGCCAGCTTCTCGATCAGGTCGAGCATCTTCGCCATGAGGCCTCCCGCCAGCCACCGCCCCTGACCGCGGACAGCAGCGTGACGCCGAACAGCACGAACGCGAGCGCGATGACGAATGACAGCGCCCTCGGCCCGCCGCCGAGCCAGTGGATCGCCAGCGAGCCGCCCACGGCCGCGAGCACCAGCCGCATGAACCCGGCGACGAGCGGCCACACCACGCGCCCCGCTCCCTGCGACGCGAAGTACAGCGCCAGCCCGAGGCCGAAGAATCCGTAGCTCGGCCCCACCACGCGCAGGTAGGCGCTGCCGGCGGCGACGACGGCGGGGTCGCGCGTGAAGAGGCTCATCCAGACGCCGGGGAACAGCGCGGCCGCGAGCCCGATCGTCTCCGTCAACGCGAAGGCCATCGCCCCGCCGACGAGCGCGATGCGCCGCGCCCGCGCCAGTTGACCCGCGCCGACGTTGGTGCCGACCATCGTCACGAGCGCCGAGCCGAGCCCGAACACGAGGGGGATCTGCAGATATTCGAGACGAGCGCCGGTGCCGTAACCGGCCAGCGCCACCGTGCCGAAGGCGCCGACGAGGCCGGTGAGCACCACGACCGTGAGATTCGTCTGGATCGTGTTGAGCGCGCCCGGCAACCCCACCCGGAGGATGTCGCGGAACAACGCCACGCGCAGGCGGACCCGGCGCAGCGAGAGCCGCACGAGGTTGCGTCGCGATCGCAGCGCGACGCCGAGCACCAGGCTGCCGAGACAATAGTAGATGACCACCGCGACGCCGGCGCCCGCGATGCCCAGGCGGGGCAACGGGCCCCAGCCCCAGATCAACGCCGGCGAGAGCACCACGAGAAGCGGGCCGCCCCCCACGACGACGACCGCGGGCAGTCGCATGTTGCCCGCGCCGCGCAGGACGCTGCCGAGCGTGTTGAAGAGCCAGAAGGCGCCGGCGCCGGCGAAGACGACGTTGGAGTACGTGAGGGCGGCGGCGAGCGCGCCGTCGGTCCCACCCATCGCGCGATAGAGGCGGGGTCCGCCCCAGAGCATGCCCACCGTGAAGGCGGCGCCGAGTACCAGCGCGATGGCGAGCGCGTGCACCACGAGCGCGTCGGCGTCGCGCCGCCGGCCGCCGCCGAGGGCGCGCGCGATCGCGGAGGCGATGCCCACGCCCATGCCGCCCGCCGACATCGTCTGCATCAGCATGACGAGGGGAAACACGAGGGCGATGCCCGCGAGCGCGTCGCGCCCGAGCCAGCCGACGTACACCGCCTCGAGGACGTTGATAGCCGCCTGGACGGCGATGACGACGACGTTGGGCGCGGCCAGCCGCAGCAGGGTGCCGGGAATCGGCGCCTCGAGGAGCACGCGGGTGCCCGCGGCGAGGCCCTCGCGGGCGGGGGGCGCCGGGGCGGCCGGGACGACGCGGAGGGTGCCGGCCGAGATGGCCACGACTTGTTAAATACTAGTGACTAGCCTTTCTGTCAAGTACTATACTGGGCCCATGCCCAAGCGCTACGGGCAGCCGTGTCCGGTGGCCAAGTCGCTCGAGCTCCTCGGCGAGCGCTGGACCCTCCTGGTGATCCGGGATCTGCTGGCGGGCCCGCGGCGCTTTCAGGATCTCCTGGCCTCGCTCGACGGCATCGCCCCCAACGTCCTGTCGGAGCGGCTCAAGATTCTCGAGGCGCACGGCATCGTCGCCCGCGAGTTCTATTCCGAGCACCCGCCGCGTGCCGCCTACGCGCTGACGCCCCGCGGCCGTGACCTCGGGATGGTGGTGGGCGCCCTCGCCGTCTGGGGCTCACGCCACGTGCACAAGGACACGGCGCTCGTCCACGACGACTGCGACGGCGCGCTGGAGCTGAAGTACTACTGTCCGAAGTGCGACGCGCGGGTGAGCGGACGCACGGTGCACCTGCGCACGAGCCGCAGGACGCCGCGGCCGGCCCGCCGCGCGCGTCGCGCCGCCGCGCGCTGAGGTCAGGCCAGCGTGTGACGGACGATCTTCGACTCGACCATGTAGATGACCATCTCCGCGATGTTCGTCGCGTGGTCGGCCACCCGCTCGAGGAAGCGCGAGATCAGGATCAGCCGGATGGCGCGCGGGATCGTGCGCGCGTCCTCCATCATGAAGGTCAGCAGCTCGCGGAAGATCTGCTCCTTGAGGGCGTCGACCTCGGCGTCTTCGGCGCACACGCGTCGCGCGAGCTCCGTGTCTCGCGTCACGAAGGCATCGAGGGACTCCTTGACCATGCGCTGCGATTTCTCGGCCATGCGGGGCAGGTCGATGTAGGGCTTGAGCTGCGGCTCGCGGTTCAGCTCGAGGGCGCGCTGGGCGATGTTGACGGCCTGGTCGCCGATGCGCTCGAGGTCGGTGACGATCTTCATGGCCGTGGTGATGAACCGGAGATCGCCGGCGGCGGGCTGGTGCAGCGCGAGCAGCTCGACGCACTTCTCGTCCACCTCGATGTCGTAGGCGTTGACCTGCGCGTCGCGGTCGATGACCTCCTGATCCAGCTCGCTGTCCCGCTCGACGAGCGCGGTCATGACCCGGCGGATCTGGTCCTCGACGAGGCCGCCCATGGCGAGCAGCGTCTGCTTGAGCGCGTCGAGCTCTTCGTGGAAGTGCCGCTGCATGGCGTCCTCCGCCTCTACCCGAACCGGCCGGTGATGTAGTCCTCGGTCCGCTTGTCGCGCGGGTTCGTGAAGAGCTGCCGCGTCACCCCGAACTCCACCAGCTCCCCCAGCAACATGAAGCCAGTGTAATTTGACACGCGCGCCGCCTGCTGCATGTTGTGGGTGACGATGACGATGGTGTAGCTGTTCTTCAGCTCGAGCATCAGGTCCTCGATCTTCGCGGTGGCGATGGGATCGAGGGCCGAGCAGGGCTCGTCCATGAGCAGCACGTCCGGCTCCACGGCGATGGCGCGCGCGATGCACAGCCGCTGCTGCTGGCCGCCCGAGAGCCCGAGCGCGCTCTCGTGCAGGCGGTCGTGCACTTCGTCCCAGAGGGCGGCCGCGCGGAGGCTGCGCTCCACGATGGCTTGTACATCGCCCCGGTTGTGGACGCCGAGGATCCGCGGGCCGTACGCGACGTTCTCGAAGATCGACTTCGGGAACGGGTTCGACTTCTGGAACACCATGCCGACGCGCTTGCGCAGCTCTGTCACGTCGAGGGCGGGGTCGTAGATGTCGGTGCCGCCGATGCGGATGGTGCCCTCCATGCGCGCGCCGTCCACGAGGTCGTTCATCCGGTTGAGGCAGCGCAGCAACGTGCTCTTGCCGCAGCCGGACGGCCCGATGTAGGCGGTGATCCGGTGCTTGGAGACCGACATCGCGACGTCCTTCAGCGCCTGCTTGGCGCCGTACCAGAAGCTGAGGCGCTCGATCTCGACCATGGGCATCTCCATGATCGAGGCGGCGCTCGCGTGCGGATTGAGCGTGACGCTCATGTCTGTCTCCCTAGACCGCCGACGTCGCGTACTTCCGGCGGAGCCGGTTGCGCGTGGCGATCGCGAACAGGTTCAGCAGCACGACGATCACCAGCAGGAGCAGCGTCGTCGCGAAGACCATCGGCCGCGCCGCGTCCACGTTCGGCGACTGGAAGCCGACGTCGTAGATGTGGAAGCCCAGGTGCATGAACTTCCGGTCGAGGTGCACGAAGGGCCAGAAGCCGTCCACGGGCAGCGCGGGGGCCAGCTTCACCACCCCCGTGATCATCAGCGGCGCGACTTCGCCCGCCGCGCGGGCCATGGCGAGGATCAGGCCGGTGAGGATCGACGGCATGACCGCCGGCAGCACCACCTTCAGCGTCGTCTCGAGCTTGGTGGCCCCCAGCGCCAGGGACGCTTCGCGCGTGCCGCCGGGGATGGCGGCCAGCCCTTCCTCGGTGGCCACGATGACCACGGGGATCGTCAGCAGCGCCAGCGTCAGCGAGGCCCACAGGATGCCGCCGGTCCCGAACGTCGGCGTCGGGAGGGCTTCGGCGTAGAACAGGCGGTCGATGGCCCCGCCGACGGCGTAGATGAAGAACCCGACGCCGAACACGCCGAAGACGATCGAGGGGACGCCCGCGAGGTTGTTCACCGCGATGCGTACCGCGCTCACGAAGGTGCCCTGCCGCGCGTACTCGCGCAGGTAGAAGGCCGCCAGCACGCCGAGCGGCGTGACCATGATCGACATGATCATCACCATCATGACCGTCCCGAAGATGGCGGGGAACACGCCGCCCTCGGTGTTGGACTCGCGCGGATCCTCGGAGACGAAGCCCCACACGTCGGCCACGTAGTGCGCGACCTTCGCCACCGGCCCCATGGTGTTCGGGAACGACACGCCGAGCACCTGCGCCAGCGGCAGCGCCTTCTCCTTGCCGCCGTCCGCGATCACCACCATCCGCGCCGTCTGCCGGGCGCGCAGCTCGGCCAGCCGCGCCTCCTGGACCCGGTACTGCTCCTGCAGCGTCGCCAGCCGCGCCCGGAGCGCCCCCGCGTCGGCGGACGCCGTCGCCCCCCGCGCCTCGAGCCCGCGCAGCCGCAGCCGGATCTTCTCCTGCTCGAAGTTGATGGCGCCGATGTCGCCCTTCTCGATCGCGCGGATCTGGCGGCGGAGTGCCGCCGCCGCCCGCAGCCGGCGCTCGATCTCCGGCCACGCGGCCGCGTCGCGCGCGACGACGGCGCCGCCCTCCTCGAGGGCGGCGATGCGGCCGATGAGGAGTCCCCACTCGCTGCGCTCGATCACCGCGACGTCGGCCGGGCGCTCGCGCCGCACGACGGCGGCCTCGTCCACCCAGACGAAGTCGGCGCCGTAGAGATCGCGATTGGCGACCTTGAGCTTGATCCGCCACGCCTCGCCCCTGCCGGGGATCCGCTCGCGATCGGCGAGGGGACCGGTCAGCACCTTGCCGTCCGTGAGCGTGACGCGCACCACCTCGGCGGGCCAGAAGAAGCCGGCGGCGTTGCCGACGATGATCGCGATGAGGCCGACGACCATGATGAGGGCGGCGGCGAGCGCGCCGCCGGTCAGCCAGATGAAGGGCTCGCCGCTGCGCCAGAGGCGTCGCATCAGAGGTACCGGTACTTCCGCCGCAGCCGCAGGCGGACCACCTCGGCCGTGGTGTTGAGCACGAAGGTCAGGCAGAAGAGGAGGAACGCGGCGAGGAAGAGGACGCGGAAGAGCGTGCCGCCCTCGGGCGCCTCCGGCAGCTCGACGGCGATGTTGGCGGAGAGGGCGCGGAAGCCGCTGAACATGTTCCAGTCCATCACCGGCGTATTGCCGGTGGCCATCAGCACGATCATCGTCTCGCCGACGGCGCGGCCGAGGCCGATCATGATCGCCGAGAAGATGCCCGGGCTGGCCGTGGGCAGCACGATGCGCACGGCCGTCTGCCAGCGGCTGGCGCCGAGCGCGAGCGACCCCGCGCGCAGGTGCTGGGGCACGTTGGCCAGCGCGTCCTCGGTGATCGTGAAGATGAGCGGCACCACCGCGAAGCCCATGGCGACGCCGACGACGAGCGAGTTGCGCTGATCGTAGGTGAGGCCGAGCGCGGCGAGCAGCCAGCCGCGATAGTCGCCGACGAGCAGCCGCTGCTCGACGAGCCCGCCGAGCGTGAGCGCGAACCACGCCCCCAGGAGCACCACGGGCACGAGCACGAAGACCTCGGTGCCCGGGCGGAACGGGCCGCGGACGCCGGGCGGCAGCGCGCGCCACGCCAGCAGGGCGGCGAGAATGACGACGGTCTCCACCGCCGGCAGCAGGAACAGACCGGGCACGATGCGCTCCACCGCCGGCGCCAGCCAGAGCCCCGCGAGAAACCCGAGCACGACGCTCGGCAACGCGGCCATGATCTCGACCGCCGGCTTGACGTAGCCCTTCACCGCCGGGTGCATGAACTCGCTCACGTAGATGGCCGCCAGCAGCGCCAGCGGTACCGCGAAGAGCAGCGCGTAGAACGTGCCCTTGAGCGTGCCGTAGATGAGCGGGGTGAGGCTGAACTTGGCCTCGAAGTCGTCGGTGCCGCCGGTCGACTGCCAGACCCAGGCGGGCCGGCTGTAGCCCTCGTACCAGACCTTGCCGAACAGCGTCTTGAGCGTGATCTCGGGATGCGGATTGTCGACGCGCCAGTCCACGACCTCCCCTCGCTCGTCCACCGCGACCACGCCGTCGGCCTTCGGCGCGAAGACCACCGCGCGCAGCGGGCGCCCGTCGCCGAACGTGAGGAACGTCTGGCCCGACGTGCCGTAGTGCAGCTTGACGCGTCCGGCGGCGTCCGCGGTGACGAAGCCCTTGTCGCGGCGCGACGGGCTGATGGCGACCACGGGCGCGCGGTGCGACTCGAACTCGTTGATGCGCGTGAGGGTGGCCGCGCCGCCCGTCGGCGGCGGCACCACCTGCCAGCTGGAGACGGCGCCCGTCGCGTCCGCCGCCACCAGCGTGCGCTCACCGATCAGGAACGAGAGCGCGGTGACGGGCGCGGCGCCGACCGTCGCCGTCTCCACAACCGTCGGGGTGCCGCGATCGCGCATGTCGTAGCGCACGAGCTGGCCGCGCGAGGTGCCGATGACGAGATCGTCGCCGCGGCCATCGAGACGCAGCGCGACGATCTCACCGTCGACGGGAACGCCCAGCGCCTGCACCGATTCCTCGCGGCGCGTCCCGCCGATCAGCGTCTTCTTCTCCACCACCGTCTGCACGATCAGGTCGTGCGGTCCCACCTGCGCCACCGTCACCGGTCCCGAGTCCGGCGAGGCGACCGTCAGGCGCAGGATCGCGCGCTTGCGCCCGGGATCGAGGACGACTGGGGCGGCGAACGCGGGTTTGACGCTCACGGTCCGCCGGGCACCCTCGAAGCCGACCTCGATCTTCATCTCGAGAGGGATCACGCGGCCGTCGGAGGTGCCGATGGCGTAGCGGTCGAGTCCGTGCGCGGCCACCGCCGTCACCCGCGCGCCCTCGAGGCCGGCGATCGGCAGCGGCGCCGCCCGCGTCACTGTCGGCTTGAGCGGAACGAGCTGAATGGTGCCGTCGGCCGTGACCATCGATGCGGCTTCGCGGTACTCGTCGACGCCCAGGCCGGCCCCCGGCGCGGGCGTGGCCCCCGCCGAGAGGCGCTCCAGCGCGACGACGCGCGGCGGCCGGAACAGCGGCCACACCTCGGCCGCGATGACGAAGAGGATGGCGAGGATCGCCGAGATGATCACGATGCCGCCGAGCACGACCGTGCGGGCGGCGAAGCGATCGAGGAAGATCCGTCGGCTGGTGCGCGCCCGGCTGACGACGAGCGGGCGGGCCGGAGTCCCCGGCCCGCCCGCGGTGAGAGTGTCGGCGTTGATCGCCACGCTACTGGATCTTGTTCTGCTCTTCCTTCGCGATGGTCGCGGGGATCGGGAAGTAGCCGTCCTTGACGACACCCTCCTGCCCCTCGCGCGAAACGATGAGCTTGACGAACTCGCGGGTCAGCGGGTCGAGCGGCTTGCCGGGCGCCTTGTTGACGTACACGTAGAGAAAGCGCGCCAGGGGATAGCTGCCCGAGTAGGCGTTGTCCGCCGTCGCCTCGACGCACTTGCCGCCGTCCTTCTCGGCCAGCGGCACCGCGCGCACGCCGGCCGTGGCGTAGCCAATGCCGCTGTAGCCGATGCCGTAACGGTCCACCGTGATGCCCTGGACGACCGACGCCGAGCCCGGCTGCTCCTTGACCTCGTCCTTGTAGTCGCCGTTCTTGAGCGTGTGCTCCTTGAAGAAGCCGTAGGTGCCCGAGGCCGAGTTGCGGCCGTAGAGGCTCAGCGGCCTGTTGGCCCACTCACCCGTCAGCCCGAGCTGGCCCCACGTCCGGAGGTCGTCCTTTGCGCCCTGACGACGCGACTTCGAGAAGATGGCGTCGACCTGGACGATCGAGAGGCACGTGATCGGGTTGTCCTTGTTCACGAACACGGCGAGCGCGTCCACCGACGTGCGGATCGGCGTGGGCTTGTAGCCGTACTTCTTCTCGAACGCGTCGATTTCCGTGCCCTTCATCTCGCGCGACATCGGCCCGAGCTGCGCGGTCCCGCTGATGAGCGCGGGCGGCGCCGTCGACGAGCCCTTGCCCTCGATCTGGACCTTGGCGTTCGGATAAAACTTCTGGAAGCTCTCCGCCCAGTGGGTCATGAGGTTGCTGAGGGTATCCGAGCCGACGCTCGAGACGTTGCCGCTCACGCCGCTCACCGTCTTGTAGGGCGCGAGGTCCGGATCGAGCTTCGTCTGGCCGATGGCCGCGCCAGCCGTCACCGTCAGCGCGGCCACGGCCAGCGCCATCACGGTCTTCATCGTCATCGTGTCGTCTCCTTTGGTTACCTCGATCATCCGCCGTGCGTGTTTCGACGGCATAAAGGCGGTGTTACGTTCGTGTTACGAGCGGGCGGGCTCCCGGAACCGGTAGCCCACGCCCCGGACGGTTTCCACCCCCGGGGCCGGGAGCTTGGCAGCCGTGAACTTGGCGCGCAGGCGGGCGACGTGGACGTCGACGGTCCGAGGCTCCACGAAGCCATCCCGGCCCCACACCGCGTCCAGCAGCTCCTCGCGGCCGAAGACGCGCCCGGGCGCGCCGGCCAGGATCGCGAGCAGCTCGAACTCCTTGGGGGTGAGGTCCACCGGGTGGCCTTTCATGCGGACCTCGAAGCGGTAGCGGTCGATCTCGAGCTCGCCGATCTGCACGTGCGGCTTCTTCTCGGCGTCGCCGGGACGGGCGCGGCGGGCGACCGCGCGGATGCGGGCGAGCAGCTCGCGCGGCGAGAACGGCTTGGTCACGTAGTCGTCGGCGCCCATCTCGAAGCCGAGGACCTTGTCACCCTCCTCGACGCGGCCGGTGACCATGATCACGGGGATGTTCTTGGTGTCCGCGTCCTGCTTGAGGCGGCGGCAGACCTCCCAGCCGTTGAGCTGCGGGACCATGATGTCGAGCAGGACCAGGTCGGGGTGGACCTCGCGCGCCTGCTTGAGGGCGTCGGAGCCGGTGGGGGCGACGACGACGTCGTAACCCTCCTTGGTGAGGTTGTAGCGGATCAGGTCGGCGACGTCGCGCTCGTCTTCGACGACGAGGACGCGACCCTGCTGCTGGCGGGCCGCGGCGGCGGTCTTCATCCGTCGCCGAGTGTCCGCGGCGCACGTTACAGGACGATGACGCCGCCGTAAAACTTGGGTGAAGCGCCGGCGCGCCTCAGAGCGTCACGACCAGCCCGTCGTGTGCACACTCTTCGGGCACCGCGTCGGCGTGCGCGAGCATCTCGCGGCTCATGTGCGTGAGGATCACGCGCTTGGCGCCGAATCGATCGCGCTGCGCGGCCACGGTCGGATAGTTCAGGTGCCACTTGACCGGCTTGTCGTAGAAGTAGCACTCGGCGATGAAGAGGTCGGCGCCGCGCGCCACGCGCGCGACCTCGTCCGTCCACTCGGTGTCGCCGGTGTACGCGACGACCTTGCCGCCGACTTCCACGCGTACCGCGGTGGGATTCGTCTCCTCGGTGTGCCGCGCCGGTTGCGGCGTCACGATCAGATCCAGGACGGTGTGCGGCCGCCCCGGCTCCATCTCGACCCACGTGAGCGGGAACGTCGGGGTCATCACCCGCGAGCCGGGGAAGAGCGCCTCGCGGATCTGATCCATGCGCCGGCGCAGGTCGCGCGGCCCCGCGATGGTGAGCGGACGGATCCGCTTCGCCCCGAGCATCGCGTCGATCAGGAGGAACGGCACGCCGCCGCAGTGGTCGCCGTGCAGGTGGGTCAGGATGATCGCGTCCAGCGAGTTGTGCTCGATGCCCTGCTGCGCGAGAGCGATCAGCGACGAGGTGCCGAAGTCGATCGCGAAGCGCGAGCTCGGTCCGTCGACGAGGATGCACGTCTGGAAGCGGCCGCCGCTGCCGAAGGAATCACCCGAGCCGACGAAGCGCACCGTGACCGCCATCGCCGCGCCTAGACGATGCCGGCCGCGCGCAGCGCGCAGCGCTCGCTCTCGCCGAGCCCGAGGAGCTGCTCGAGCACCTCGTCGGTGTGCTGGCCGAGCGTCGGCGGCGGGCGCCGGTAGCTCACCGGCGTATCCGACAGCTTCAGCGGGCTGCCGATGAGCGGCGCCTCGCCGGCCGGGTGCTCCATCGCGATCTTCATGCCGCGATGACAAACTTGTGGATCGTCGAAGACGCGATCGATGGTGTTCACGGGACCGCACGGGAGCCCGGCCGCCTCGAGCCCCTCCACCCAGTGCTGCGTGGCGTGCTTGCGCGTGAGGTCCGAGACGATCCCGATCAGCTCGGCGCGGTGCTTCAGGCGGAGCGCGTTCGTCGCGAACTTCGGATTCACGGCCAGCTCCGGCACGCCGGCGAACTCGCAGAGCCGGCGGAACTGCGCGTCGTTGTTCGCGCCCAGGATCACGTGGCCATCGCTCGTCGGGAACACCTGGTACGGGATGGTGTTCGGATGCGCCGTGCCCCAGCGCCGCGGCACCTGTCCCGAGAGCAGATAGTTGAGGCCCACGTTGTACAGCCAGCCCACCTGCACGTCGAGCAGCGCGACGTCGATGTGCTGGCCGCGCCCGCTGGTGTCGCGGTGGCGGAGCGCTCCCAGGATCGCGACCGCAGCGTAGAGCCCGCTCATCACGTCGTTCACGGCCACGCCGACCTTGACGGGCGGCCCGTCGGCTTCGCCCGTCACGCTCATGATGCCGCCGGCGCCCTGGGCCATCAGGTCGTAGCCCGGCCGGGCGGCGTACGGCCCGTCCTGCCCATAGCCGGTGATCGAGCAGTACACGAGGCGCGGGTACTCCGCGCAGAGCTGGTCGTACGCGAGGCCGTACTCGGCGAGGCCGCCGACCTTGAAGTTTTCGATCAGCACGTCCGCACGCGTGAGCAGGCGCCGCACGAGCGCCGCGCCCTCGGGCTTGGCGAAGTTGATCGTGATCGAGCGCTTGTTGCGATTGGCGCTCAGGTAGTACCCGCTCTCCGCCGTCTCCACGCCGCGCGCGTCGCGCAGGAACGGCGGGCCCCACGTGCGCGTCTCGTCGCCGACGCCGGGCCGCTCTACCTTGATCACGTCCGCGCCGAGGTCGCCCAGCATCTGCGTGCAGGACGGCCCGGCGAGCACGCGACTCAGATCGAGGATCGTGATGCCGTCGAGCGGTCCCGGCGGCGTCACTGACGTCAGGCGCTCGACCCGCAGCAGCCGCCGCCGGCTTGCACGACGGCCAGTCCCTTCGCGGCCGGGGCGGACGTCACGTCGGTGGCGCGGAGCGTGCTCTCTTCGAGGTCGTGGTTCAGGACGTAGACTTCCCAGTCGACGCCGTCCGGATCCTCGACCCAGAACTTGTCCTGGTTGGCGTGGCAGCAGTTCACGCCCATCTCCTCGCGCACCGGCAATCCCGCCGCCTTCACGCGGGCGAGCTCGCGCATCACGATCTCCGCGGACTCGACCTGGATGCCCATGTGGTCCACGTGACCACGGCTTTCCACGGGCGCGGCCTCGGAGAGCGCGAGGTTCAGCGGCCCGAACGGCGGCAGGAACTTCACGTAGCCGGGCTTCACCTTCACCGGCGCCGTGCCGAAGAACTTCTCGTAGAAGGCACGGCTCTTCTCCAGATTGGAGACCGTCATGTGGACGTGGACCTTCGGCGCCTCGATGCTCATTGGTGGCCTCCTCGTCGAGTGGCGGATCGCTCCGCCGCGATACCCTCAGTTGTGTGCACCATCGTCGCCGTTTGCGTATCGGCATCCGGCGCCGGCGCAAGCCACCGGAACAGGGACGTGGCCGCGCCAGCGCCGACCAGCTGCGCGGCGATGAAGGCCGGCGCGTCGGCCGGGCGGATGCCGGCGAACGTGTCGCTCGCCGAGCGCGCCAGCGTCACCGCGGGGTTGGCGAACGACGTCGATGCCGTGAACCAGTAGGCGGCCGTGATGTAGGCGGCGACGGCGAACGCCACGTTCGACGCGTTCAGCCGTGAGCAGCCCCAGATGACGACGAGCAGGCCGAAGCTGGCCACGAACTCGCTGAACACCTGCGCGCCGCCCGCCCGCGCGTGGCGCGAGGCGAAGAAGATCGGCTCGCCGAACATCAGGTGGGCGGCGGCCACGCCGGCGAACGCCCCGGCGATCTGAGCGACGACATAGGGGGGAACGTCGCGCCAGCGCAGCCCGCCCTGAAACGCGTCCGCCAGCGTCACCGCCGGGTTGAAGTGGGCGCCCGAGATCGGCCCGAAGGTCAGGATCAACGCCACCAGGGCGGCGCCGGTCGCCAGGGTGTTGGCGAGCAGCGCGACGGCGACGTTGCCGCCGGCCAGGCGCGCGCCCATGATGCCCGAGCCGACGACGGCGGTGAGCAGCATGGCCGTTCCCACCGCTTCCGCGACCACCCGCCGGTCCAGCGTCGGGCTCACACGCACGCCTTCACGCCGAGCGCGCGCCGGATAGCGCCGCCTGCTGCGACAGCCACGCCGCGATGCGCGCCTCGATCTCGTGGCGCACCCGCCGAAAGACGGCCAGCCGTTGCTCGTCGCTGCCCCGCGCGGCCGACGGATCGTCGAAGCTCCAGTGCAGCCGCGTGCCCGCGGCCGGGAACGCCGGACAGGACTCGTTGGCGCTGTCACACACGGTGATCACGTAGTCCCACCGCTCGCTGAGAAAGCGATCGAGCGTTTTCGAGGTGTGCCCGCGCAGGTCGATGCCGATCTCCGCCATCGCGCGCGTCGCGAGCGGGCTGACGCCGCGCGCCTCGGTGCCGGCACTCGCCACCTCGAACCGATCGCCCGCCAGGCGGCGGAGCAGCCCCTCCGCCATCTGGCTGCGGGCGGAATTGTGGGTGCAGAGAAAGAGTACGCGCGCCACGCTCATCCGCGGCGCCTCGGCTTCGTCGCGCGGACGAACGCGCTCATGAACTTGCCGTCGACCTGGGGCGCGACGGCATCGGCGTCGACGCCCTTGTCGGCGAGGAACTGGCGCGCGTCTTCCGCGCGGTAGACGCGCGTCGGCTCGACACCGATCGACTCGAAACCGGCCGTGGCGAGCTTGTCGCGATACTCCCGCTCCTCGAGGGCGCCGGCCACGCAGCCGATCCAGAGCTCGACGTTCCGCCGGATCTCCTGCGGCACTTCGCCGCGGACCACCACGTCGGAGACCGCGAACCGGCCGCCCGGCTTGAGCACGCGGAAGGCCTCCGCCAGCACGCGGTCCTTGTCGCCGGAGAGGTTGATGACGCAATTGGAGATGATGACGTCCACGCTCGCGTCGGGCAGCGGAATGCTCTCGATCTCGCCCTTGAGGAACTCGACGTTGGCGACGCCGGCTTTCCGCTGGTTCTCGCGCGCGAGCGCCAGCATCTCGTCGGTCATGTCGAGCCCGTACGCCTTGCCGGTCGGCCCCACGCGCCTGGCGGAGAGCAGCACGTCGATGCCGCCACCCGAGCCCAGGTCGAGCACGACCTCACCCGGGTTGAGCTGGGCGAGCGCGGTCGGGTTGCCGCAACCCAGCGAGGCCGCCACGGCCTCGGCCGGCAGCTCGGCCGTCTCGCCGCAGCCGTAGATGTTCGACGTGATCGGATCGGCGGCGCGCGCGGTGGCATCGCAGCAGGACGCGCCGGCGCCGCCGGTGACCTTCAGCGCCGCCTTCCCGTACTTGTCTCTCACGACCGCCTTCAGCTCGTCGTTCGCCATCGCCGTCGCCTCCCGTCTCACATCAAGTACGCTTGATACGTCCGCGCAAAAAAGGGGTCAGTCGCAGCGTTTGACCACCCGCAGCCCCGACGCGCTCGGCTTGATGGCTGCGACGGCCGCCTCGATCTCGGCGATCGCGTCGCGATCGAGCGCGTAGTAGATCCAGCGGCCCTGGCGCCGGTCGCGCAGCAGCCCCGCGTCCTTCAGGGTCTTGAGGTGGAACGACAGGCGTGACTGGCCGGTGTCCAGCATGTCGGTCAGGTCGCACACGCACTGCTCGCCGCCCCGCAACCGCTCGATGATGCCGAGCCGCGTGGGATCGGCGAGCGCGCGAAACAGCGCCGCCGCTCGCTCGAGGTCCTTGTCCGTCGCCGTCGCCACGGCCGTCAATATATCAAGATTCCTTGATCAGTCAAGCCCCGACTACACAGCCCCGACTACACTGGCGGCCATGCAGGTCCTGATCGCCCGCGACGCCGACGAGCTGGCCGAGGTCGCCGCGGACCTCTTCAGGGAGCGTGTCCGCGCGCGGCCCGATCTCGCGATGGCCGTCCCGGCCGGCCGCACGCCCCGGCGGATGTACGCGCGCATGGCCGCGCTGCAGGCGCGTCACCCCGTGAACTATGCAAAGATGCGGATCTTCTCGGTCGACGAGCTGTGCCCGCCCGCGCCGGCCGACGGCTATTTCTGGCGGCAGGTGCGCGCGGAGTTCCTGGCGTGGGCCGGCGTGGACGCCGCGCGCTGCCGGCCCTTCGCGGTGGACGCGGCCGACCTCGAGGCCATGTGCGCGGCGTACGAGACGGCGATCGCGGAGGCCGGTGGGCTCGACGTCGTCATGCTGGGGCTCGGGCCGAACGCGCACCTCGCCTCCAACGAGCCCGGCTGCGCCTTCGACCTCCGCACCCGTCCCGTGCGGCTGCTCGACGAGACCGTGCGCTACATCCTGAGCGACGACGTCATCCAGGGCCCGGTCTGCGACCGCGCGGTCACGCTCGGGCTGGCGACGATCATCGCCGCGCGGGAGGTCGTGGTGCTGGTCAGCGGCCAGGCCAAGCGTGAGCCGCTCGCCCGCGCCCTCGACGGCCCGGTGACGCCGGAGGTTCCCGCCTCGATTCTCCGCACGCACCCGCGCTGCCTCGTGATCGCGGACCGCGCCGCGCGTCCCTGACGCGCCGTCGCCCCTGGCCGGGTTATCCACCGTCATCCACCGTCACCTATGGCTACCCACAGTCGCCTGTGGATGACGGTGGATGACAGGGCGGGAAGTCTGCATTATCGCCGTTCCACCGTGCGAGGGCGCCGGGCTACTCGCCCGGCGGCTCCATCGGCAGCGGCAGCTGATCGGCGCCGGCGCCCGCCGCCGGCAGCGTGAAGCGCACGGTGGTCCCCTCGCCCTCGACGCTGTCGATCGTCAGCTCCCCGCCGTGCGCGAGCACGAGGTGCCTGACGATGGCGAGGCCGAGCCCGGTGCCGCCCAGGTCGCGCGAGCGCGCCTTGTCGACACGGTAGAAGCGCTCGGTGATCCGCGGCAGGTCGGCGCGCGGGATGCCGACGCCCGTGTCGCGCACGCGCACCTCCACACCCTTGACGTCGGGCGGGCCGTCGAGCGGCCGCGCGCGCACGGTCACCCAGCCGCCCTCGGGTGTGTACTTCACCGCGTTGTCGAGGAGGTTGATGAGGATCTGCGCGAGACGGTCGTGGTCGGCGTGCACGCCGAGGTCGGGCGGCTCGACGTCCGCGATGAGCCCGACACGGCCGGCCTCGGCCTTGGGCCGCACGATGTCGAGCACCGAGCCGAGCACGTCGCTGAGGCGCACCGGCCCTCGCCGCAGCGACACCTTGCCGAGCTCGATGTTGGAGAGGTCGGTGAGGTCGTTGAGCAGCCGGCCGAGCCGCTCCGTGTGACGGAAGGCGATCTCGAGGAACCGCCGCGCGTTGGCACGCTCCTCGAGCGCGCCGCCCAGCAGCGTCTCGAGATAGCCCTGGATGGCCGTGAGCGGCGTACGCAGCTCGTGGCTGACGTTGGCCACGAACTCCGTGCGCACGCGCTCGAGGCGGCGCAGCGCGGTGACGTCGTGGAGCACCATGACCGCGCCGGCGTCGCCGGCGCCCAGCGGCAGCGGTACCGCGTTGATCTCCAGCATGCGCGCGACCGGGTGGCCCAGCCGCAGCTCGCGCCGTAACGGCGCCTCCTGCCCCCCGGCGCGCGTCGCGCGGAACAGCTCGTGCAGCTCCGCGCTGCGGATCACCTCCGGCAGCGGCTTGCCCTCGCCGCGCCCCGGCCCCACCCCGAACATCGCCCGCGCGCGCTCGTTCATGAGCACGATGCCCTCGTGCCCGTCCACCGCGATCACGCCCTCCACCATGCCGTCCAGGATCGCCGTGGCCTTGGCGCGCTCCTCCTGCGCGTCGTCGATCTTCTCGCGCAGCCGCGCCATCATGACGTTGAGCGCGCGGCCCAGCGCGCCCAGCTCGTCCACCGAACGGACGGGGGCCCGCGCGCTGGACTCGCCCTCGCTCATACGCCGGGCGATCTCCTGCATCTCGACGATGGGACGCGTGACCCGGCCGGCGACGAAGATGCCGATGCCGGCCGCCACCGCCAGCGCCAGCAGGCCGCCCGCGAGCATCACGCGGTGCAGCTCGGCGTACGAGGACGTCACGACGGACAGCGGCAGCGCCAGGCGCAGCACGCCGACCGTGCGCGCGCCGTCGCGCACCGGCACCGCGGCGTAGAGGAGCGGCGCGCCGACGGACGCGCTCGTGCGGAGGTCGCGGCCCACGCCCCCGGCGAGCGCGGCGCGGACCTCGGGCCGGTCGCGGTGATTCTCCAGGCGCGGAAGCTCCGCGACGGGCACCTCGGAGTCACCGAGCACGAGTCCGTCGAGCGCGATGAGGGTCACGCGCGCGCCCGTCGGCTCTGCCGCGCGCACCGTGAACGCCCGGACCGCCGCCGGCGACGCGGTCCGGACGAGGAGGGCACGGGCGTCGTCGTGCAGGAGCCGGGCGGCGGTGATCAGCCGGGCCTCGAGCGCGTCCACGGCGAAGGCCTCCAGCGCGTGGTTCAGATAGACGCCGGCCGCCACCATGCTCAGCGCGACGAAGCCGACGAGCGTGAGGGTCAGCTTGACGGCGATGCGGCTGCGGACGAACGCCAGCGGCCCGGTCATCGGCGGCATCATAGCCCCTCGGGGGCCGCCGCGCGTGAGGCAATTGGTTAGGTTGACAATATTTTCGTGATTAGGTATACCTAATCCCGCTTCCATTCCGCACCCCAGGAGGCCGCGATGAGGCGGCTCGTGACGATGTCCCTGCTGCTGGCCGCGTGCTCGACGCTCGCCCTCCTTCCCATGGCCGACGCGCAGAGCAAGCCGGTCGAGATTCCGATCACCGTCGAGAACCAGAAGTTCACCCCCGCGGAAGTGAAGGTCAAGGCGGGCCAGCCGTTCGCGCTCGTCGTGACGAACAAGGACGCGAAGGCCGCGGAGGTCGAGAGCAAGGAGCTCAGGTTCGAGAAGGTGGTGCCGCCCGGCAAGACGGTCAGCATCCGCGTCCGCGCGCTGAAGCCGGGGACGTACGTGTTCGTGGACGACTTCAACAAGTCGAACCAGGGCAAGATCGTCGCGGAGTAGCCCGTGGGCGCCACCTTCGTCGTCGTCCTGCGCGAAGGCTTCGAAGCCGCGCTCCTGCTCGGCATCGTCTACGCCTATCTCGCGCAGATCGGCCACCCGGAGAGCCGCCGCTACGTGACGCTGGGCGGCGCGCTGGCGGTGGCCGCGTCCATCGTCATGGGCGTTGCCGTCAGCCTGCTGAGCGGCCCGCTCGCGGACGTCGGCCCCGACGTCATCGCCCTCGTGGTGATCTTCGGCGCCGTCGCGCTGCTCACGTGGCACGGCTGGTGGATGGGATGGCACGCGCGCGAGCTGCGCGGCGCCCTCCAGCGCCGCGTCGACGCGGCCCACGCCTCGCACCAACTCTGGATGGTGGGGCTCATCGCCTTCACCGGCGTCTTCCGCGAAGGCGCCGAGACCGTCTTGTTCCTGTGGGGCCTGATGACGCAGATCGAAGACTTGACGGGCTGGGCCGCGCTCGCCGGCGCGGCCGGCGGACTGCTCGGCGCCGTCGGGCTCGGCTGGCTCGTCTTCCAGGGCGGCCGGCGGCTCAGCGTGCTCCGCTTCTTCGGCGTCACGTCGTTCCTCATCATGTTCCTCGCCGCCGGGCTCTTCAGCGCGGGGGTCGGGCGGCTGCAGGGCCTCGGGTTCCTGCCGGGGGGCGATCCGCTGTGGGACACCTCCTGGCTGCTCGATGACCATGGCAATGCGGGCGGATTCCTCGCGGGGCTGATCGGCTACCGCGCGCGGCCGAGCGTGCTGGAAGTGGTCGCCTACGTCGTGTATCTCGCGGGCGCGGGCATGCTGTTCTTCCCGAGCGTGTTCCGGCCCGGCACGCGGCGCAACGGCGACGTCACCGAGCCCGCGCAGACGAGCCGGGTGTGAGCGGGTCCGCGGACGCGCGCGGCGCGGCGCCCGCGCCGCGGGCTCCCGTCGTCCGGACGGAAGACCTGTTCGGCACCCGGCGCGAGATCATCATCAAGCACGGCGAGGAGGAGTACCGGCTCCGCATCACGCGGACCGACAAGCTCATCCTGACGAAGTAACCGAGCCAGCCAGCCGAGGGCGCGGATGCGCCCGGCGCCAGCCAGCCACCCAACACACGCAGGCTGGAGAATCCCGATGAAGCGGTTCACCCTGGTGTTGCTCGCCCTGTCCGTCGTCCTCGTCGTGCGCCCGGCGCGGGCGCAAGACGGCATCCAGAACGTCGCCTTCTTCTACCCGCTGCGCACGCGCCGTCCCGTCATCGAGCGCGAGCTCGAGGTACGCGTCGAGCACGCCAAGACCGCCGACGGCCGCGTCACCGAGGCGGCGGCGGCCGTCGAGCTGCCGATCCTGCCGCGCTGGCAGGTCGAGGTCGAAGTGCCACTGATATTCCGGGAGCCGCGGGAGGGCGCCGCCCAGGGCGGCGTCGGCGACCTCCGCGTCGAAAACAAAGTCATGGTGTGGCAGTCGCTCGACTGGCTGTCGCAGATCGCGGTCGGGGTCGAGAGCCGCCTGCCGACGGGCTCCGAGCGGCGAGGACTGGGGGGCGAGGCCGCCGTGGAGCCGTTCGTCACCGGCGGCATCGCGCTGGGGGACTTCGATCTGCTCGCCTCGGTCGCCTACGAGTTCAACGTCAACGCGCACGTGCCGGGTCCGAACGAGCAGGAGCTGAGCGCATCGGCGGCCGCGGCGTGGCGGGTCACCCGCCGCTTCGCGCCGCTGGTGGAGCTGGTCACGGTCACCCACACGCGCGCGCCGCAGGAGGACGAGCTCCGCGGCAAGACCCGGGTGAGCATCGTCCCCGGTTTCAATGCCAGGCTCCTGCCCGGCACGACACTGCGGCTCGGGATCGAGCTGCCGCTGACCCGCGCGCGGAGCGCGGACTACACGCTGCTGGGCGGGTTCGTGAAGGAGTTCTAGGGACCCTGCAGCGCGTCGGGCCGCGGCGGCGGCGGGGCGATGCGGCCGCCCTCGGGCGTGTGGATGACCCAGTGGCCCGGCTCGAACACGCCCTGGGGCGCGCCGGGCGCCGGAACCCAGCGATCGGGCACCCACACCGTGTCGTTGCGCGGCGCCTCGCGCACCGGCGGCGACGGCACCCCGCGCATCGAGGAGGAGTTCATCTGGTCCACCGCGCGCTGGGTCGTGGTGGGGCCGAGCGGCACCGCCATCGCGCCGCCCGCGAGCAGCCCGGCGAGGCATCGAGCCCAGCGACGTCTCATACTTGTTAGAGTATCCCTCCGGCGCCGGGGTTTCACTCCGACTCGAAGCGGTACCCGACGCTCTTCACCGTCGCGATGCGCCGGCCGGCGGCGCCGAGCTTGGCGCGCAATCGGCGCACGTGCACGTCGACGGTGCGCGACTCGATCTCGTCGGCGCGCGCGTAGCCCCAGACGCGGTTCAACAAGAACTCGCGCGAGAGCACGCGCCCCGCGGACGCCATCAGGGCGTGCAGCAGGTCGAACTCCTTCGGCGTGAGCTCCACGGTGACGCCGGCGACCGTCACGCGGTGGCGCCCGGGATCGAGGGCGACGTCGCCGCCCGCGAGCGCGCGCCCCGGGTCGGCCGGCCGCGCGCGGCGCAGCACGGCGCGCACGCGCGCCAGCAGCTCCTTGGGCGAGAACGGCTTGGCGACGTAGTCGTCGGCGCCCAGCTCGAGGCCGACCACGCGGTCGACCTCGTCGGCCTTCGCCGTCAGCATGATGATCGGCACGGCGGCCCACGCCGGCTCGGCGCGCACGCGCCGCGTCACCTCGAGGCCGTCGATCCCGGGCAGCATGAGGTCGAGCACGATGAGATCGGGCGCCGCCGCGCGCAGCCGCGTGAGCGCCTCGGTGCCGTCGGCGGCGGTGCGGCAGCGGAAGCCGTCCTGGGTGAGGTGATGGACGATCAGGGCCCGGATGTCGGGCTCGTCTTCGACGACGAGGACTTCCGGCGCCATCGCGCCGCGCCCGTCAGCTCTGTAGCAGGCGCAGCACCCACCACGTGAGGGCCGCGACCGCGGCCGAGGCGGGGATGGTCACGATCCACGCGGTGATGATGCGTCCCGCCACGCCCCAGCGCACGGCCGAGAAGCGCTGGGTGGCGCCCACGCCCATGATCGAGCCGGTGATGGTGTGTGTCGTGCTCACGGGAATGCCGCCGATCGCGGTGCCGATCAGCGTGATGGCGCCGGCCGTCTCGGCGCAGAAGCCGCCGACGGGCCGCAGCTTGGTGATGCGCATGCCCATCGTCTTCACGATACGCCAGCCGCCGGCCATGGTGCCGAGCCCCATCGCCGCGTGCGCGGAGAGCACGACCCAGAACGGCACGTAAAACTCGCGCCCGAGGTGACCGGAGGTGAACAGGAGCACGGCGATGATGCCCATCGTCTTCTGCGCGTCGTTGGTGCCGTGGCCGAGGCTGTAGGCGGCCGCCGAGAGGAGCTGCCCGCGGCGGAAGACCTTGTCGACGCGGCCCGGTGTCGCGTTCTTGAAGATGTTGATCGTGATCACCATCAGCACGAAGCCCCCCGTCATGCCGATGAGCGGCGCCATGACCATGAAGACGCCGATCTTGATGAGCCCGGCCGGCACGAGCGAGCCGAAGCCGGCCTTGATCACCGCGGCGCCGGCGAAGCCGCCGATGAGCGCGTGCGACGACGACGTCGGCAGACCCCAGTACCAGGTGATCAGGTCCCAGACGATGGCGCCGGCGAGGCCCGCGAGGAGCACCCACTGATCGATCACGACCGGCTCCACCACGCCCTTGCCCACCGTCGTCGCGACCTGCACGCCGAAGCCGAAGGCCGCCACGAAGTTGAAGAAGGCCGCCCACACCACGGCCTGCAGCGGCGTCAGCACGCGCGTGGAGACGACGGTGGCGATCGAGTTGGCGGCGTCGTGGAAGCCGTTGATGAAGTCGAAGAGCAGGGCGACGATGACGATGAAGACGACGAGGGTGAGCATGCGGGCGGGCCGGGCTCAGGCCATCTTGAGGATGATCCCTTCGATGACGTTCGCCACGTCCTCGCAGCGGTCGGTGACGATCTCCATCGTCTCGTAGATCTCCTTCCACTTGATGACCTCGATGGGATCGCCCGCCTCGTCGAAGAGCGCGGCCAGGCTGTCACGCAGCAGGTTGTCGGCGCTGTTCTCGAGCCGGTTGACCTCGACGGCGTGCTCGTGGAAGCCGGGATCCATGTTGCGCAGGCAGCGGATCGCCCGGTCCATCGCCTCCGCCGTCTTGACGATCACGTCGGCCATGGCCCGGCAGGCGGAGGTCGGCTCCTTGATCCGATAGACGACGAGGCGCTCGGCGGCCGCCTCGATGTAGTCGAGCACGTCGTCCAGCCGCGTGGCGAGGTCGTGGATGTCCTCGCGATCGATCGGCGTGATGAAGGTCGTGTTCAGCTTCTTGACGATCTCGTGGGTGACCTGGTCGCCCGCGTGCTCGACTTCCTTGATCTTATGGGTCTTGGCGCGCGCGTCGGAGAAGTTGTGGCAGAGGTCGTGGAGCAGCGCGGCGGCATTGAGGATATGCTTGGACTGCTGCTCGAAATAGTCGTAGAAGCGGACTTCCTTCGGGATCAGGCTGAACATGGGAACACCCCGGAGTGTAATCGAAACGTCACGATCGCGCCACCGGTCGTCGGCCCCGGCTCACGGCTTGCGCAGCGCCAGCGGTGGCCGGCCGAGCACGCGGCGTCGGGCCGCCGCCCAGACGCCGTCGAGCGTCCGCGCCAGCGCGGGCGCGTCGGCGGCGAGACAGCGCACGAGCGCGCCCCGCCGCGGCAGGAGCCCGGCGCCGACCTCCGCGTCGTCGCCGCCCAGCGCGGTGACGTCGTCCACGAACGCGGCGAGGCCCGCGTCGGCGATCACCGCCACCGTCGCCACGTAAGGCCGGCCCTCGGCCGATCCGAGGCCGGGCCCGGGCGCGCCGGCGCGGAGCACGAGCCGGTCGTGCAGCAGCCAGCCGCGCGCGTCGCGGAGGCTGAGGGCGCTGTCGAGCAGCGCGAAGCGCCACGCCTCACCGCGCGCCACGCGCCCGGCCGCGAACGCGTCCACCAGCACGAGGGCGGCGCCCTCGGGCACCTCCGCCTCGACGCGCTGGCGGAGCGCGGCGCCGGCGAACGGGATCGTGTGGTCGGGCACCCACTCCAGTCGCGCCCCGGGCGCCAGCGTCAAGCGCACCGCCTGCTCGGCGGGGCCGACGGCCGTGCGATAGACCTTCGTCGCCGACGGCGTCGTGAGGCAGGCGTGAGCGCCGGCGCCGACGGCGACGTCGACGACAAGGCGGTCGCCGCCGACGAGCCCGCCCGTCGGGTTGAGGATGGACACGATCGCCGCCGCGTCGTCGAGCGCGAGCGGCGCCAGCACTTGAAGGGGCAGCCGCCAGCGGCAGCCGGCGAGCACGCTGCGGTCGCCGCGCCGCTCGAAGCGCAGCGCGAGCGCGCCGTCGCGCCCGACCCGAGAGGCGGTCGTCGCCGGCGTCAGGCCGGCACCGCGAGCAGCAGATCCTTGCGGAGCCATGCCACGATCGCGTCGACGCCGTCACCCGTGCGGAGGTTCGTGAACACGAACGGCCGCGCGCCGCGCTGCTGCCTCGCGTCGCGCTCCATCACGCCGAGGTCGGCGCCCACGTGGGACGCGAGGTCGATCTTGTTGATGACGAGCAGGTCCGAGCGCGTGATGCCCGGTCCACCCTTGCGCGGGATCTTCTCGCCCCCGGCGACGTCGATCACGTAGATCGTCGCGTCCACCAGCTCCGGGCTGAACGTCGCGGCCAGATTATCGCCGCCGCTCTCGATGAGGAGCAGATCCAATCCGGGAAAGCGCTCGAGCAAGCCGTGCACGGCCTCGAGGTTCACGGAGGCGTCTTCGCGGATGGCCGTGTGCGGGCAGCCGCCCGTCTCCACGCCGACGACGCGCTCGGGCACGAGCGCCCCGCGGCGCACGAGGAACTCGGCATCCTCCTTCGTGTAGATGTCGTTGGTGATCACCGCCATGTCGAGCGCGTCGCGCAGGCGCAGGCACAGCGCCTCCGTGAGCGCCGTCTTGCCGGAGCCGACGGGACCGCCGATGCCGATCTTGAGTGGACGGGGGATGATCATGACCGGAACAACCTCAGGTCGAGCCTCGCGTGGCGCAGGCCGGCGAGCTCGAGGGCGGGAGTGAACGTCCACATGTCCTCGGCCGTCGCGCGCGCGGCCTCCGCGGCGAGCCGCGCGATGCGCGGGCGCGCGCCCGCGAGCACGCGCTGGCCGTCGAGCTGGCCGAGCGTGAGCAGTCGCAACCCGGCGCCGACGAGCAGCGCCGCCGTCGAGTAGAGATAGGCAGCGGCCGCCGTCTCGCCGCCGGCGCCGAACCGCCCGGCGGCGGCGCCGAACGCCGCGGCGTGATGGCCGGGCACGAGCCTCTCGTCGATCGCGCGCGCGACTCCCGTCAAGAACGCGTCGTCGCCGAGCGCGGCGGCGACACGCGCCGTCTGCCGGCCCATCTGGCGGCTCGCCGCGCGGAATTCCGGCACTGCCTTCATCGCGTCCACGCGCGCGTCGAGCTCGCACCACGCGGCGAGGTCGCCGGCCGTCGCCAACCGCGTGGCGATGGCGACGGCCACGGCGTCGCCCGGGCCCGCCGCGCCCTCCAGGTGCGCGGTCACGAAGGCCTCCAGCCCCGCGCGGTCCCTCACGCGCCCCTCCTGAGCGTAGGTTTCCAGGCCGAAGGAATGGGCGAAGCCGCCCGCCGGGAAGAGCCCGTCGCCCAGCTGGAGCAGCGCCAGCAGCGCGTCAGTGGTCATGGTCGTGACGGTGGCCGGCGCCGAGCGGCACGAAGATGGACTGCACGCGCTCGAACGGCACGTCGAGGCGGCCGAGCAATTGCTCCATCGCGGTGTCGTCCGGCAGGAGCAGGCGCTCGCCGTCCAGCGCGAGGGTGAAGTGACGGTTGCCGACCTCGTAGGCGATGCGCAGCGCCTCGTCGCGCGAGCGCGGTGTCACCGCCAGCACCGCCTCCGGCGCCGCCTCGATCACGACGTACCAGTCGATGGCCACGTGCAGGATGTCGCCGGGCGTGAGCATGCTGCCGGTGGGCAGCGCGAGCGCGAGCGTGCGTCCGGCCTGCGTGGTCACGCGGCGCCGGCCCCAGCGGCGTTCCTCCGCCGTGAGCACGAGCGAGTCCCGCTCGCGCCGTGAGAGATCGGCGTCGTGCACGTGCACGTGCGGCCGCGTGATCACGACGACCGGCTCGGTCAAAACAGGAAGTACCGCTGTGCCATGGGCAGCACCCGCGCGGGCTCGCACGTCAGCCGCTCGCCGTCGGCGCGCACCACGTACGTCTCCGCGTCCACCTCGATCCGCGGCAGCGTGTCGTTGTGGATCATGTCCTTCTTGCCGAGGCCGCGGCAACGCTTCACGGCCACCGCGCGGCGCGTGAGGCCGAGCCGCGCCGGGACGCCGGCGGCCAGCGCGGCCGCCGAGACGAAGGTCAGGCTCGTCGAGCCCCGCGCGCGACCGAGGGCGCCGAACATCGGGCGATAGAGGACCGGCTGGGGCGTCGGGATCGACGCGTTGGGATCGCCCATGGCCGCCCAGCCGATCAGCCCGCCCTTCACCACCAGCTCCGGCTTCACGCCGAAGAACGCAGGCTTCCAGACGACGAGATCCGCCAGCTTGCCCACCTCGATCGATCCGACGTGCTCGGCGAGGCCGTGGGCGATGGCCGGGTTGATCGTGTACTTGGCGACGTAGCGCTTCACGCGGCGATTGTCGTCGCCGGCGTTCTCCCCCGGCAGCGGGCCGCGCTGCAGCTTCATCTTGTCCGCCGTCTGCCAGGTGCGGACGATCACCTCGCCGATGCGGCCCATCGCCTGCGAGTCGGAGGACATCATGCTGATGGCGCCGAGATCGTGCAGCACGTCCTCGGCGGCGATCGTCTCGGCGCGGATGCGCGACTCGGCGAACGCGAGATCCTCCGGGATCGACGGGTTGAGGTGGTGGCACACCATCAGCATGTCGAGGTGCTCGTCCATCGTATTGACGGTGAACGGCATCGTCGGGTTGGTCGAGGACGGCAGGCAGTTGGGCTCGCCGCACACGCGCAGGATGTCCGGCGCGTGGCCGCCCCCCGCGCCCTCCGTGTGATAGGTGTGGATCGTCCGCCCCTTGAACGCGCGGATGGTGTCCTCGACGAAGCCCGCCTCGTTCAGCGTGTCGGTGTGGATCGCCACCTGCACGTCGTGCTCCTCGGCCACCGCGAGCGCGGTGTCGATCGCCGCCGGCGTGGTGCCCCAGTCCTCGTGCAGCTTGAGGCCGACCGCGCCCGCCTCGATCTGCTCGCGCAGCGGCCCGGGCGCCGACGCGTTGCCCTTGCCGAGCAGGCCCAGGTTGACGGGAAACTCTTCGATCGCCTCCAGCATGCGGTGCAGGTTCCACTCGCCCGGCGTGCACGTGGTGGCCGCCGTGCCCGTCGCCGGCCCGGTGCCGCCGCCCAGCAGCGTCGTCAGCCCGGCGCTGATCGCCTCGGTGACGATCTGCGGGCAGATGAAATGGATGTGCGTGTCGAGCCCGCCCGGCGTGACGATCTTTCCCTCGCCCGCGATGACCTCGGTGCCGGCGCCCACCACCATGCCCTTGGTGACGCCGGCCATGATGTCGGGGTTGCCGGCCTTGCCGATGCCGACGATGCGGCCGTCGCGAATGCCGATGTCGGCCTTCACGATGCCCCAGTGGTCGACGACGATC